>JACCDR012103976.1_pt1 | contig 15110 bp, 22 predicted proteins | sample 7446431 | NCBI WGS metagenome assembly JACCDR01 (sample SAMN15323443, study PRJNA562643) | freshwater metagenome | isolation source: river surface water | place: USA:Blue River Watershed | collected 2017-08-17 | reverse complement strand
TTATATAGTAGCAAAAAATGGCAAAAGACAAAGAAAAAAGCGTTGCTCGCCTGTTGTACGTCGAACATCACTTATCACAAAAAGAAATAGCGGACAAAGTAGGTGTTCAAGAAAAAACAGTCAGCATTTGGGTAAACCAAAACGGATGGAAAGAAGAACGACATGCTCGCATTAATGGGCCAAGGAAACAAGTTGAAAATTTTAAAAAAGTGATTTACAATTTCACCGAAAAGCAGCTCAGACTAGAAGAAGAGCTTCAAAAGGCTATTGAAGAAAAAAACACAACCATTGAACACGAGATAAATAAAAAAATCGCTCATGTCGCCGACGAGGTGTCAAAATGGAATAAAACGCTTATAAATTTCGACAAAACAAACAAGATTTCCCTCGAAACCTATCTTCATGTGATGGACGATATTTTTTCAGCCCTTCAAGCAGAAGATTACGCTTTGCATAGCACAACAGTAGATTTTCAAGAAAAACACATTCAGTTTATTTCTAAAAAATTAGGCTAGTGAAAAGGCAAGACAAAGAGGCCAAAGAGCTGTATTTAAAGAAACTAGAACTGATACGCAGTTCTAGTTCAGCAAACGCACTAGAAACAGAACTAGAACGCAATGAAGCTATTCAGCGCGCCAAAAAAGACATAAACTATTGCGTAAAAAGGTACTTCCCGCATTATGCAACAAGTGAATCAGCTCCTTTTCAGATTTCGTTTGCCAACAAAGTAAAGAAAGAACGAACCATTAAGGCGTTTGCCCAGTGGGGACGTGGTTTAGCTAAATCTGTTTGGTGCGATGTCTATTTGCCGTTTTGGCTTTGGCTAAATAATGAAGCTCATTATGTGGTTCTGGTGGCTCAGAATGCCGATAAAGCCGCGCAATTGCTTGGAGATTTACAAGCCGAATTAGAAGCTAATCCACAAATTATAAGCGACTACGGCGAACAAAAAACAGACGGAAGTTGGGAGTATGGCGACTTTAAAGCACGTGGTTGCCGAAAACACAACATTCCACCGCTTATATGTAAAGCAGCGGGAATTGGACAATCTGTGCGTGGTTTAAGAATCGGAGGTCAACGCCCTGACCTTTGCATTGTTGATGACATTGAAACCAGAGAAACGGCTAGAAATCCAAAGAGACAAGACGAGTACGTAAAGTGGGTAAAGGAAGATTTAGTACCAACTATGGACGGCCCGATACGTCGTTTGCTCTACGCTAACAACCGTTTTGCTGAAAGAATGATTCAAACGGAATTACAGAAACAACAACCGAATTGGCACGTTTCGCATGTTCCGGCATACAACACCGCAACCTACGAACCGGCATGGAAAGAAAAATATTCGAATACATACTACAAAGATCTAGAAGGCGAAATAGGTGTATTGTCTTGCCATGCCGAATATGCACAAATCCCACAAAAGGCAGGTAAAATATTCAAACCTGAAATGATCTCTTGGGCCAAAATACCGCAGCTTCGCAGTTTTCAAATTATCGTAGGCCATTGGGATATTGCCTATACCGACAATGAAAAAAGCGACTTTAATGCCATTAAAATATGGGGCCTAAAAGAACAATTATTCTATTACATCCAAGGCTTTGTAAAGCAGTGTAAACTACATGTTGCCATTCAATACATGTTTGATGTTCAAAAATGCTTGCCCCCTGGTGTGATCATTCACTGGCAATTTGAAGCGCAATTCTGGAACGACGAAATATATCGAACACTAAAAGAGAAGGAAATTGAAAACGGATTTTCGCTGGCTATTTCTAAAATAGATACACCAAGAGGCAAAAAATACGATCGTATTCTTTCAGAATATCCCAAATATCAAAACAACCGCATTCGCTACAACAAAGACATGCAAGCCGATAAGGACACAATTGTAGGGTTAGATCAACTCTACGGGATTGAACCAGGATACAATACACACGACGATTCGCCTGATGCCGACGAGCAGTGCCTGAAGTTCCTAGAAAAACATGTTGTGTATGGCGTAGCTGAAGACTCGAAATTTAGAGTAGGAAAAATGAAACCTAAAAACGAACGTATCTAATGATTTACATTACTGAAAATGATCTTACTGCCGATTCATTCGAGCAGTTCATAAATGAGTCGAGCGACGACATAGAGGATACTCTCGACAAAAATGAAGCTCGTGCAATTGATCTTGTGAAGACTTATATGTCTGCTCGCTATGATGTAGAAACTATTTTTTCGACACCAATACGAAATGAAGTTCTTGTAGATGTCATCAGTAAGATTACGCTCTACAAAATATTTCGAAGAAACGCGCCCCGAAAAGTATCTACAAACGTGAAAGAAGATTACGATTGGGCTTTAAAAATGTTGGAAAAAATAGAGGCTGGCAGACCTATTCTACCTCTTCCACTTATCACGATTCAACCAACATCTTCCACTAGCATTTGGGGCAACAACCGACAAAATGATTATTACATCTAATTTAAAAGCCGTTTAAAAAATGAAAATAGTAGACATTCTTCAGCACGAATTTTTAAAACGTATTCCCGATTCTATTATTAGAGTTGAAAATGCGATTCGAAACGGTTTTGAAAAGCCACTTTCGCAAACGGTAAAACCTACAGCTACCCAAATGCTAGAGCAAAACTTGCGTATTTGGAAAAATGCTATAGCAGAGGCAACAGACCCCGACAACCCACAAAGAGGCACACTGTCAAGATTGTACGAAAACCTCTACCTCGACAACCATTTAGCGAGTGTAATCGACACGATTATTATTCACGTTCAACGGTCGGCGTTTAAGATGGTAGACAAAAATGGCGTAGAAAATAAAGAATTAAGTAAACTACTCGAACGACTTTGGTTTGATGATTTAATAGATAAAGTGATTTACAGTAAGTTTCAAGGCACTACTTTGCTTGAATTTTTTGACCTAGATCAAAACTTAGAAGTAAAACACATCAACGAGATACCACAAGCAAATTTTGTCGCCAAAAAAGGAATTGTGATTGCGGAAGAGGGGAACAATGTTGGGATAAGTTACAAAGAAGACCCTTATAAAAGATATTACACCCAAATAGGAAAAGACGACGACCTAGGTATGCTGAGCCAGCTTGCACCCATTATTTTAGCCAAAAAATTGGGGTTAGGAAGTTGGTTAGATTACATCGACAAGTTTGGTGTTCCGCCTCTATTTATCACAACGGACAGAGAAGATAATGGCCGATTAAACGACCTATACGAAGCCGCTAGTAATTTCAAATCGAACCATTTTGTGGTAGGTCGTGGAAATGAAAAGTTTGAAATAGGCAAAACAGAATCGGGAGCAGCCGAACCGTTTGACAAACTCATTGAAAGAGCAAACTCCGAGATTTCAAAGCGTATTTTAGGAGGAACTGCTGCAACGGACGAAAAGTCTTTTGTGGGTGCAGCCGAAATTCAATACAAACTTACCGTAGATCGTTTTGAAAGTCATAAGCTGTTTTTTAAATACATCTTCAACTCGCAGATTAAACCTATATTAATTGGCTTAAGTCCTGTTTATAAGGCGTTCGAAAACCATACCTTCGAATTTGATAACAGCGAATCGCTAACACAAAAAGAACTACTTGAAGCGATCAATACGCTATCAAATCACTATGTGTTTGATGAAAAAGAAATTGAAAAGATTGTAGGTGTACCAATTGTAGGGCAGAAAAACACAGCTACGACGGGAGGCGTTGACGCAAAAAAGTAATACAGGCACGCATGGACTTGCCTCGCTATTACGCTTCATTTCCAACAAGTGCCGTTTCACTAACAAGATACGAAGACCTCTTTGCGCAAATGCTCGAAGACGTGTACAACAAGAAAATTTCGCCCGATCTTCTCAGCCAGAACTTCATCAAAACGAATTACAAAGACTTGCTTTCGCAAAATAAAGAAGGTTATGGCAATACCTTCGAAGCGCTTTCAAAAACAGGTTATCCGGATACTACTGTTTTAAAAATGAAAGAAAATTTATTCAAGTTTTCGGGAGCAAAAAACTACACCATGCTCTCGGACTTGAACGAAATGCTTTATAAAGACGGTCAAAAATTATCCTACAATCAGTTTAAAGAAAAGGCACTAGCTGTAAATCAGGCTTACATCCAAAACTATTTGCAAGCCGAATGGCAAACCGCTTCGCAAGCTGGCGAGATGGCAAACAACTGGAAAGCCTTTCAAAAGAACAAAGAACTTTACCCAAACTTAAAGTACAAAACACAAGGCGACAAAAAGGTTCGTAAAGATCACCAAGAGCTGGAAGGCATTATAGCACCACTTGATAGCGTGTTTTGGCAACGACATTATCCACCAAATGGTTGGCGTTGCCGTTGTTATGTAGTACAAACTGCCGAACCTGTTTCGGACAATATACCTGAAAGTGCACCAGGAATAAAACCTGAATTTATAGGCAACGTAGGCATTTCGGGGCAGGTTTTTACTGAAAATCCGCTCAAAGGAGCAAAGCCACATCCGTATTTTACTGTGGCTAAAAAAGCAGAGATTGAAGGCAAAATTAAGAATCTACACTTTAAATTCTTGCAAGAAGAAGCTCTTGAGAAATTAAAAGGCAAGGTGATTACGAACAAGCACTCAAAACTACCTGTTGAATTTTCAAAAAGCTCACTAAAACATGCTTTTAATAAGAATAAAGATGACTACGAAGACAAGAATCAGATTATTTATTATTTGGATTCTATTTTAGAACAAGCTACTTACTTGGGCATAACCCCACCATATCATAACGACAGGAACGAACTTGGTACTCATATTTATCTTATTGAAATAAAGGGTAAAAACAACTATGCCTTGGTAAGGGAATTTACAAATGGATCTATGTTGTTTTATTCGATCTCTGATTCTGACAAGGTACTTGAAGGATTAGAAAAATAACATAAAAAAAAGAGCCGTGAAATCCTACATCTACAAGAAGGCACAGGGCTCTTTTTGCAAGCACCGAAATGCTTACATTTCAAATATACGAAACTATTTTAAAAAGAGTTTAAAAAATGGCTAAAGTTCCTGATTTCAAGAAAATGAGCGAAGTATTCTTTCAGGAACTCGCTCCTAAGGTGGCACAAGAAGCCAGAGCCTTTTTTATGATGTCATTTATAAAAGGTGGGTTTACAAATAACAGCTTTATCGCTTGGCCAAAACGCAGAGATACCGAAGCGCATAAGCTACTGAACAGAAGCATGGCGTTGAAGAACTCCGTCAAAATCACCTCACAAACAGCTTCACGAATTGAAATTGAAGCAGGACGAGGCATTCCGTACGCCGACATTCACAACAACGGCGGAACAATTACGGTACAGGTAACCAAAAAAATGAGGAAGTTTTTTTGGTATAAATTCAAAAAAACAAACGACATCAAATGGAAACACATGGCCTTAAGCAAGAAAGAAACTTGGCGTATTGAAATGCCAAAACGCCAATACATAGGCAACTCCGAAGTGTTGAATAAAAAAATAGAAGAAGGTGTGTTAAAAAAAATGATCCAAGAACTACAACAGTATGAAAGAACTCTATAAAGAAATAGCCGAAAAGATAAGCACCATCGACGGAATAGAATGGATAGACCTTTGGCACAATCAAGTTCAGTTTTTGGAAGACGAACATCCATTTCCAAGTCCTGCCGTATTTCTAAACATCCGAAGCGACAGCATCAGCGATGTTAGCGAAAAAGTGCAAAAGGTCAATTTTCAGATCGACGTATATTTATTTTACGAAACTTTTGCCGACACCTATAAGGGAGCTTGGAATCAAGATTCGGCACTGGCTTTTTTGGACTTACTAGAGCAAGTACATACTTTACTTCACGGAAGCAACGGTACTCATTATGCAGAAATGAGACGTATCGGTATTGTTCCTGTAGATACAGGCACAGCGCAAAACTTATACATGCAAACCTTTACTTGCTCGATGCTCGACTATGGTGCAAGCAAAGTGTACGAAGAACAACAAGTGAATGATATAGAGATTGAAAGAGGCATTCCAGATTTTACACTATAAAAAAAGGGGCATTTAAGCCCCTTTTTTAGTATAATGATTGACATGTTGAATGCGGTCGAAAATTATATTCTCTATTGTAACTGGAGAGCGAAAGTGTTTCTTGGCTAGTTTAGAAACAATGTACTCATGAGCGAAAACCCGAACACCATCTTTTTTTTTGTTTGCCAACTTTTTATAATCTGTTTTTACAAGTTGATAGAAAGCAAGTGTTTGTTCGCGCGGTGTGTACATAGCTGTAATTTCCGAAATTCCTTGCTTTTTTTGTGCATTCGTTTAAACTTTAAACGGTTTCGTTGAAATTTTTTTCAGTAATTTTCAATGCGTCAATAACCTCGTTAATGAGTTCTAATGCTCTATCATCTATTATATAGCTCTTGGCTATTTCTAATTTTGAGCAACAGTTTATACATTCATTTTCCATCTCCAACAACTCCATAGTTAATGGATCTGGCAACATTTCATACGTTATATCTATAATTGTTCCCATATTTGAGTTTATAACCTCTTAGCGCGGCTTTTTTGCTGGTGTAAGACAGGAGCGCTCTTTTCGTTGTCATTCATACAACCTGACTAACCTTTCTTTTCGAATTTCGTCTTGTGCTTGACCTGCTTTGTAGGCCGATTCGATAAGAGCTTTAATTTCATAGAAAGAAAGACTTTTTTTAGAGAAAGGCTCTTGAATTAATTTTTCTAATGTTTCTTGTTGTTCTTTGATCTTTTTATAAGCAGCGGCAAAATACTGATCTACCTCTAAATAAGCTTTTGCTTGCCTCACCGCGTGAATAATCGTTGTGTGGTGACAGTCGAACATCATCGCTAATTCTGTAATGCGAGTACCTTGTTCAAATAAAATCAATTGAACCAGTTTACGCGCATCGCAGCAGGATCTATTTCTTAGCAAAAAGAAATCTTCTTTTTCTATTGCAAAATAAGCGCAAGTATTTTCTATCAGTGTTTTCATCATCTTATTTGTACTCTAGTGTCCATCTTTTTTGAGCCAAGAACGTTTCAGGGTAAAGCTTTGCGGTTGTTTTAGTTTGTAACCAAGCCTTATATCTTTTCAGTCCAACGAACACATCTTGCTTTTCTACTTCCGAAAGGGCATCAAATAGTTTCTTTGCTCTTGCTTTGTTGCCTACTTTGTAGTCGTACAATTCCCAAAATGTTTCGAAAGTAAGCTCCTCTATTTGTTGCAATACAATTAGTCCAACAGTTTTAAAGGCTTTTACTTTTGATTCTAGAACAGGTAAGTTTTTTAGGAAATAATCCAACTGTTCGTCCTGTATTTCGCTGGCTTCGTAGGCAACTAATCGCCCTGTTTGGTTATACTTTAAAAGCAATTTAAATGGGTGTTTTGGATGTTTTATCAAGTAGTTATTCATATCTCGCTTTTTTAGCATTTACTTTTTTAACTAACATCGATTCGGCTTGTGTCACGAGTTTTGGCAACTCTTCTCGGGTGTATTTATTGAGTTCCTTTTTCAGATAACCGTGCGTTCGTACCCATTCGTATATTTTGGGCATGTTTGGTTTATCTCGTTCCACAAGACCATACTGACACAAACAACTTATGATTTTCTTACGCATCGTATTCGAAACCTCGTCTTTTTCGAAGGTGTTTGGAGGCTGTTTTTTGAGTAGGAATTCGATGAGTTCTTTGGCTTCTTGCAGATACATTTTACCAATATGATTTGTACGCTTATCGGTATAATGCATGATAATGTCGTTTTTCTCTTCTTTCATTCCTGTTTTACTCAGGAGAGTATTTACAAGAACGATTTGTTTTGGTGTAATATCTCTAGTGTTCATTTAAAAGGCTATTTTAAAATAGGTTTTGTTTGTGCTCCATCTGATTGCATCTAGCGTAAACATACTCGTTAGCGGTCAGTGCTACTTGACTGCTTCGATTGAAATTCCTTTTTCAAAACTGTTTTGCCGTAGAATGCTTTGAATGGCTTTCCTTCCTCATACATCTGTTGATGTTCTTTGCACATCTGATTACCATTACCTAAGTTCTTTTTATAGCATCCATCAGCTGCACAATCATTTACAAATACTGTATTCATTTTCGTTTAATTTACCGCACCGAACCGCTAACAAGGCATTTACGCTACCCCCCTGCGGACGATACGCTGTTCAACTTTTGTTTTTCAATTACGGGGCAGCGTAAATGCCCAAACCGTTATAGCCAATCGTATTTTGACTTGACCCATTCATAATCCTGACTATAAATTTTCGTGTATCTTTCGCTTTCTTCAAAGGAGCTTTCAAAATACCAATCTTCATAAGAGCCATTTAGACCATCAAAAAAACAAACCTCTTCTCAAAATTTTTTCAGCCTCTTTCTTTGAGATGTTCTTTTTGAAATCATTTTTGTTTGTATAGAAATGTTCCGTTAAGTGCCTTGCAAAATCTGCCATTTTTACAAAATGGCAGATTCTTACAACGAACATTTTTTCTCCTGATTTTAATTGACCTTTTACCATATTTTCTGATTTTCGTATTCTTTTAATTCTTTTAAAGAACTATAAGGATGACATGCGCAACCCCAATACCCGATTATTTCAAGACCACTCATTTTTAAAACAGGTTTAAAATAGGTATCCGACATTGCAGTCGGAGACACCTGGTGTATTAAACTTCTTCCGTTTTTGGCTCAACGAAGAACGTTTCGTCTTGTACCACGCAAACGCCTATTTTATCAAACAAAACAGCCATTTCTTCGCTGTCTCTATCGGCCAACAGACGTTCTTTGTCGGGTTCTTGTTTGGTTCTAAGGTAAGTTGGGCAGAACTCAGCGATTAGGTTCGTTACGGAGTTCCATGTAAAACCTTTTTTGTTTTTCAGCGCTGGTGTAGACGTTCTGAATCCAAGTACGCCATGCGTAAAGTCAAGGCTTTTCTTTTTGCCGAACTCATCTCTGTTGTTTTCAGCGAAGTTTTGCAAAACCTCAAAACACTTGGTTTTTTCTTCCGCCAAATCAGCTAATTCAACTTGGTGTTTTTCTCGAATCTTAGTGATCTCAACGTCCATCTTTGCATTGATTTGTTTCATTCTAGCTTCTGCTTTAGCGAAATCTGCAAAGGCTTCTTCTGCGTCATTTCTGCTTACTGATTGAATCAATACTTTTTTCTCTCTTTTTGCCATTTTTTAAAATTTAAGGGTTTTATAGGTTTGGTTTAGGGTTGTTTCTACTCGTTGTTTGTCTAATTCGGCTATGATTTTACGACTCAAATATTCGTGATACTGATTGGTGTATTGATGTAAATTGAGGTAAACAAACAAGACATAAGCCATCGAGGGCGACATCTTTATTTTGCAATCGTTGCCTGTATTTGCTTTGTGTTGTAGGTAGAGATACAATTCATACAATAGCAAATGCTCTAGTTCGTGTTCTTCTTGCGAGATGAATAAAGCGCACTTTACCATTTCGCATAAGTGCCTTATGTTTTCGGCACTCATTTTTTTGAGGGTATATTCTCTTTTTTCCATTAGTACGATTCTCGTATGTTGTCCTCGATAATGATGTATTCTTCTTTTTTTAAGCTAAAAGGCTTCTCGGTGGGTAATTGTATTTCCTTTTCTGCTCTTGCTTTGTTGCGCTGATTTTTGTGATTACCTGTACTGTCGGTGATCAGCAACTTCGAAAGTGTATCGTTTAATTCGGGGCGATAAAAGAGTTCTTTTACTTCCTCTCGTTGTACCAGCTGTTTTACTTTTTGCTGATTACCCACCACATGTTCGGTTATTCTTTTTTCCAACTCTTTATTAAACTGGTTGATGCGAGCAAGATTTTTGAAATCGTCTTCGCTGGCTTCGGCAAGAGCCATTGCATTCACGTGTTTTTGCTCGAGTAAAAAAACATGTGTGCCAATGACCTCTGTTACACGCCCTGCGTTGTCTCTTTTGGCATTTTCAACCAAGACACAACTCAAATCCTCTTCGTTGTATTTAATCAACCAATCGCAATAGGCTAGGTTTCTAAAATTCACATCAAACGAATCGAAGGTGTAGCTTTTACCACCAATCGTTGCCACCAATCCTTCGCCACGCATACGGTTGGTGTGTGTGTGCGGAGTACCGAATTGTCGTAGATATTGTTCAGTCGTCAGGATTAGTCTTTCGCCTGGAAGTAAAGCTTCGAAAGCTTTTTTGAACGCTTCTATTTTAGAAGATCGCTCCTGATTCATGATGCTTTCGAATTGCGCTATACAACCAGCTTGGTCAGGGAATTGCGCTTTTATTTTGTTTAAATAATCGCTATTTACTTGATGTTCTTGTTTTCCTTTTATACCATAACCTGCCCAGTTGTTGTACAGCTGACATTGTTTGTTAAGGTGCAAGAAGTAAGGCTCTATTACTTTAGACTTTGCATTTTTTGCCCGTGCGGGGGTGTATTTTTCACTAACAGCACTGTAAAAACCGTTTAGTGTGCCTTTACCATAACGATCAGTTTGAATTTGATGTGGCATATAATAATTACCAAACAGCTCCTTAGTGTGCTTCATTGCGTTTTTAACCGCTTCACGAATAAGTGCTGGCGTTTCGTGTGTACCAATGGCGTAACCGATTGGGTATTTACAAACAGGGTCTAAGACAATCACAGCCGTAATACGGTTGTGATAAGTCGTAAGTGCATGTCCTTTTTTGTCGGTTTCGCGTTGTTGATACAACAGTTCCACGTCCCAACCATCGAGAGTCCAGTACAAATAAGCTTTTTCGGGTGCTTTTCTTTTGAACTGCATAGCTTTCTCGTTTCGGAAACTGTTCTCTCCTCTGCGAGAGGCATGCGTAAAGAGTTCTGTTTTCTTTTTGTAATTCAGAACCGTTGTGCTGGTGATTTTTTTCCAACCTAAAGAAGCTGCCATTAGGTTAAATATGCCCGCAATTTGTTCCGCATCAAGATTGGTGTGTTTGCCTATTAATTGTTCCAATAAGGCAGTTGCTTCTTCATCTTTTAGTTTTGCTGTATTTTGATTTTTGTTTCTTCCATCTACCAACACGATGTAAGATTCTGCCTTATATTCCTTCATCTTTTTCAATAACTTTTCGGATGCAGGCAAGGAATGTTCTTGCTGATAGGTTGTTTTTAAATAGTTTTTAAAATCCTCTACATCTTCAACAAGTGATTTAGAAACCCCATGAGACGAACCTGAACGCATTTTTCGCGCAAGTATGCGTTGTTCTTGTAGTCTTATAGCCGCATCCAACACCGATGCGTTTATCGTGTATCGCTGACGTTGTGTTTCACTAAGCGAAGTGCCGTCTGAGAAGCGATACGAATCGAAGAACAAACGAGCCTCACCATTAATCGAAAAGAACTCTACCAATGGATTAACTGATTTTGCTGGATTACCGAAGTGCGACACCACGATGTTTTTTTCTGTCTGATCTAATTTTTCAAAGCTCACTAAGGCATCGGCATGTTTTGTTTTCTTCCGAAGACGTATTTCAGTGTAGCGTTGCGCACGCTTAGCAAATGCTTCGTAAGAAAATAACTCACAACTTGCACTGTGTTTCATCGCTTCATCCTTGAGTAAGAAAGAAAGCGGAATACCGATTTTATTTTGAAAAGTTTCGAAAACAGTCATAATCTATTCGTCTATTGTATTACCCCAATATTTAGCAGCGCCTTCGGGCCAAATGATATATTCGCCTGTTGCCCCGATAGTTCGTCCCATCGAAAAAGCCTTAAATCCTTCTACCCAAATTTTCAGGTCAGCATCAAACTTTACTCTTTTAGCAGACCGACCTAGGGGCTGTTTGCCCTCGGCGTGAGAGTTCACTATAAATAGGCGATTTTTATATTTGTCTGTAAGTTGTTTGAAGAGCAGAAATTTCTGATGTGTGTACTGCCATGAATCGACCACCACAATGTTGTATCCCCTTGTTTTTTCGAGTCTAAGCTCAAGATCTTCTAAAGATTCGCTCACAACTACTACCCTTCGCGACACCTCTTTTAGGTTCGCTTGCTTAATCGTATTTTGAAGCGTAACACTATTGCCTTCCTCCAGCGAGTTGTATATAACTTTTGAAAATCGACTAAGTTCTTTTACCAATTTCATCAGGAAGTTGGTTTTACCACTTCCCGAACTCCCCCAAACCAACCAAACGCCAGCCGTTGGCGGTTCTCCAAATGCTTCTTCAAACTCCTTTGAAAAGCTAAACACTTGGTGTTTTGCATCTAGCATATTTTGTATAGAATAGGCTCTTTTCATGCGCTTTGTCTGATTAAAATAAGTTCTCTTTTAACCAATCGCATGAGGCGGCGAAAGTCTTCGACATAAGGGATCATTACTTCTTTTTTGCCTGTAGCTGTTTTAACAGTTGTTGGCTTGTTTACCTTTTCCAACTCCGACCATACTACACAAACCGACTCCTGGTCTGTTAAGCCATTTGCTTCACAGATCGCAAACACATCCTGTTCTGTCGCGCCTTTTAAGTTTATGTAAGTGCGTCCAAAACGACTCTCTAATTCGTCGAAACCTTTTTTGTGCAAGCGAACACCTGCTTTTATTTCCTTTTCAAAATTTTCCGTGCCCGAAAGCACAACTCCCAAGCGGTTTTCTGTTCGGTTGTAAATCGGAATCAGGGTGCGTAGTGCCGACGGTTTTAGTTTATCTACTTCGTCGATGATTAATACAGGTAGATCCAAACTCATGTCTAAGAAGTAGCTTGTAAGAATATCGGTCATTTGAGCGATTGTTTTGTAAGTCCCTTTGAGCGATTCTATTCCAACTGTTTTTTCAATGAGCTTGAGTAAGAACTGTCGTCCGCTCCATTCTTCGGCTTGCATAAACAAAACACTTCCTGTAGTGTCTCTATTATAGATGTCTTCGAGCGTTCCTGTTTTACCGCTTCCAGCTGGGTTAGATATAGCCATCCACATGGCTTCTTGTTGTGCGTCTCTTACCACTGTTTCGATGCGGCGGTAATTGTGTATCGAGCGCACGAGTTGCCAAGAGCTTTCTCTGTAGCCTAATGCAGAGGCAATTTTTTGAAGCATCTTACTTTCGTCGGCTCCGTATTTGCCGGCTAAAATTGTCGATAACGCTCCTACATTTATGCTACATTTTTTGGCGACAGCACTATAAGAGCCAAGCTTCTGTTTCCAGAGATCTATATGTTTAATGATTCCGTTTCTGTTCATGTTTGATGTGTTTTAAAATTTCGTCGGTAATCTGTTCTTGAATTTTGCGAGGTGGGTAGATGTTTTGTGGCACAACATTGGCCAACATATCTTTGTATAGCGAAGCCACCTCGTGCGTCAATACAGGTGCATCCTTAAAGTGATTTTGGAGATACGAAAGGATATTGTCGTTTATAGTGTTGAACCACGCATCGAAGGTATCGGATACCAGTAACGAAGAGTTTCTGGCCAAATGAGCAAATTGAATTTGTTGCTCGATCACCATTACCTGTATGGTCATCGGTTTTAAAATCATATTAGTTGATTTCATGATCGTAAGTGTTCACTAGTTTTTTATTCGACCTCTGCACCTCGTCCTGTAGTGTTATGGCGCGCTTCCTAATTTGAATAGCTTGATCGGAATTAGAAGCGAAATTCAGTGCTTTGTATATCGTAGTTACGGAAACGTCGAAATCTGCCTTAAGCTTATCCACAGTCTCGGGGATAACTTTGATGCGAGGAAGAAGGGAATGTGGTTTATTACTCATAAGTTTACTGGGTTAAACAATTGGTGTTGTTTTATTGATGATGCAATTTTATTCAATATTTTGAATACTTGCAAATATTATTTTCAATATTTTGAATAATGGATATAGATTTATTTGGGTTAAAGTTTCGGGAGTTTTTAACTAATCGTGAAATTTCGATAAATAAAGCCGCAAAAGAACTGGGAATAGCTCCTTCTCAATTACAGAATATACTTGACGGGAAAAACTACGGTGTTAAATTTTTATTCATAATAATGAATAAATACACAGATTTTCAATTAGATTTTTTTAGCAACAACAACGATGTGCTAATAGCTAAATCTAATGACACTAAAAAAAACACACCCATAGATTACCAATACAAAGAACTTGCAGAAGCTAGGTTAGAGATCATTCAATTAAAAGATGAGAAAATCGCAAGATTAGAAAAGGATCTATTAGAGTGTAAACAAAAGAATGAGTCATTTCTTCGTAAGCCTATACCTCAAGCTACACCTCAATTAGAAAAAAAGGAACCAAAGTAAGCTATCCTCGTTTTGAGGTTGCAAAAGATTCAATTTGTAGCTTGTCAATCGTCGTTGGTGTTATACGATTAGAGTAAACACACAGCTTCATTATAAAAAAATATTTAAAAACCCTCAAAACAGTTTAAAACAAGGCTTTTACAGTGTGTTAGTAAGTGTAAAAGCTGTTTTAAAGGGTGTGCTTAAGTGTTTTTATTAAACAAACACTCGTTTTTCTTGCACTTAAACCCCTACCTGTGTTCATCACCACAGCACGGAAGTGTCCAAAATTTGTCCAAAACACTGTCCAAAATGGTAACAAATAAGGTAAAACCAAAAGTCGGCGTTTTGTCCGTTTTTCAAAATCTAGGTATAAAAAAACCGCCCATACAGTAGCGTAAAGGCGGTTTTTCATCAAAACACACATGTATAAACGGTAAGGTTAAAATGGTAGTTTTTAAAGTACTTTTAAGGTAATCTATAGGTAATTCTTACTTTTGGTTTTAAATGGCTGTAACTGTATTATATCGCTTAAAAAGTGCTTAAAAATGGTAATTTTGGCTTTTTTTGTTGTTTTCTCTTCTCTTTTCTCTATCTAAAACACCTACTTCTAGTTCTTACCCCCATAGTAATATGGCTTTTCAATCGGGTTACCCAGTTTTTTTTGAAACGTTAACTGATCAACCTGTTTATTATTATTCAGCTCAAGATCCTCCATTAGTATTAGGACGAAAGTATGCTCTTCGAGTTCAAGCGATGGATACAGAAGGGAAAGATGTGTTTGAAAATAAAGGATATAGCCAAGTCGTAACTTTTTTATATGGAACGGAATGTTTATCTCCACAAAATATCCAATGTACACCCAAAGAAACAAAATTAGAGTTGACATGGAATAATACAGCAGCATTATAT
>JACCDR010064150.1_pt1 | contig 15112 bp, 13 predicted proteins | sample 7446431 | NCBI WGS metagenome assembly JACCDR01 (sample SAMN15323443, study PRJNA562643) | freshwater metagenome | isolation source: river surface water | place: USA:Blue River Watershed | collected 2017-08-17 | reverse complement strand
TGAATGAAGTTTTCCATTATTATATTTATATAAATATAATAATGGAAAACTTCATTCAACAGGAAATAAATATTTTAAAAATTATTTCGGAGATAGTTCAAAATTCTAAAATATTCCGCGAACCAGATGTCCTCGAAAATTATTGCACTAGAGATAGATATGTAGATTTAACCATGCTAAGCGACGATTCAATGATAAATTTATATATTGAAAGCGATATTATATGCATGCGCGCAAATCACGTATGTCGAGAATTTAAGTTGTCCGGCGTATGTCAACAACAGGTGCGCAAAATTTGCGAGCTCATGGACCTGATAAAAAAATTGGTGAAAACTTTAAAGGAGGAATACCCCCCTTCAACATTTTGCAATAAGACCCTGGACATTACCAAAATTATAAAGGAAATCAAGGAAAAAAAATTGCTTGACAACATTGACGATTTTGTGCTTAGCGCGTCATACTTTGACACAAAAAATTATATTTTGTATTTTGTTATGTATGTCGCAATCATCATTTTAATTATATTTGCTTTTTATAATGTATATAAATATTATGTTTTAGATTCTTCTACTGCGTCATTACCATTTCAATCATCTCCATCTAATTTTACAAATCCGCCCAAAAAAAGTTATAAATATCCATATTTTGAAGATGCTACACAAAATGAAGTATATGATTAAAACGGAATTGCGCGAGATCATTAATTTGGCGTAATATGTATCGGCAGATAACGACGACGCCTGTTTTGGGATTTAAATCCTGCATTTCGTCAATCACGATTAATGTTTTTTTCTCAAATCAATATGATCGCCATATATAAACGGATCTAATAAAGACTTTTTCAAAAATTTATTAGAATCATAAATTTTATCCTCAACGGCGTAAGTAGAATAATTAATCTCGGTTAATATCAGCAGCCCTTTGATTAAAATATAATGTGGGTAATTCATCGCTCATCATATTCTAATATATCAAATTGCTAAAAATGTATATCTATATATATTGAAGAGTCTTTAGAAGACTTTTATTTGATCCGTCGTATGGGTGGCCGTTGTTGGTTAGCTTTTAATTTAAAAAAAAAAATATATATCTATATCAATATAGATATATTGATATATATAATGGTATTATATATTAAGATTCTTCCGGGCGGTAAATTCACGAGTGGTTTTGTAAACGGGCCAGCCGAAATTTATGATAGCATCAATAAATTAATTGAAAAAGGCTTCTTTATTAAAAGCAAGCTCAATGACGTCGCCGGTATAGTTATTGACTATGAGCATCCGGATTTTGTGCTATTACAGCTACAAGGGCCGTTCGCAAATGATATAGCTAATGGCTCAATGACCCGCATAACATACAACGGCCCGTATACAATAAACGAAATAACGAGTAATAATTTAACGATCCCCGCACTCCAAGAACAATGTACGTACTCAAACGGAATTTTAACTTCTATTGATTCATCCAATCCCATTAACATTAATATTACATATGCCCGACATCCCACGAGGGACTATTTCACAAATTTTGTAATCAACGTAGTGTAAAAAATTGATTTTTTTACCCATATTATCTTACAATAGATACATAATATGTTTGAGGTACCCATTTTGATAAATTTAAAAAGAGTCGTCACCACGTGGAAAATCAATGATAAAAAAGTAATTATATCATGCCAATTTGATTTTGAAGACTATATTAGCGCCGCTAGTGAATTTAAGTTCGTTTGCGATCATGACGAAAAGACGATTGAAACATGGATTCATCATAGTAAAAAAGAATGTAAATTGATAGAAGCGGCAGATGCTTCGCCGCCCATAATTCATATTTGTTTAGATTTTTACCCGGTCGGCGTTAATTCATTTACTTTACATAGACATCAAAATACTAATGACACCGATGCTATTTTAAAACTAACAAAGGCCGTCAGAAAATTAACTATAGATTCTGAAAAAAATACATATCGCATTCATTTTCATGGTGTTAAAGAAACATATATCACTTCGGAAGAGTTACATCAATGGATTTTAACATTATGGGATATTCCTGATGTAAAAAATCATATATATGAAATAATTATAAGTAGATTAGCGCGTAATAATAAAGGCACACAAATAAACTTATTTCCAAAATTAGATATTTCCTATATGAGTCTAACAGAGTTATTTGAGCATAAATTTGATTTGACGTTTTGGGTGGATAATCAGCAATATAAAAAATATTGTAATATACATCCGTTGACCATTTATCAATTCTTCGGCATGAATTATATAAAATATTTTAAAAATCAAGGGTTCATAAGAAAACGTTGTTTAAGCGATTGTAATAATCAAATGAATCCATATAAGATTAATAAGATTAATAATGTTGGGGGCGATAGCAACAATTTTACCGGAGCCGTACAAAATATAACCAACCCATATATACGATTTTATGACGATCAAACAAACGAAACTTTCGTTATGTATTTTGATTCTAACTCGGTAAATAACGGAGGATTTATCAAAAAATATAAACCTAAATTTGATATATTAATTTTTACTAAAATACAGATGCTTGATGAAAACGATATTAATGATATGATATACGATAGAAACATTCCTAATATCGTTAAATTACCATTAGGATATTATTATTATGAATGCGAATGACTATAATAATATAAATCCAATTGGATTTTTTTTGTATTTATTTTTGCGGCGGTATTTCGGGCGCAACCGCTTCGGTATAGAATTTATCTTTTTCAACTTTTAGACCGCCCTTGCTAATTCTAATGATATCAACTTGTACGGCGTCATCGGGGCATTCATCATCGGCGTAACTGTCGGCGTTAGGATTTTCAGCGCCCATGTCTTTAAGCACTGTGTTCTTAGATTTCCATTTGGTAAATGCCTCGGCGTCGGGCCCTTCCTCAATGATGTTTTTCTTTTTCTTTTTGACGACGCGCTTACGCATGAGCTCGGCTCCCAGCTTTTGGTCTTCCTCTATTTGTGATACCATCGCTTCTAAGATTTCGGTGTTTTTGTTAAAGAACTTTGCCGTTGAATGTACGCGCTCAAACGGTGCAAAGAAATTCCATTTACCGCTCGCCGCTTTAATAATATCGGTAATCACTTCATCACGGTGTTTCTTTTGAAATTCTACGGCGTCTTCTTCGCTCTCGTGCCATTGATATGGGTTAATAGCTATGTCAAAATCGGGCTTTTCGCAGTATAAATGAAGCACGGCTTCGCGCAATTTATCATAATTTGCCTCCATATATGTTCTTAAATGTTTAAATATATCCGCGGGCGGTATCATTTCGCAGACGGTCCTAAGTGCGTTTTTATCTTCATCGGTCCATTCTTCAAAATTCATTTCGCTATAATGCTGTTGAGGTAATAATAGTTTTTTTGCGGCCAGGTGCTCAATCGCGGCTTCGGCGCTCGGAGGATCACTTAAACGCATAGCCCTTAGATGTTGTACGCGGTCAAATTCCAAAATCTGTTCTCTAAATTTAAGGTCCTTTTGTTTGAGTTCATTTATGGCTAGATTAGCTGCGGGTGTATCTAAAATTGAGCGGTCAATGTCTTTCGGGCATGGTTTATACGAAGATCTAACATGTTCATCAGGATCGTATTGAAATAAATATTCAATAAATTCTTTAATTATTACTCGGCGCTGCATCCAATATTCGTTTTCTTTAATGTCGCGTTCCAAAGATTCGGTCATTTCCCAATCTTTATGAAATTCATGTAATTTTTCGGGATTTCTAACATAATCATATACGGGTATAACAGGTATACCGTCGGGTACATGATATTCATCACAAGCACGGTTTAAAAAACCTATCATTGAAGTCATCAAAAGACGTTCCATATATCTTTCTTTTAAATTTGTGAAAGAAAAAGTGAGCCATCGGTTACTTCCTTCAATAGTCCGCCCATAGGGATTTAATTTTTTACGAAGATCAACAATTTCATCATAGTTCATCTTTGCTAGATTTTCTTCAGTTATTTCTGATAAAAGCATTTCTAATTCTTTGTTCAATTTTTCTTGTTCCGTCATGTTCTGATTTGTCGCCGTGCTAAATGACATCGTTTATATACAATAAAAAATATTTATTTATATATCTTCTATCACGTAAATAAAAAATAATAAAAAAGCATTTATATAATTTTGGTAAGATGGATGAAAATGATAAGAATAAATCCACTAATGATATCATCGCGCATGACGATAGTTTTGTACAACATTACAAAAAAAAATATATTGATAGTATTGATTTGGCCGATAAATCAATTAATAATATTATTATAAACACCCCCTTAAATAATTGGAAATATTCAGGCATAAATCGTTATGATTGCGCTTTAGCATTGATGTATAGGGCTTTACCTGATTCTACCGATACCATAACAGCTTTATATAAGATAAAAGATATACATACGAGAGATAAAGAAGTATCATATGCCGTGGGTTATATAGAACAAATGCCCAAAAAAAGCGCAAATACTTTATATATAGATATATTAGAAAAAAAATATGGGAAGAAGCTTAGCCCCAGTGATAACATATTTATAAATAATGTATGTATAACAGGAAGCGTCATATCAAAGGATGGAGAATATAGAAGTGTTATACTAAATTGGAATAGTTTTCAAGTATTAATAAAAGTCCATGAGAACATAAAAAAAATATACGATTATATTTATGAGTATTTTTCAGTTGCTCTACGCGAAAGAAAATATATATTATTAACAGAATATTATTTCCCCACAGATAAACTAAAGAATAGATTTCATTATGAAACAGAATTACTTTGCTCATCAAATAAGATACAATTATTTTGCATCGTGTGGTTCAATTTTTATTACACTTTTTATTTCGGTATGGTTTCCAACCATACTAACGAGATATTTAAAGGTCTTATGTTTAAATATAAAAATGAAGACATAGATTTTTTTAAGTCTATATGGAAAAAATTTACATATGCCGATATAGAATTATTTAGATATGTTTGTAGTAATTACGTTAAAGATCAAGAGATAGAAACTGTACATATATATAAAAAAACTAAGCTAGGACAAAAAATTATACCGTTAAATTTAATAGAGGCCCAAAATTTTTTCAACATTGAATATGCGCCTTGGAAAGAATTTTTTATAAATATACGGGCTTCGGATTTAGTAATAAATCATATATCAAACGGCTTCAGCATGGCTAGTAGTTGGTTTATTATAAAAAACTCAAATAAACAATTTTTTGATAACCCCGCTCAGGCGGATAAACTAGAAAGGAGTCAAATAGCTATAAGGATTGCCGAATTACTAACTCAAGCGGCTATATATACCAAACATAATATAAATGCGGAAAATGATATGGATTTTATAGGCGCCGTTATACAAAATATGAAAAATGACAGCGGTATTGCGGTGTCGTGGTTATCTAATGAGTTTAAAGCTCTTTATAAAAAAATAAATGATTCTATAGATTATACAAAAGAAAATATAATTATGTCAAATGTTTCTTTGGGGCTTATAACAGAATTTACGGGGAAAACGTTATATGACGCGGTCTTTTTTAGTAAAAAGTCGGCGTATTACAAAAAAATAATACCTAATATATTTGATGTAAAAAATTATACACATTTCAGGAAATATATGTTTCAAATATGTTATAATTTATATTGTTTGAATTCTAAATTACATGTCATACACGGCGATTTACATTTAAATAATATGACCCTCAACCCACTTTTTTATAAAAAAAATGTTAGCATAGATGTTAAGGACCCTAAAATATTATATATTTTAAATGACCAATACCAATATATTTTTAGCAACAACTTTTATGATATATGTATAATTGATTTCAGCAGATCTATAATTGACGTTGAATACCATGCGAAATTTAAAATGGATCATATACCATATGATATCACGCACAATAAAGACCATCTTTTGAGGAGACAGACCAAAGAATTACTTAATTATTTATATTCAACTAAGCCCGAATATAAACAATTTGAATCGGGCTTAGAAAATAACATGTTATATAATTTTAGCGCATATTTTAAAATACTAACGACTTTGGATTTATACAATCTTACAAGCAAATTTATAGATTTTTTGAAGAGTAACCACTCCATTAAACCGTGTAAGGACAGTGTTGGTTTGGTGATGGAGATTAATAGATCAGCAGAGTATTATATATCGGTTATTTTAAACAGGCTCATAACACAGCGAAATTTTAAAGAAATAGAAGAAATGGATTGGCCTTTATTTTCCATCATAAATGATATTTTTAATGACAATAGATTTACGAAATCATCAATTTCAGATAAGATTGTGGATATATACAATTTTAAAAACAATATGGAATATTCGTTGTCTTCATTGAAATATTTCCCACATATTTTACAAAAAAAAGACGTGTTGATAAAAAGACGCAAACAATATGAGACGAAAAATTTACAGAATTATCAAGTAGTGAATATAATACAAACTAGACAACTCCAAAAAAATATATAATTTATTTACTAATATATTTTTTATAGAATATAGTTAATCAAACATAATTTAATGGAAAATATATATATGATGACAGGAACTATAGAATCTATAAATAATAATATTTTGAATAAAATACAATGTTTGAAAGAAATTTATAATTATATAAAAAATCAAAATATACCACTTAAGATGTATAGCGAAAAAGAGTTACAAGAAATATCTGAAGAATATGAAATGGGCTCGATAAAAATATTATCTAATTATTTTTTATTGATGCGTGAGTTCAAGGACGAAATACAAAAATATAGTTCGGAAGAGATACGGCAAAAAAAAATTGAGTTCAATACAAAAAAGGATAAATTTCACAAAGATTATCATTTTTTTATCAAGCGCGAAAGTTTTGTTGGAAAATTAGATAGACTCCGCGATGAATTAAAAAATATAATCAACTCAAAGAAAATAAAAAATGTTGTAAAGATGAGAGATTTTTTTGCGAAATACGACGAATCTTCTATTATATATGATATAACCGCAACAAATTATATAATGTGTTCAGAATGCGACCGCGAAATGAAAATATTAGCGACCAGCAGCGAATTAGTATGCGTTATTTGCGGTAAGACCGAAAACTTGACAGGAACAGTATTTGAGGACGAGCAATTTTATTATCAAGAAGGGCAACGAACTAAACATGGATCCTATGATCCATCAAAGCATTGCCGTTTTTGGATTGAGCGAATACAGGCGCGCGAATCAAAAACAATACCCGACGAAATTATAAATTCTATAAAACAATGTATTCGTCAAAATAATATACGGAATATTGAAGATATAACATGCGAACAAATAAGAAAATATTTACGTCAAATAAAGAATACTTCATATAACGAGCATGTGCCGTTAATACGTAAAATAATTACAGGTATAACACCGCCGCAATTAACCGACCGAGAAGTACAACTTATTATACTTATTTTTAATAGGGCCATAAAAATTTACGAAATCATAAAGCCTAATGATAAGACAAATGTTATGTACCATCCTTATTTAATATATAAAATCATAGAACATATTTTGAAACATCCTAATATGTACAAACGCCGAAATGCTATTTTGAGCTGTATTCATTTACAATCGCGCGAAACTTTGATAGAAAATGACATTATATGGGAAAAAGTATGTAAATATATAGATATAGATTACATTTCGACCGATAGAAATATTGAATTAAAAATTTTATAGAGAGGCATAATTTTTAATTCATTTCAAACCGACAAAAAATATAAATTATGATATCAATCATATATAAAATCTAACCCCGTCTTTATCCGGAATGAATAATGGTATTTTACACACCATACATTTGATATCTTTTTTATTATACCATTTGGTTAGACATCTTATATGAACGAAATGATTGTGTCCGCATATAGAATATGCCGCTTCATGAGCAGGCCGCGAAGATTTATATAAATCTTCGCGGCATATTATACAAATGCGGTCTTCGTTATCTATTTCATATTTATGATTATATTTTTTTAGATTACAATTTATAACGCTATAATTTTTTTCTATCATTTTGACAATCCGGCGGAAGTTTTTATTAGGATCGAGGTTGGGCATGATGCGACATATTTTTAATTTTATATGGTTGATTATCTTCATTATTTTAATATTCATTAAATAATCATCGTTAAAGAAAATACTATGAGTCGTTTGATCCTTATATATCAATGTAAATTTTTCATGTTTATTCCAACATAAACTATTCACGTCAAAATCAATTTTGATATCATCTTTTCTTTCTATAATATTGATATCAATCATGGAGCCAGTAATTTCGTGCTCATATTTTATGGAACACCCCCTATTATTTCTTTGTATAGGGGATACAAATAACTCTTTCCATCCTATTTTTTTCAATAATTCACGCAAATCAAAAGCATTTTCGTCAAAATTACCATTATAGCCATTATTAATTATGATACCATCTTTGATATTATTATATATCAATATATCTATACTATTGATTTCAACGGGTAATATAGATTTTATATTTTCTAACGTAATCCAATCGTTTGATACGTCAGTCAAGGGAACTATAAAATCTCTGACCACATCACCAGATACGCAAAATCTTGCATCATTTGTGATAATATTAATTAGTTGTACAAACAACACAATTTCTGATTCTTTTTTATTAAAATTATCGTATGTAATAAACATCATATTATAGGAGTTATTTATAGGAGAAGTAGGACAATAGATTTGTTTATAGCCGAATATTAACATTAAAAAAATCATTTTTTTTTTATACTCATATAAAAAAAACCTCGATGATATCGTTTATATTACCGCCATCGTAAAAGGATCTATTTTTTATATAATTTAAAGATATTTCTTTATATGTTGGCCGCGCCTCAATTTGAAGAATGTTATATGGGAACTTTTTGTTTTTTGACGGTAAATTAATATCATTTAGTTTATGATAACCCTCCAAAATAATTTTTGAATAATCATAGTTTTGTAAGATAAATTGCTTTGACATTTTTTATTTTACTATATAAATAAAAAAAAATATATACGTTTTTATATAGTAAAATGCACCAAATAATCTTTGCAGTGTTAGTGGTATTATTAATTTGCGCCTTATTATGTTCTCGTAAAAGAAGAAAATGTTTATGCCCCAGATGTCAAGACATTAGAATGAAAAAAATAAATGATTTACCAGAAAGAGAAGAAAGCATGATAAAGGGGCTTCATGATTTAGAACAAACACCTATAAGTCGCGGAATTGTACCGGATTACGGGCAGCCCGATCATGTATCAAATATGTGGAAGTCAGATTATTCGCATGCTAGACAACACGAAGGCGCCGGATATCTAGATACAGTTTTTGCTTCAGATTATCCAACCCCGCTACGTTGCCCGATGAAACAACGTGATTTAAATGAAATTTCTAATTCTCATTTAATCGCACGCTTCGCCAACACCCAATAAAAAAATATACAAATGTTTGTATAATGTTTGTATATAACATTTGTGTATAATGAGCTAATCTCCGTCTGATTCTTCGCCGGATGAAGCCTCATTGATAAAATCATTTAGGTCAGGATCACCGGCTAATTCGTGGTTTATACGATAACCAGATCTATCATATTTCATAATTTCGTATGAGTCGTTGTTTTTTTTATATCCTGTTTGCTTTTCCTCATTTTGAGCTTCTTTTTCATCAAAATCATCTATTTCTTTTTCTAACATTTTTTTACGAGTCATCTCAAGTTCATATGCGGCATTTTTATCTTTAATATATAGATCAAAATTTTGACACATTCTTTCGTAAAATTGTTCAGAATTCTCGGGTGTTAGTTTTATATTTTTTTCGGACTTTTCTATAAAATTGTCCATAAAATACGTTTCTCCTGTTTCTGGTGGCTCATTGTTATCAAGGGCTCTATAACCTTTAATATAATTTCCTATTTTAGATTTTTTGATAATTTTCCTCAATCTAGAATTTTCAAATTGTAAGACGACGGCTTTTTTATAATTTCTATCATTAGGATATAAGCTATCATACCATCTGCAGTATTTTTCTATTATCGTAGATATAGGAGTTTCTATATTTGGATCGATAGTTTTTACGATTCTTGCGTTGATAAAATTATTTATCTTATCCTGTCTATTTCTAAATTCTTCCGTTTCGCGTTTAATCGTGGGGTGAGGTACATTTTCAACCAAACCTCCATAATTTCTTTGTAAGCTTTCGTAGTAATAAACTAAGACGCCCAAAAAGGCTGTTCTAACTTCCGGATTATCCGGCCAAGACGCTCCCATTGAAGGATCTACCAATCTCTCATAATTATTATTTTGATCCGACGGATCTCCATTTTGCTCTGCTAAATCTTTATTTTGCTGGCCAAATTGAATCTTCATAGAAACATGTTTTAATCGCCGCCATGTGCCGTGGTCTGTTGAATTAACTTCAAAATCATAATTTGAAGTCACGACGTGATGACACGTGGGCTTAAAATTTATAAAATCGCCATAAATTTTTCTTCCGCCTAGCGTTTCCTGTCCAGTTATTTCTTTAATTTTTGCCGAATGTAATAGTTCTGATTCTTCCGTTTCTGAATATGTAGCCATGCGCGCACCAATTAATGACATTAAAGCAGGTGTAGCACCTTCTGCGTTCTTTTGTCTTGATGTTAAGAAAGATAAATTCATTTTGACGACAAATTGTTCGCCAACAGTCTCTTTGAATAATTCCATAAGAAATGATTTACCATTACTTCCATTACCTACTAAAAGCAATAATATACTTTCTTTTTTTTTAGCGTCTAGAGCTGATGCTAGATAATGCATCATAAATTCAAACGTATCGGGTTCGTCATCCGGGAACATATTTCTTAGCGCTATAAGTAATTTTTTCGTTATAGGATTGCGTGGATTAAAAGGAGCGTAATCCGTCGTGGTAAATTTTGAAATAGCATAGTTATGATAACCAGTTATCAACTCACATACGGGCCCCAATTTTATAATACCGTTGCCAACACCAAGGATCAAAGGTTCGTTATCTAAATTTTTAGTAAATCCAACGCGTTCAAAAACTTGTTCCGCTTCACACATAACGCCATTTTTAAACGCTGAACGTCTTAAATCCTGTGCCGACATTTGAAAATTTCGTTTTATAGTATTATGATAAGTTATTTCTTTATCGGATTTAAGATTTTCTATAATACTGGATATTTTATCATGTATCTTTCTGAACAATAGCGGCAGTTTTTCTGATATATATCTTTTTAATGAATTAGGCGCTCTATCATATTGCTTCCATTTATAAACTTGCCCTTTGGTATGTAAATCGCCAGGTAAGATAAATTCATACCAAGTCCCTTTTCCGGAGCAATCAAATACATATTTATGACGCAAGCTTTTATATAATAATTCGGCTACATCATAATTTTGTAATTTACCTTCCGTCTGCGGATCATATATTTTTTTAAATATCGTGTCAAACATACTAGTGCTCCGCAAAACTCCATATTTTTCAGGGTTATCTTTCTCAGCCCAATAATATAAAGAACCCATAGAAATATTCTTGGTGGTCAAAGAACATGCTTTACCCCAATGATAGTTAAAAGATTCAGGTGTATATTTTTCTGGGCATTTTTTTGAAAAATATTCTGCTAGAGGCTTATATTCTTTTTTCTCATTTGCCAACAAACAAAGAACTTTAAACCATTTATTATATTCTATAGCTCGGCTTATATGTAATGTATCTAATAAATCAATTACATATCCGGCATCGGGGTCGTGCATTTTTAGTAATGATAATTCTCCATACTCGCCATTCATCATTTTTTCATCATCGTTTATAGTTACTCCGCTAGTTTTGTATTTATTCACTTCCAACACATATTCGTCTTTCAAAAAGAATTCCTGTTTTTTTATAACTCCACCCGATTTCTCCCAATTAAGTGAAAGTTCATGAATCACAACGACGGGCTTACCGTTATTTTCGTCATTAAATTTATCACATTTACTGATTATATTTGAGGGCTCCTTATCTCCTGGATATATATCGTATTCATATACCCCAAATAATATATAAGGAGGACTTCCTAATTTTGTGATATTTCCAAAGAAATGAACTGGTACATGCGCCGAATTTTTATCAATAAAGTCGTTAAAAGTTAATCCTTTTATACCAGGATAATGTCTAATCATATCTTTATAATATTCTTTTTCTATAGCTTTATCTAAAAGCATTCTTTTTGTTTCTCGGTTTAATTTGACTCCAGGTATTAGAATATGCAAGCCGTCTTTAAAACACTGTTTATCTGAATTATACATAACACGTGGCTTTTTTGTAATGGCTATATATAAACTATATTTCCCGTTTTTTAAAACTGGTTCAAAATCTATATAATCCATCAATAATTTCACCGTAGCTAATAACAAAGAGGTCGCCAGGCCGTCGTTGAACCGACAATTTTCATCATTTTGATAAATATCAAAATCTATCATAAATCCCGACATCTCTAATTGTTTTTCATACACCATCATTTTTAAGTTTTTTCTTCGACATATTTCCAAATATTTAAACATTTTATCTATTTTATTATGCGGTACGTTATATGTTCTAGTTGTAATTGAATTACCATTTAGACAATATCTATCCACTATATTTGTTTTAGGGTCGCCCTTATTAGTTATAAAATCAGGATTATTCATAAATTCTTTAAAAGAACGTAGGATATTCTCGTGTTTTTCTTGGACTCTGTACATGACTTCATCTTCAACATAATCATTCTTTACTTCATTATCGTCATCAGAATCAGAAAATATACCGTCAAATTTATTATATTCAGGTACAATCTTAGGCATAATAATTGATATAATATAATATATTATTTATATCTTTAAAAAAAAATCAATTTTTTTGATAATGCCGCACTATATTATTGATATCTAAAAAGTAACTTGCCCAAAAAGTATATTATCAGGGGTTTCTTTTCCTATTCTATATATTAATTTGTTGCTAACGTCAATAATTATCGCCTTAAATAATTTATCAAAATCTTTGCCACAAAAATCTTCTGATTTAGTAGAAAAAATGAATTCGTCATAAATAGGACTCAATTCATATTCTAACAAATACGCTGCCCATATGACTGTTGTTCCAACATAACGCGCAAAATCTCGTATATCGACGCCGCGGTCGTCCCATTTTAGATTTAGAAAAAGATTTAATTTGTTCGTTATGTTTTTACCGTTTTTATCAATTACTTTAACCAATTTGACGGGCACTTTTTTTGTTCTCAACATAGGTATAAAATTATCTGGTACCCATATCAATATTCCACTTAAAATAAACTGATTTAATTTATTAAATTGCAATAATATCCATGTCCATAGCCAAAAGGCTCCTAAAAAAATCTGCGCCCTGTGCGGTATCCTATTCATCTTATATAAATCAATCGGCATGTATTTAGAAAAAAAATATTATTATATCTAAATAAATTTATCCATTATATATTTAGCCATTATATATTTAGCCATTATATATTTATACCAAAAGGTATAATCATTTCATTTACGGCCCATTCTTCTTTAATATTTTCAGTTAAATAGCGTATTATCTTCAACGGACACATCTTTTGTTTTATTTCCTTTTCTGCTATTTTTATGGGGTCGTGTTCGTTTAATAGACTGATAAATATCATAGCGCCGTTTTCTATTTGTTTCGCTCTTTCACTAACTATACGCGTAAATTCCGCTTGAGTCATGATTTCAGACGTAATCCTATCATCATGTTTTATAATTATATCTTCTTTATGTATTTCGTCAGTATTTTTATATACTATGGATTCTATTCCATATTTTTTTGTAAAAATATCATACGCGTTTTCGTCAAACAATTCATCATTTTCGTCGTCATCAATATTTGTATCGTCTAAATCAGCTATGGTTTCTATAGCTATATCTTCTACTTTATCAACGGATTCTTTTTTTTTATCAGATTGCTTTTTTGTTTGCACTAATTTTTTAGGAGGCATCGCAAAGATATAATTTATGTTATAAATATATATTCAATTTTTTTGTTTATAAAAAAATTAATTTAGCCATTGCGTTCGGCATGATATACATATATTATATAATCTCATATCTTCACCTATTCTAACGCGTTTAACTATTTTACCTCCGCACTTATCATTAATACAATTAACGTATGCTTTCATGACGGCCGGATCGTCAACGGCTTTGCTCAAAATTTTTTCAAAGACCATAACATTATCATACTTAACATATTCATATCGCAGAGTATCCTCCGCCTCAGACGCATATCTCGTCCGGCATAACATACACATAAAAACTAATTTATCATTTTCAAAATTAGGAACTAACAGATTATCGCAATTCTTACAAAATTTTGTCATTATATCTTTAAATAGATATCAATTATTTTATTTAAAATAAAATCATTTTTTTTTATGAATAATTATATAAGATGAATAACGTGATTAGATTTATAATAATAGCATTGTTATTTGCCTCTATAATTTATCTCGTCGTAAGATTATTAAGAAATAGTGGTTCTTCAACGCCGGCAGCAGCGGGTTCTTCAACGCCGGCAGCAGCGGTATTTGATTCATCAAAATGGTATAATATAAATAATGACAATTTTTGTGTATATAACAACAATGACGGCAGAACTGGTTTATATAATTGTAATAGAACCTATACGGATCAACATATGAATTTTATGGGTGTTCAAAACGGAGCTCATATGATTAAGAGCAAGCATAGCAATAGGTGTTTATATCATAGCAGTGATGGGAGATTTGGTTGGTTTCCTTGTAACAGCGATTATGGAGATCAGCATTGGAAATTTAACAAATTAAACGGTAAATATACAATCCAATCAGTAGTAACAGGCAAATGTTTAGATCGAAATAACATGGACCAAAATCATGGCGATTGCGCTAATGCGATAAAATGGGATATTAACGAAATTTAATATAATTTTATTTCTTCCGGGGCGATTTCTTCCGGGGCGATTTCTTCCGGGGCGATTTCTTCCGGGGCGATTTCTTCCGGGGCGATTTCTTCCG
>JACCDR010659715.1_pt1 | contig 15114 bp, 13 predicted proteins | sample 7446431 | NCBI WGS metagenome assembly JACCDR01 (sample SAMN15323443, study PRJNA562643) | freshwater metagenome | isolation source: river surface water | place: USA:Blue River Watershed | collected 2017-08-17 | reverse complement strand
GCTTCGCAACAAAAACACTTTGTGTTTTTAGGGCTAAAACAATACAAAACACTGAAAATCAATGAATTATACATAAAAATACTGCAAAAAAAGTTGCATATAACAGCATTTTTCACTATTTTAGTAATGCGGTAAAACGCTGGTTAACAGTCAGTTGAGCCGGAATAATATTTACACTAAAAACAACAAGACGATGAAAAAAGGAAGCAAAAATGCCAACACACAAGGCGGAAACTACGCAAAAGCACGCCAAGCAGAGCGCAACGACAGGCGAGAAAGCAGAGGCTTTGCAAGCAGTAGCTACGACGAAGAAGATTTGCTAGGCAATGCAGCTTTTGAAGTTACGCACCTAAAAGCGGTAATTGTTCCAAGCCCCGACCCCCTCAAAGGCAACGATTTGGAGGAAGAGGAGCAAGAGGAACAGGAACAGCCAGGAGAAGAGGGCGCACCCATTGCCCAGGGCGAAGAGGAGCGGGAACGCGAAGACCCCGAAGAGCTGCGCCGAATGCTCAAAAATTTGGATCAGGAGGCAGAAGTTTTGGCCGCCGCCAACAAAGCAAAGCACGAGGAAAACGAGCGTTTGAGGCTGCAGAATGAAGAGCAGGCCGCCCAGCTGGAAGAAGCAAAGCGAACGATTGCCGAAATGCAGAAGCAGAAGGAGCCCGCACCGGAGCCAAAAGCGGAGCAGGCACCAGCGCAGGAGCAGAAGCCAGCCAAAGAAGCCAAGAAGCCAGCCAACCCAGAAGACGCTTTGCAAAAGGCTCAAAATCTTTTGAGGATAGGCGAACGCCTCAAATCAATGAAAACGAAGCACTCCGAACTGGAAGGCTACATATTTGGCAATTCGCAAACAGGGGAAGGGATGACGCTCAAAGACGCAAACGGGAAGACCTTCACAACAAACAATGTAGCGTTGATAAAAAAGGTCAAAGATTTGGTTTTGGGCGAGATAGCCACGGCGGTAGAGCAGGCAGAGGCCGAAATTATGGAACTCGCCTAAGTATTAAAAAAGTTGGGGGAAGGTGTTCGAGCACCGCCCCCCGATTATTCACCACCTCTAAATGGAGTAAAAGCAATGAACAGGACGCAAGATAATTCGCCTAAAAGCGAAAAGCAAGATTTTTCTTTCATAAATGACGCAGGCAGCCACCGCGAATGGCTCAAAGAGATTTCCCGCACTGCTAAAAAGTTGGTGGCAGAGGGCATTTGTGAGAGCGTGAACGACTTTCTTTTGAGCCTATACGATCAGCAGGGGCACAGAGATTTAGCCACACTGCAAGAATGGAACAGAAGAGGCTACAGTGTAAAGAAAGGCAGCCGCGCCCTAGTGATTTGGGGGAGGCCTAAGCAGCTGCAAAAGGAGGAAGGCAAGCCCCAAGAGGAAGGCGAAGAGCAAGAAGGCAAATTTTACCCTATCTGCTATCTTTTTTCTAGTGCAATGGTGGAACGCAAACAGCCCAAGCCATGAGCACAGAATATAGCAGCCGCACAGGCCTAACCCTTGCAGCAGAAGACAGGCCACAAAACAAGCTTGAAAACAAGGGTATTGCCAGTTTGAATAATGCCGAATTGATAGCCATGATTATAGGCGCAGGTAGCACCGAAGACCCCATAAACGCGGGTAGGAGGCTTTTGCAAAGCGTGCAGCACGACCTAAACGCCCTTTCGAGGCTTTCAGTAGCCGAGATTATGAAAATAGAGGGCATTGGCAGGGCGAAGGCCAGCGCGATAGTTTGCGCAATCGAGCTAGGAAGGCGAAAAGCAAACGAAAGCAGGGGCAAAAAGCAGAAAATTACAAGCTCCCACGACGCCTACGACATCATGCGCCCGAATTTGCAGGACTTGCCACATGAGGAATTTTGGGTAATACTGCTAAACCGCAGCAATCAAGTTTTGAAGGTGGAAAGGATTTCACAGGGGGGAGTATCTGGAACGGTAGCCGACCCCAAGCTAATCTTTAAAAAAGCCCTTGATTTGTTGGCCAGCGCAATGATTTTAGCCCACAACCACCCCAGCGGAAACCTCAAGCCCAGCCAAGCGGATATACAGCTCACCAAGAAAATGAAGCAAGGCGGGGAAATGCTTGAAATTTCGGTACTGGATCACATCATTTGCACGGATGAAGGCTATTATTCATTTAATGATGAAGGCATGATGTAGAGCCGACAGGCAAAAACCACATAATACAAGCAAAGGCCACACGCAGACCGTAAAAGTTTGCGGAGTGGCCTTTTTTTGCCGTCGCTACTTTTTCTTTTCAAAAGAAAAAGTAGCAAAAAGAAACTTGTAGGCATGGTGTCCACTACTTTTTCTTTCCACCGCTGCCGCTACTCGAAAGAAAAAAGTAGCAAAAAGAAAGAGGGTATAAATTGCATTTTCAATACAAAAAAACACTCTACCTATTTGAAACAAGCCAATAATTTAAGCCAAACCCAAAAGAAGGCGTCCAATTGGCTTGAAAGAGCTTATTAACAAACCAACCCCGCCCAGTCAGGCGGGGTTTGGGCACTTTTTCATGTCCTACGAACACACGGGCAAAGGAGCTACCTTCGGGCTATGGAAATGAAGGAAGCACTCCGCAGAATAGAGACAGGCGAGGCCTTCTCGCTCGAATGGGTAATGCTCGACGTAAGCCGCAACAAAGGCGGCAAAATACGGCATGAGCATGGATTGCGTCTATTGGTTGCGAAAGAGGATGCTATTGGCTCTTCTTCTCCCAAGCCAAAGCCACGCTACTCCTACCAAGAGTCCTGCCAGTACATCAAGCTTTTCCACGAGGCCACTGGGCGGTATTTCACCGTTTACAAGCGCCTTATGCTTTCATTCAACGGCCAACAAATTGAATATTGATGCCCGATTTCGTTGATATTTCGGCTGGCGAGTACTCCGTCATGCTCACGATGGGCGAACAGCCCACCGCTCCAAAGCAGCGCACCCTTTTCCAGCTCAGCAGTGAGCTGGAGTATTGGGGCATTGACAACCTGGAGCCCCAGCACCTTCTCAAAGATGCCGACAGCAACCCCGTGCTATCCAATGCCCTGGCGTGGATGAGCAGGGCACTTTATGCCGGTGGCCTCGAATACGGCTACCGCGAAGACGATGGAGACGGTGCCAAGTTCCGCACCGTGAGCATCCCAGAGCTTGATGCTGTTTTGAGGGCTTCCAACATGCCCGTACAGCTCTTCAGGGGGCTTTCTGGGCTCAAAATATTGGGAAATGCCTTCCCAGAGTTTGTGCTTTCACGCGACCGCAAATACATTTCACGGCTCTCCTTCCTCGACAGCTCCTTCTGCCGTTGGGCAAAGGCAGGAAAATACGGGCCAGATGCCTGCTATGTGGATGCCAACTGGGAGCTGAGCTTTGGCACGCTTAACAATGAATATGCCAAGCGCGTGCCGGCCATCACTTCCGACGGATTTGGGGAGGAAGTGCTTTGGATGCAGGAGCAGGAAGGCTATAAATTCATGATGCCCGGCATTCAGCTCCCATCGCTAGGACGTGTGTATTACGCGGCCGCGCCCTGGGCCACTATCAGGCAGTCGGGCTGGCTCAACTATGCCAAGCAAATCCCCAAATTCAAGGAGGCATATTTGAAGAATGCTACGCACATCAAATATGCAGTACACGTTCCGCTGAGCTGGTGGAAGTGGAAGTACAGGGATTGGGACACGTTGGATCAGAAGAAGCGCGACGAGTATCGCAAAGCTGAGCATGAGAAATTCGACGCCTACCTCACAGGCTACGAAAATGCGGGCAAATCACTTATGCTCACCTTCCAAGACGACCCCAATTTTTTGGCCAACGGCTACACCCAATGGAAGATTGACATTATAGACCGCAAGGTGATTGAGGGCATACTGACCAACGACGTGCTAGAAACTACCCAGATGATTCACACGGCGGTAGGCGTTGACGGCACTCTGGTGGGCAACTCGCCCGGCTCAAAGATGGGTGGGGGCTCTGGCTCCGACAAACGCGAGGCATTCAACATCTTTACCGCCCTTTCGACGGTTGACATCGACATATTGACCCGCCCGCTCGAAGTGATGGCCGAATACAATGGCTTCCCCGGCGTAAAATTCCGCATGAATACCCGATTCATGCAGCTGCTCAGCAATGTTACACCCTCTAACCGCGATGCCCAAGATGCTAATTAAGACAGTAGAGGAATATCAGCAGTATTTGCCCGTAAATACGAGCCTGACTATTGACCTTGTAAAGTCGCACATACGCACGGCTGAAAGCAAGTGGCTCCGCCCCATACTGGGCAAAACCCTTTACGACAAGTTGAATAGCGACTATGAGGCGGAGTCTTCCGACCCTGCTCACCTTGACCTGCTCGACATGTCGAGGCGGGCAATAGTGCCCTTCTCCTTCTTCCTTTACCTGCCCTACCTTCAGGCCAACATCAGCGATGCAGGCATTAGGGTAGCCATTACCGAAAACATGCGTTCGGCGGCAAAATGGCAGGTGGAGAAGATTGACGAGGCGGCGGAGCTTCAGGGCTACATGGCAATAGAAGAGCTCTTGGCATTTTTGGAGGAGAACAGCAGCAATTACCCTGAATGGGCCTATTCGCCGCCTTCGGCAATTATACCGAGCGCCTACGACTTCGACGTGTATGTAAGCATTGATGCCAGCAGGCTCATATACATAAAGCTGGCGCCACATCTCCGCAAGGCGGAGTCTGACATTGCCCGCATCACCTCCAAAGCCCAATTGGATGCCCTGCGCAGTGCCCTGGCATCAGGATCGCCCAGCTCTGCCCTGCTCGATTTGCAGCAGTATGTAGCCAAGGCCATTGCGCACCGGGCCTTTGCAAATGGCATAGTGTCGCTTCCGGTAAGGTTCGACGGCAACAATGTCACAGTGTTTGCCAGCCAATTCCCCGGTGGCTCAGATTTCGACCCCCGCGTGCAGGCAGAGAATAGCCTGCTCCAGCAGATTTCGCGCCAGCACACGAATTTGGCAGATGCTGCAGAGTCGGATTTGGCCAAATTCCTCTACGACAATGCCTCCGACTACCCAGAATATGAGGCAAGCACGGCATACATAGCGCCAAGCGCCCCCGCCGACACCAATACGAAAGCTTCTGGCTGGTTCTTCACATAATTATGAAAGAGTTATTCTTTGACCCAAAAAGGCATAAACTGCCCTCCGATTGGAATGCGCTGAGTGCCGAACAGCTTGAGTATTGCTGCCTGCAGCTGCATAGCCAAATGCCTGATTTGCACCGCAAGCAGAAGCTAATGGCAGCATTGGTTTACTATCACCTTCCTGATGCCGGGAAGGCGGTAGTGTTTGCAGACAAGGAAGATGCAGAGCAGGCCACCAAATTCCTTTATGGTGGCTCTAAACGCACAAAAGCCCCGCGCCAAAGCATTAGGCTTGGGTGGCAGTGGCTCGAAGGCCCTGCCGATAAGCTTTCCACCAGCACCTTCGGCGAGTTCATTCTGGCAGAGGCGGCCTTCTCTGAGTGGGCAAGGTCAGGCAAGGGCCAAGCCCTCGACAGGCTTTGCGCTATCCTATACCGCCCCTCAAAGCCATTCTGGCAAAGGCTTTCTGCCGATTTCGATGGCGACAGGCGCATAAGGCTCAACAGCAATATGCTTGGCGACCGCTCCAAGGCATTTGCCAAGGCAGAAGAGGGCTTCAAGCTGGCAGTAGCCGCCTATTTTGTCGGAAGCCTTGATGCTTTGGCGTCAAGCTTCCCCAAGCTATTCCAGAAAGCTGGGCCCAAAGCCCAGCCCAGCCGTGCAATATGGATGAAGGCGGCCGCCCGCTTGGCCGATGGCCTGCCCAACTACGACGCCATATTGAAAACCAGATTGAGCCTGGCTTTATTCCAGCTCAGCGAAATGGCCGAAGAGGCCGAACGCATCAAGGAGGCTACCGAAAAAATGCGCAAAAAATGAATGTAAACGACATATACGCCTATTTGAAAACAATTGCCGAGAATCTTTTGGCGATTGGCCATGTGGATGCTGGCCCCAAGCGCTTCACCATCATGGAAGAAGTGCTCGACGGCATGAGGGCAAAGCTCGACACAAGCACCCTGCTCATGGTGGCCGATGCAGAGCGGGGCAGCATTACTGGGCTCGGTCAATCAGGTTTGGTAGAATCGCACGAGTGCGCAGTGGCCCTGGTGCGGAAAGTAAGCCCCGGCGACTATACAAAGATGCTGCTGGCATACGACGACAGCCTGAACGCCATAAGGCAGATGCTTGCCCAAATGGTGGCCGACAAAAAGGCCATGCACCCCGTAATGAAGGCTCTTGTGCTTGAAGGCATAGAGTTCAAGCGAATAGGCCCATTCATAGACAACCTGCACGGCTACGAAGTAGCTTTCAGGCTTTCATCCAAAAATACTTGTTCTTACAATATCAACCCAACCGACTGGAAGCCATGAAGCTAGATATGATGACACTGGTTGCTGTAATTATTATTGTGACTAGCATATTTTCTATTGTTGTTGCAATCATCAATCACCTTCTGAGTGGAGGCAATGCAACAATCGCTAGGCGCGAAAACACCATGCTCAAGCACATGGAGTTGCTCATGGAAGAAAGCCAGAAGGAAATAGCAGCCCTGCGCAAGGAGAATGCGGAGCTTCGGCAGCACCTCAGCGAAATGCAGGAAGAGCAGGCTGAGATGAAGGCTAAAATAATACTACTTTTAAACGCAGTTGAATCGCTCAACGCCTCCGATATTTCTGAGCGTGCTATAGTTGCGCTGCGCTCTACAGTGAAAGAAGCGTTGGATAATGCCAAAAAACCAAAACTCAGAAAAGATGTCGGAGCATAGTGGCATAGTAAACAGATGGCTCAAACGCACACAAGAAGTATTGCTTCTTGAACTTGAGCGTAAGAATGTAAAAGATACACAAGCACTGAAACGCAGTATTCAGACGCGCATGTCTGAAGAAGGCCCATTCATTCGTGCAGAAATTGCATTTCTTACACGGGGGCGCTTTGTTGACATGGGCGCTGGGCGCAAGGCCAAAGTGCAGGCACTTTCAAAGCGAAAGCCGAAAAAATGGTATTCGCCCGCTTTTTATGGAAGGCTCAATATGCTTCAGGGCGCTTTGGGCTTGCAGATGATGGAAGAAGCTGTTTCAGCAATAAAAGATATAGAAGACGATGGCAGTACGAGAGGATAAAGTTCAGGTAACACTCCTGGTTGACAGCCAGAAAGCTATAAACGAGCTTGGGAAGCTTGAAATGGAAGCAAGAGAGGCTAAAGAGTCTATGAAAGGCTTAAAAAAGAACTCCGACGAGTTTAATGCTGCTTCTGCCAAATTCAATGAGGCTACCGCAAAAGTTGCCGCACTCCGAAAGGAGCTGGGCACTGCCGGCATGACTATGCAGCAGCTGAAGAACTATCAGGCACAGCTCAATAGAGAGATTGGGCGGGAGGTGCGCGGTTCGGAGCGTTGGACTGAGCTGAAGTCCAAAATTCAGGAAGTAAGTAAGGCGCTTTCAGACCAGCGAAATGAAATAGCTGGCACAAATACACTCTGGAGCCGCATCAGCGCAGAGGCAAAGGCTTTTGGCATGGTGGCCTTAACCTATTTGGGTGCGCAAGAGCTTATTGGGCAGGTAGGCAACCTTATAGGCGGATTGGCCGACCTATCCGACGCCATGGCCGACGTTCAGAAGACCACAGGCCTTACTGCGCAGGAAGTGGAGGAGCTGAACAATGAGCTCAAGAATATTGATACACGCACCTCCCGCAAAGACCTGCTTGATTTGGCCAGCATTGCGGGCAAGCTGGGCGTAAGCGGAAAGGAGAATGTTTTGGGCTTTGTGAAAGCAGCCGACATGCTCAACGTAGCATTGGGCGCCGACTTTGGCGGCAATGCCGAAGAGGCAATCAAGCAGGTGGGCAAATTGGTGGATATTTTTAAGCTTAAAGACACGATTGGGCTGGAGCAGGGGCTTATCAAGGTAGGATCGGTCATCAATAGCCTGGGCGCCGCCTCTTCGGCGGCTGAAGGCTATCTGGTTGAGTTCACTAAGCGCCTTGGCGGCATTGCGCCCGCCGCCGATATTTCATCCACCGACGTGCTCGCACTTGGCGCAACACTCGACCAGCTGGGTATTACTGCGGAGGTTGGCTCTACAGCAGTAGGCCAATTCCTCATGTCGATAGGAAAGGACGTGCCCAAGTTTGCAAAAGTGGCAGGGCTTTCGGTGGCAGAGTTTTCAAGAATGCTCAGGGAGGATGCCAACAAAGCGCTCATTACAGTACTGAAGGGGCTTGAAGGCTCAACAGGCAGTCTGGAAGCTATGTCGAAAAGCCTTTCAGGGCTGGGCATCGACGGCGCACAGGCCACGCAGTCTATAGGCGTGCTGGCGCAAAATGTTTCGCTGCTCGAAAAGCAGCAGGCACTCGCACGCAAAGAGTTTGAGGCTGGAAGCTCTATAATGAATGAGTTTACTGTAAAGAATAACAACCTCGCAGCGGTTGTAGAGAAGATTCAGAAGCGATTAGCTGGCATGTTTATCAACTCCGCATTTATGAAGGGCCTTGAAAGCGTGCTTATATTGTTCGAGAAAGCAATAAAGGCAGAACAAGATTTTACTGAAGGACTTAGACAGCAGGAATTGCAACTGAAAGCTACACAGCAGCAATTCAATGCTGAAATGCGTGTGTTGCAGGCTGGTAATTTGACGACTGCCCAGCGCAATTCGCTGATTGCTGAAATGAATGAGAAATATAAAGATATACTGCCACAGCTCATCACAGAGAAGACTACAAACGAAGAGCTTACAGCCATACAGCAGAAATCGAACGAAGTGCTGATGCAGAAGATAATACTGAAGGCACAAGAGGCTGATTTGACCGAAAAGCTAAATAAGATTGTGGACTTGGAAAGGAAGCAGGAGGCCGACAGGATGAGGCTCATACAGGCGGAGGTAGAGGCAGAAAAAGCACGCGAAGGCTCAGGCGAAAGGGCGGCCCGCTCGCTTTCAGGCGTTGACTTCAAGCGTGAGGAGGCATTACAAAAAATAGATGCAATAAAGGCTGCCGTGAAAGCCCGCGAAGAAGAGATTGCACGCATACAGGTTTCAATAGACACTGAAGACAAGCTATTTAAGAAGATACTTGAGCGCAAAGGCCTTGTAGCAACGGAAGGCCTGAATAAATTCACTGTGACTGAAGCTGCAAAGGCAGCCGCTACAACGAAAGCGCCAAAAATGCCAGGCTCAATAGCAGTAACTGATTCAGCAAAACCAGCAGAGCCGTCAAAGCTTGAGCAGGATATTGACCGCACCATTGAGAAGTGGAAGCAGTTTCAGGAGAAAGTAAAGCAGGCCAAAGACCAAGTTTGGGCTTCTGGGGAATCAGACTTTCAGGCCGAGCTGGCAGAGATAGACAGGCGCTACGAAACTTTACTGAATGAGGCTCGCACCTTCCACGAAAACATGAAGGTGGGCGACATGGAGTACAACGAGGCGGTAAAAACCCTCATAGAAACCCATGCCGCAGAGGTGCAGGCTAAAGTGAAGGCAATGAACGAAAAGCTCATTGCCGAAAACGAAGCCAAGAACAGCAAGGCCCTGCAAAGCGATTTGGAGTTTTGGGGTGCAGAGGCCGACGCCCGCAGGGCGGCTATGGAGCAGGAGGAGGCCGACAGGCAGAAGCGCTTGCAGGACACCGCCGACATGTACAACACTATGGGTGGCCTCCTCTCAGAGTTCAGCAGCCTGCTTTCTGCAACCAACTCGCTCATAGCCACGCAGGGCGAAACACAGAGTGAGTTCCAGAAGCAACTCGCCCTGGTACAGATAGGCATAGATACAGCCGTATCAATTTCAAAAGCTATTGCTGGAGCTACTGCCGCCGCCGCCGCTACAGGCCCTGCGGCGCCCTTCACGCTTGCAGGCTATATGCTTTCGATGGTTACTGCTGTAGTTTCAGGCTATGCGCAGGCCAAGGCAATGCTTGACAAGGATGCCCCAAAAGCCCCCACATTCTACTACGGCGGGCATACAGGCGACGGCCCGGCAATAGGCTACGACCAATACGGAAAGATTGTGGGCGGCGTCCACAAGAATGAGTATGTAGTGAACGAAAGCCTGCTTTTGGGCAACCCCTGGGTGGCCAATCAGGTGGCAATCATTGACGCGCTGAGGGTAGGCCGCATCAGCGAGCCCCCTGCAATGCCCGGGCCAGCGCCCAGCCAAGACAATGCCATGATGCAGGCGCTCCTTTCGAAATTCGACAGGCTTGAGTCTGCCGTGCTTTCGCTAGATAAACCATACAAAGCCTATTTTGACAGAGATGAAGGCGAGGCAATGAGGCGCTACTATGAACAGGAAGACAGCAACAAACAAAAATCTAGGCTATGACGCAATTCTATATTTCAGTACCCGACGCCTTGAGCGCCACCCGTAACCCCATCCGCTTCAAGGTGGCCACCAACAATGGCCCCGGCATAAGGCAGATGATGGCGATTTACAGGGTCGAAGGCTATGCCCTCAATAAAATCTACGAGGAGCGCCGCACATCCATATACGACTCTTCGCTTTCATACATAAGCGCAGGCGCTTCAAAGGCTGAATACAGCTTTGAGGCAGTACTCGACGATGAACTCAGCGCAGAGGTGCCAGAATTTGGCGGCGACTACCTGCCAGAAAATTTGGTGGGCAAATTTGTCCCATTCACCTCAGAAGTAGGCGACGACGAAAGCCTAGAGGCTACCATTGTAGGCGCTTCCGTGCCTACGCCTATGGGATATACATTCACTGCGGGCACTTGGTACAGGCTTGTGGCCGACTTTGTGGAAGGCTACAATGATGCGCCTAACAAACTTATTCATACAGTGAATGAGGTAGAAATATTTGGCGAAGGCACTATCAGGATGGGCAACAAGCTCCACTGCCTGATTAGGGCAGAGCACCCTTACGATGAGGCAGTAACCCATATCAACGGCTTTACATTCCAAGTGTATGAAGTGCCCGACCGATCCTTCCATGCCTTCAAAGGCGGATGGGATTTCAGGCAATGGCCAAGCCGCTCCACTTTGCTTCCAGGTGCAAGGCAACTGCTGAGCACCATGCCCGACGTCAGGAGCTGGCATATTGGGCAGATGATTTGGGCGGGCGTGCTTCTTGCAGTTGACTCAGTGCTGTATTTCAGCGCAACTGTGCAGTATTCCGACGGCACATCGGCCTCAATAGCTTCTGTGTTTTTGGGGAGCAACCCAGCCTATAGGCCTGTGCTCATAGATATATCGGATGCAGAGCGAGGATATTCCCTGCTAAACCCTGCAAAGGAGATAAGCAAAGTGCTGGCCACCATATCGGCGCCGGCCATATCATTCTCCGCCACCCTGGTGCTTGTTTCTTCCTATCAGAATGCCCCATTCCGCAGGGAGTTCCACTACACCAATAGCCTTGGCGGATGCGATGCCTTAATTGCTTATGGCAAGGGGCAGGCATTCGAGGAGCACGAGGCAGAGGAATATGAAAAATACATTCCTATAGCCTATTCGCTCCACGATAATGCGCAGTATGCCAGCATCAGCAGGAGGCCACGGCAGGGATCTGAGGTATCATCTGGCTACCGCTCCCGCCAGGAGCGAGATGCCGCCAAGGAAATATTGCAGGCGGAAAAAGCCTTTATCCGCGAAGGCGATACGCTTGTACCCATCATCGTGGAGGCGGGCACTGTTCAGGACGAGCCCGACGGAGACTACCGCCACAAACTTTCATTCAGGTATAGGTACGCATTCGATAAGCTAAGTGTATGAACGCATCAATAAAGATTGATGGGGAGGCTGTTGACCTGCCCAAGGGTACTTCCATAAAGCTTGAAAAGCCTTCGGGCCTGCTTCAATTCGACGCAATGGAGCCTACCATTACCCAGCAGTTGCGCCTGCCGCCTACACCGCTCAATCAGAAGCGGTTTGGGCATTTGGAGCGCCCTGCCTCAGCTTCAGTATTTGCGCCAATAGACGGAGCAATGCTTGAGTATAGGAATCTTGCTATTGCGGAGGGGCAGTTTGTCATAAACAGCGCCTCAAGGCGTGGGCTTGAATGCTTCTTCAGGGCGGATGCCGGGGCGCTGGCAGAAGCCCGCGACAGGAAAATAGGCGACATACTGGCAGGCCTTTCAGTGATTATAGGGGTCGGCGCGTACCCGCACACCGATGCCCCTTTCAGCAATGGCCTCAATGATGATGTAGTTTTCCCGCCTTCAGTTGGAAGGGCTACGCCTATTTATAAAACTGAGAGAGCGCCTGTGCGTTCTGACCGCACGGCACTTTATGGCGCATCAGGAACAGGAAGGAACTTTGCGAAAGGGTACGACAGGAATGCAGGCTATGCGCGCGACCAGAATACCAGGGCAAAGACGGAGGAATTTTCTGCGACAAGGCAGGGCGTGGAAGAAATGGTGGTCTATAATATGGCTCCGCCATACACTTATGGGCGTGCAGTGCCTAAAAAGTACCTGCCAGCCTTCAAGCTGATGCACCTGCTTGATGAGCTGGCAAAGGAGCTTGGGTATCTGCTCGACGTAGTAAGCCCCGACTATACGATGAGGCAGGCAGTGCTATTCGCCTGGCGCCCTGCTATAAGGAGCTTTGGCGAGTATGAAAGGAGCTACTCCTATTTTCTGCCTGAATTGACCCTCAGCGAGTTTTTGTCTTCGATGCGGGCTATTGGAATAAGCATATATATAGACAGCAAAGCGAGAAAGCTTACGGCAGTCCCATTTTCTTCTACAGCGTCTAGGCCACCCAAAGACCTTTCCTACTGTGCAGAAGCAAGCCCGAAGATTTCGGAAGCATTTGGCGACGAGCCTTCCGCATTTTCTTGGGGGCTGCCTTCATCCATGAAAGCTACCATGGCCAGCGTAAATACTGTATCAGATTTGCCAGCCGCACAGCTTGGCTCGGTGGCATTGGTAAAAGACGAGAACAAATTCTATGAGGCACAGGCCATCACTGTAGGCGATGCGTCATTTGTGGACTGGAGGCCATCGGAGGCGGCAAATATAGACGGAAGCGCGGCAAGGGGCGCAATGGATGTTCAGACCCTGTTTGTGCCTATATCAAATTCGCTTATATTCTATTTCACTGCAGAGAATGTGAAAATAAGGGAGTATGCGCCTACAGGCAAAATAAAGCTTGAAGGCCTTCTATACAGAGGGCTTAAAAAGGGCGAAATACAATACCGCATCATTGAGCCTGAGGAGCTTTCGACAGGCTGGTACACAGATTTGAACCCTACTGCAACAGCTTCTGACGACCCCGTTTTGAATATTGCCTATACAAAGGATTTTGACAATTGTGTTGTCGAGTACAGAACTACACTGCCCTACTTCGATTCCAAGCTTATGCCCGACATCCCGGAGGAGGTGGCGCCATACATAGCTTTGCATCATGGCGAGGTAGAGTCGGCAGAGTCTGACCTGTACGGGTATGCTGGGCCCACCTCATTCCTGCCTGATGGAAGCGGCGACAGGATTGACGTGCAGGATCTTACTTGGGAGAGCATACTGGCTAACCGTATGCTGCTTGCAAAAACAATCATGGAGCAGGGCAAGGAGGCGGCACACACGCTATACCCAAAATTGGCCGATGCAGTTCAGTTCAGCCCTTTCAATCCGGTAATAATAGACGGCGTACATTACCTGCCAATATCATTCGACGCGGATTTGGGGGAAGTGCTGAAGGCGGAGTTCAGGGGGTGGGTAGTGTAACAGAGGGAAATATATTTCCCTCTGTTATAAGGTAAGGAAGGTTGTATTTAGATTACCATTCCTTCCCCTCTATATTGCCCTGAAGCTGAGAGCCAAGTGCCCGCAGGTATATTTCTGTGATAGCCACAGAATGGTGCCTTAGAAGGTTCTGTAGCGTCTTCATATCAATGCCTGCCTTGTAGGCATTGACTACCCCGGTATCCTTCCATGTATATAAAGAAAGGCCCTCCCCCTTTATCCCGCACGCCTTCATGGCGTCAGCATGCGCCTCGCTGATCCTGCTCCTTATGAGCGGGGCAGTGCCGGGCGTGAGCTTTCGGCCATTGCTGAACAGGTTCAGCCTCTTGTCGAGCCTCCTGAGCCCATACCACTCCAAATCATCGACAAGTTTGGGGGTCATCGGTATGTTGGCGTTATTCCCATTTTTGGTGTTTTCCCCCGATAGCCTTATTATTTTTTCGTCGAGGTCTATGTCTCCGACCTTCAGGCGCGTAAGCTCTATGGGCCTTATGAAGGCATAGTATATGAGCCTTGTGGCAATGTAAAGCTCAGGCCTGTTGCGCCTCATCCAATTTTCCAGCGCCTCCTTCTGCTCCGCATCGAATGGCGTGTTCGGCGACTCTTTCTCCTTCCTAAGCTTTATGCCCTCCGTGAATAGCGACTCTATGAGCGCGCGCTCCTTCATCCTTGAGGCCATTGCCTTGAGCATTGAGAGGTGGTTGTTGACCGTCTTTGCGGAAACTTTAGAGGCCATGCCGTCCAGATAGGCGTGTATGTGCTTAGGCTTCAGCTCGGTTATGGGCTGGCCGGCCAGCCCCTGATCGGCCAGCCACTGCATGAATGGATTTATGCAGGAGCGGTAGCTCTTCACAGTCTCACCCGCATAGTTGTCCTCTGCAAACCTCATCTGCGCATTGAATGCCTGCCTGCATGTCTCCGCCTCCTTTTTTTTGGGTGCGGAGGCCTTTGCCTCGGCATCGAGCGAATAGCCCTTCTCCAGCATCTCGTCTATTGCCTGCATCCTTGGCTTTGCCCACGCCTTCCTCTCCTTTGCGGATGCCAAGTCAGACGGCAAGAATACCTGCTTCCTCACCATATCCTTTGCCTCATGCGAGTAGGCATAGAATTCTATGTACCACCTCTTCGAGAGGTCGCCCTTCCTGTCCCTGAGTTTGGATTTTTTGAATGGCAGAGGTCCGTCCATGGTGTCGGATAGGCCGATTTTGTTCCCGACAAATTGTGTCAGGATTGTGGCAAAAATAAAAAAACCCCCAAAACAGGCTGTTTTGGAGGTTTGGTCGGGGTGACTGGATACCACAAATGCCATTGATAACCAACTAATTATGCTTGTGGCAATTGTGGCAACTCTTTTCTGACACAGGTATGTGGCAAATATGTGGC
>JACCDR012227012.1_pt1 | contig 15116 bp, 22 predicted proteins | sample 7446431 | NCBI WGS metagenome assembly JACCDR01 (sample SAMN15323443, study PRJNA562643) | freshwater metagenome | isolation source: river surface water | place: USA:Blue River Watershed | collected 2017-08-17 | reverse complement strand
GCCTCTAGCAGATATGATGCGCATCTCTTCAAGCATCTCGCCTGATAGCTTTAGGTTTACCTCGTTCTTTGATTTACCTGCTGCTTTAAACGCTGCCGACTTCACATAGGAATCAGAATAGGCAGGGAAGTTAAATCTCCGCCCACCTTTAATTCCTACGCCTGATAGTGTGCGTTCCTTGATGTACTCTAGAATCTTTTCAGCTAGGACTTCCTTCTCGTCCTTCGCTAAATCCAGATCTTCCGGAATCTCCACTTTGGTTCTCATCCATGCCATTGACTTCAATTACCTCACTAGATCCAAGTTCCAAAAGTAGTTCTTCGATCTCTTCTTCTGACATATCTGGATTAAGTCTTTTAAGTACGATTCTCTTAGTAGTCAGTCCCGATCTTAGTTCTTCGATCGCTTCTTTAACTAGCTCGCTACGCTTTTGCATAGACAACTGTTCAGGGAATTGAACTGTGACATATGAGGTCGCAGCAAAGAACGTGCGGTTTTCAATTAAGCCGAGTGATGACCAAACCGGATGCATCTTGTGCAACACTAAATCCCACAATTCTTCTTCGGCATATTTGAAGTAAGGCACTTGCTCTTTGCGGTCCTCTGCGGTATCCGCCTCGTCAATCATCTTTGAGATACCGGAACTAAAGTTAGTACCGTTGATATCTCCAATAGCTCCGGGCCTGATACCTCTGGAGTTAAGCCAGAAAGCTAACTGCGAAGCGATCAAGTTTAGAGAGCCGTCTACATTCATCTCTGGCTTAAGTGAGCCGATTTGAGGCTTTGACTCTACGCCAATCTCAGATTTAAAAGTCCAAAAAGCATTAGGCGCCATCTTTAAACCCTGATCTGAAACATCGATACCGTAAAGAATTGAGAAGGCCTGGAACATAGAAGCATAGTTTGTATCTGCGAGTAACGTGGGGATAAGTATTGCCATGCGCTTAGTATCAGTATCTTGAATTGGCATAACGCAGTCACTAGAGCGGTTCACATAGACGTAAGGTAATGCACCGTAAAAGTTGACGCCTTCCTGATTGTTTTCAGGTGCGAACATCGCGGTAATGTCCCGCTTATCCTCATCGAAATAAATGAATTGATTTTTATCTACAGCCTTAAAGTATCTGCGTGGTTGCCCGGTAGGTGTTGCCTGATACTTGCCCTCATAAGTAACAACCAAAGTCGGTACCGTTGGATCTGATTTATCATATGATATAACAAGGACGCGATGTGACGGGATAATCCTAAGCTTCGGAATACCGGGTAACATTGGATCTGGCTTATAGAGATAAGGCTCAATCAGTGCACGCTTAGTCAAATTGAAATAGGCGTTAGCAAGAGCCATATTCTGATTGATCTTAAAGCTTTCCGCATACCATTCGAATAGTTCTTTCTCTGATTCCGATCCCTCACATATGCGTTGCGGCGGATGTGCGTAAACTTTTGAAATTTTATCTATGATGCGCTTAAGGATATTGATAGGCGGAATTCTAAATTGAGCTTGCTCATAGCTTTGAGGGGATAGCTGTTTAGACAATTCCCCTTCGATATATTGAAGCAAATCGCCGTTGTAAATTCGATACAACGAATAGTTCTCACTAAGATATTCATCGTATTTTTTAACTTCATTAACTAGATATGGAATATCCATGCAGCAATCGCCTCATGTTGTTTCGATGTTCTTTTGATCTTGGTTAGTATTGTACGGGCATTATGCCGAGGTTGTCAAAGGCTTACAAGGATGTCTAAAGTTTTTGGTAGGAAGTCCGATAAGCATTAAAAGGAGAATAGAATGGAAACTTTCTTTACAGTCTATCCGATTTTGGTTGTGCTCTTCTTTTTGACTAAAGCTGTATGGTCAAGTGATTGAAATCAGGAACCGCCAAACTAAGATACAGCTTCTCCCTTAAAGTATCTGCTGTAATGTATGTGTCATTGCTCAAAAGTACGCCTGTTTTTATCTTTTCCCACACTCTGAGATTGCAGAAATATATCGGGTTACCCTCTTCGTCATACCTGAAGCTGACAGGGCAATAGGGCATTTTGTTGTCGCGGTAGAAAGTCGCGCCAGTAAACATCATGCGCTAAAAACCCCTTGTGGAGAAATGTTCAGCTTACCCCATTTTAAAACTATCTCCCTTGTCTTCGCCTTTGCGTTACTGGCCCTGCATTTCAAGCTTTTTGCGGCGGCGGATATTGACGGATAGACCGCATATTCGGTGACATAAACCTTAAGGTCATGACCTGAGTTTTTAGTCTGTCTGACGCTTTGCGGCTTCATGCCTGTTAACTCGGCTATGTCATACTCATCAAAATACATAGGAGTATCGTTAAACATGACTTTAAACTTAGCGTTTCCTATTCTGTCATTTGGATTACCTGCTATTCCTAATTCCATAACACTGGCTAGACCGGTTTCCTCTGACTCTGAATTAAATTTTGAAACATCAGAAGGCAAAAACTCATAGCGCTTACCTCTTATCATTCCGTAATGAAGATGGAATATGTCTTTTGCCGCTGTCTTAGCTATGAGCTGTACGTTCCTTTTTTCTTCTGGAAGTGAATATAAAACGAAAAAACATTGCTGAACATAGTCTTCTATGTCCTCTTTTTTGTCAAAAAGCTTATAGCCTTTTCTATAAAAAAACTTTTTAGCTATTTTTTCGTTATATTTTTGCATCTATTCCACACAAAAAATCGTCTATTACTATTTGCGCTTCGTTTTCATTTTTAACGCAAGCAATCTGACACCATTTTTTCCTCTCTAGATACATAAGTCTATATCCGCAAGTTAAATAGGCTTCCATCTTAAATCGCCTTTCTATTCCGTTACCCATTACATAGCGCCAACTGCCATCTGGCTCTTTTATATCTGGAGCACGAGGGATAGAGCAGAAGTCTCTAATGCGGTCCATTATGCCTCTTATATACTCCGACTGGTCAGACTGTCTGTGTCCTAAGTGCGGCACTTTTAATTCCCCTCATAGCTGTATGGTCCTCTGATTCCTAGGGCTCATCAGAACAGTAGCAGCATAAATTCCGTACCCTGCCGCCGTTGTCACGTGTTGGAACGGGAAAGCTGGCCCGTCGTTCTCTTGATAGCTTGCGCCTTTTAAAAGCTCAACTAACCTAAAGCCCTTGTGCAAATTTGGGCACTCCTCATAAACAAATAACCGCACATCATTGTTCGCGTTCTTCGCGTATGCGTTCACCATATTGTGGCGCTGCCTTACTGGCGGGTTAGATAGCGGCACTATTTTCCTAAATGATATAGGCTTACCTTCTGCAGTTTTATAATTCGATAGGTAATCGACGATGATTTCGTAATCATCACGCCTGTTCCGCGTATCCTTGTGCTTACCGCTCGCATCGCCGTTCACGACAAAGTAAGGACAAGGCATATCGAGGATTCCGCGCGCTGCCATTTCTTCTAAGCTATCTTGCGTACGCATACCTTCTATGACGATCTCTTTTCCAAAGTGGAACATGTCATTGATATACTGAAATACGCACGCAGATAACGGCTTACCCACGCCAATGTTAAAGTCCCAAGATAAATGAATTGGATAGTTTGGATTAAAGCGGTACGGCCTAGATACATAGTTATCCTCTGAGTAGGCGTAGTACACCATATCCTTCGATATTTCGAGCCACTCGCCATCTAAGTAGCGCCGTGCACGTCTAGCATCCATATTCGCGCGCAGCCCCTGGATATAAACCGGATCTAGAAATGGGTTGTCCTCAGTACGAGAATAGAAAACGTACTTAGTTGGATGCTGCTGCTGTTGATTAGGTCCTATGAAATGTTCCCATAGCCAATGACTCGGACTATCCGGGTTAGTTGCAACTACTAAAACATTTTCTTTAATGTGCGGTATACGGCGCAAACGTGCTTTGATTTCTTCAAAGCCTTCTTTGTCCTCTAGGTTATTTTCCGTTCCTTCTTCAATCAAAACCATTGAGTATGATCTAGATCTAGGGCGCTTATATCTTTTATCGCTCCAATAGACTGGCGATATCTCTGATCCATTACGAAACGTAATTGATCCACGCGTGTGATTGACTGTATAGTCTCTACCTTCTACTAAAAAATACTTCAGACCTTCTCTATTTTCCTCTCTTGAATCACCTTCTATATGCTCCAAGATTTCTCTAAAGATAGTTGCTTTGATATCCGGGAGTGCCCGCCTTACTATCGCAACACCGGCCCGCTTATTTGCTAGGCAGTGAGTTACCGCAAGATGCGCCAGAACCGACGATTTCATAGAACCGTAAGAGCCTGACAAAAGTACTTCTAGGTTTCCTAGTGAGTAATCGAATTTATTTCGAATGAGATCTATCAAGTCTTTTTGATAGCCGGTAGGTATGAATCTTTGTAGGGTTGGCTTACTTTCCATTATTGGTGCGGTATCTCAAGCACCTAAGCGATATCCCAAGGTCCCTTGCAGCGTGCGTCTTGTTCCCACCGTTAACAGCCAGAACGTAATCGATATGCGCTCTAATCACATCATCCAAAGGATACTTAGGAATGTAGGCTTCGTTTATAACTCTATTAATCCTGCTAAGCGGTAAACCTAAAACGGTCATAATCTCCTTAGGCGTATACTTAGCATTATGCAAATTGAGGATGTCCTCATTCTGCGATTTGAATTTAGGTTTCATCCAGCTTCTTCTTCTCTTTTGTATGCCAAAGAAAACTCGCCTAAAACATCTATCTCTTCAGTATCTTTGATTCGACCAATCGCGCGCTGCAAAAGTCCTTCCAGACTGTTCGCACAGCCTTTTCTAACACCGGTGGCTATAATTGAGGCAACGTGAATTTCCAACATTGAACTCTTTGGAGATTCCATAACTGATTTCAATTCTTCAGGCCCATTTTTGTACAAACCAGATATGACCACATTCACTTGGTCGCGACTTAGTAAATTTTTAGGTCGTCCTGACTTATTACCTGATACCCCGGGTTTAAATCTTGTGGTTACCGATGGATTTTTATTTGCCATATAACCCCACTATATTCCTGATGTTTTCCTGTAACCAGGATTATTTTCTCTTTTTGTAGCTAGGCAAGAAATACATACCAGCCAATGTAGCTGATTTGACCATTCCTAAACGCCTCGCTCCACGCGCTATCAACTTACTTACCAAATTCGCTTGGTCAACTGGACGTTGTTTCGCAAGCACTTTACCAAGGCATAAAAGTACTTCTTTGATTTGAGCAATGCTTACCGAAACCTCTTTGCCTTCAAGCGCTGCAATCTCTTTAGCCAGATCATTTAGATTCATTTTCATTGTAGCAGATCCCTTACGTATTGAAAAAATCCGAGACCGCACAAGAGGGCAGTCCAGAACATGCAGAACAGCAATGAGACAACCGCACCGTGTGTAAGCCGATCCGCAAGTAACTCATCATCGGCTTTAGCTTTTACAAAAGCCTGGAGAATAGTTGCGATAAAGAAATTAGCGAATGAGATAAAGAATCCGTATTTGAAGAATTCAAACATTGTGCCTCAGATTGTTGTTAGGCACATAGTACCTATGAATCAATTCCGCGTCAACCCCACCTAAAGAACCATACATTTTTTCTTTTTACGCTTTACTCCTAAGCTATCTTTTGGCGCAGCTACTGAACCTATGTCTATACATAACAAATAGTAAGCAATTAGTGCGGCGTCAATACACCCGCTGTCAGGGGTTTTGCATCGTTCAAATATGAATTCAGACTTACCCCATAGGATATCTGCTTCAGCTGCTGCCCGTTCCTTAGGTCCTAGGTCCTCTTTGTACTTCACAACTTTCTGCCAGGACTGAGGTGATACTAAAGAATATGAAACATCTAGAACGTCTAAGGCCCCTAATATCCTTCCATAGCCTACCCCAAAGGCAAACATACTTGAGACACCCTGGCCAGGCATTGCGTGGACTTTTTCCACTGCAACAGATTTTATTCTGTCTTTGTAAGAGGATATAACTGATTTAATCATCATAGCGGGATTTTGGCCGCTAAATCTTCCTAGTAGTTCTATGTTTCCTTCATTAGTAAGGACAGCAATTGCCCCCTTTTGCCCTGGATCTATCCCAATATAAAATTCATTTGACATTAACGTTAACCTCAAGCATATTCGCGTTCTACGAGCCGGTCCTTAATGGGATTGTCAAGTTTTAGAGATTTGAAGAAACGTCACTTGAATCAAAGCAAGTGACGTTTTTTTTTGTTTTCTTTTGCCTGCGCTTGGGGCATAACAGCCATTCAAAATCTCTCAAACCTTGACAGCAACCATTAACTAAGGGACCATATAAGTCTATGAAAAATTCCCGAATCAAAAAATCTACGACAGGTAAAAATGACTCATTATTGAGCAAAGCCTCTTTTTGCTTAAATATTGAGCAATCAAAAACGGCTAAATTTCCCAATAATGCTGAGCTTTTAGGGTTTTTTTTGCCCCAGAAATTTTTGTTTTAAAAACAAAAAGAAAAAGAACAGAAAAAAAAAATATAGAAAAGATAATCGACTCTAATAATTTCAAGGGGTTATCATGTCTAAAATTTAGACAGTAGATATCTTCCCATTTTCATTGCTAAATTTGTAGGTGTGAAGTGATTGAAGAAGTGGCAGAGTGCCTAGTAAATATGCAATCTTGTTGTTTAGGTCTTACAACCCAAAAAAATCTTAAAGTAAGAGAATCAACTTGTAAGTCAGGCCTTATTGCGGCCTTGACCCCTGTCGTCGGCCAGAAAGCCCTTTCTGAAGCTTTAGGGGACTATTCTAAGCTTTACATACCGGAGAACGATGCGGCCTTAATCCAGGCTGTTAAGCTAAAGCTTGTTCAACAAAAGGAAAAGGAAAGAGAAGCCTCTAAAGCCGCTGCTCAAGCGGAGAGGGCGTCTAAGTTGGACGGGGCGCCTGGCGAGCCGATTAACTCTCTAGGGGGCCGGTCTATTTCTGAATTCAGGTTTATAAGGAACGTGAGAGATAAGGCTGGAAGCTTTTTCTACGATGAAAATTCAGACAGCATCCTCGACATGGATTATAGAGTCATTCAGGATATCTTTAGCTCCCTTGTGGGGAAAGACGCCTCAAAATTGGAAGAGCATATTTCTGAACCGCACGAAGTCCGCTACGAACCAGAAAAACCAAAGATCTATGACTCGGAAGGCTTACCTTATCCAGTGTTTAACACCTGGAGACCTGCCCCATACCGCATTGGCTTTGAAGTTGACCCCGCTCGGAAGTACACCCGCCCGGAAATTGTCGGCACTTACCTAAAGTGCACTTTCAGAAACCAAAAGTGCAGAGATGCTTTCGAGCAAGTCCTAGCCGATATGTTGACCATTGGGAAAGCCTCAATTGCTTTTGTTATGTCTGGAGCTAAAGGGACAGCCAAGTCCACACTTATAGATTACGTCATGAGGCCGATGGTCGGGGAAAAAAACGCCATTAGTGCAGAAGACATTGAAGCAAGTAATTTTGAAGTAGGCGTAACCAAGTGCCAGCTTATGCCACTAGAAGAAACAGTCCTTTGGGGTAAACTCCGCGAAAAAATAAAGCGCAACATGGGGGCTAAGCTTTCAGTAAAGAGAAAGCATAGAGGACTTACTTCGGATGAAAAACCAACAGCGACATTTGTCATTACAAATAATTACCCGAGAGAAAATAAAATTTCAAAAAATGACAGGAAGTTTTATTTTGCTGAAATCAACCCTATCAGCATGGAAGACACCTATACTGCGGATCAAATCAAACAACTTTTTGCAGACATCAAAGAGTTTTCTAGTAGCGAAAAAGATTTAAGAGAATATTACGGGTTTCTAGTAACAACTTATCCTGCAGGCGGAAGCCAGAGGATTGACTATCGCACGGAAACTTATGCGCAAGCTTGTTTTTCCAGCTATCAAGAATGGCTTAAAGAGCTTATTTCAAGGCAGGAAGAGAACGAAGAGAGACAGGAAATAAAAGCAGAAAAACTGCCAGGTCCAAAAATATCAAGCGCCACGGCCAAAGAACATCTAGACATGTATTACGGCATGCTTGGGATATCTAAAAAAGACCAACCTATCAAAGTTAAGATAGGCGCAAACGGTAAATATTCTTTCATAATAAACGGAGAAATAGACGACGATGAAGCTTTGTTATCTGGACTTTGAATTTAACGGAATATCAGACCCTAAGCTTAATCTAGTCTCTGTCTCTGCAAAAACTACTGTTAACGGCGAAGACAGAGGACTTGCTACACGCTGGCTATTTGACGGACCGACTTCTAAAGAATGGAGAGGTTTTGCTAAAAAATTTAGAGAGCTAATTGCGGAAGGTTTTGTTTTCGTTTCGTACGTAGGTGAGGCAGAGGTCCGCTCATTGCTCACACTATTAGGAGACGACAGGTCCTGGATCAAAGACTTCAAACTTATTGACTTGTATCTTGAATACCGCTGCATGCTGAACCATAACAACGCCCTTTCATATGGCGAGCAGTATATAAACGGCGAAGTAATAAAAACAAAACCGCCTAAGCCTAAGTGGCAGGCGTCGGCGATGTCAGACGAAGAGGACGACGATCTACACCATAAGCCTAGTTTTTCTTTAGCAGCAGCGACATTTAAACTTTTAGGTGAAAAGATCGATGCGGAAGAAAAGAACGCCGTTAGAGACATCATTATCAGATCGGACCGAAAAGAAATCGAAGCCGCAAAAGAGAGAATCCTTATTTATAACGAATCAGACATTAAGTACCTGAGAGAATTGCTTTTAAAAGTAATTGCTTTCTTTAAGTCAAAAGGGATTTCGTCGAAAGCCTGGCTTGAGCACGCACTAACGCGGGGCGACTATTCTTTCAGAACCGCGCTCATGGTTGAAAAGGGTTATCCAATCAATCACGAAAAGCTGTCGATGTTTATGAAAAACACCGCAGGAATCTTGAAGGCAGCGGCGGAAGATTGTTTAGAGGTCGCTCCAGATGTTAAAGCGTTTAGATACGACACTAAAAAAGATCGGTATGTGGTTTTCGAAAAAGCGATTAGAGAGTGGGTCGAATCAGAAAGTAAACCATACTGGCGGCTAACTGATAAAGGTAAAAAGTCTTTATCAAAAGATGCTTTTTCAGATTGGTATAGTTCAGAGTCGCCGGGATTTGCAGGAGCTTACTGCAGATACCTAAAGACTAAACAAAGCTTAAACGGGTTTCTTCCAGGTGTGACTAAAGGAAAAAAAGTATTTTCTGATTTCATCGGAAGTGACAAAAGAGTCAGACCCTATTTTGGTATTTACGGGTCTCAGTCTTCTAGAAGCCAACCGGCGGCAACTGGGTTTATTCCGCTTAAAGCACACTGGATGCGTAACTTTATCGAAGCTCCGAAGGATTATGCCGTTTGTGGTTTAGATTTTGCGAGCCAAGAATTCTTAGTGGCTGCAATCATGTCGCAAGATCAAAACATGATTTCCGCTTATGCCTCGGGAGATGTTTACTTGGCGTTTGCAAAATTAGCCGGACTTGTTCCGCAAGATGCGACTAAAGACTCACATAAAAAGATGCGTGACGTTTGTAAGGCCCTAGTTCTTGGAATCTCTTACGACATGTCCGCAAAAGGTTTGGCCCCTAGGCTTTCTGCATCTGGGGAAACCTATACAGAAGAAAAAGCGCAAGAACTAATCGATACTTTCTACGAAACCTATTCTGATTACGCCGATTGGAAAAAAGAGATTCTAGAAGAGTATGAAGATAATGGCAGGTTAATGTTGTCTGATGGCTGGACTATGTGGGGAGATAACATCAATCACAGATCAGTCGGAAATTTTCCAGTGCAGGGTACGGGCGCAGTTATCATGCGCGAAGCTGTAAGGCTTGCTCAGAACGCTGGACTAGATGTTATTTTTACGTTGCATGACGCTATTTATATTGAGTTTAAGGCTGTAGAGGTTGAAGCAATCGAGACTCTAAGAGACGCCATGCTTCAAGCTTTTGAAAATGTGATGTCTAAGTACGGTAAAACCATACCGATCCGTGTTGAAGGAGAGGCTTGGTCAACAGCTTATCTACAGGAAATCCCCAGGAAAATACCAAACGTTATTTATATGCCGGAGTATGTAGACGCTAAAGGTAAAGCAGAACTAGAAAGATACAGAAAGTTCTTTACTAGGCAAGAGCTACCTAGTAATAATGATTTAGAACCAATAGCCAATAAATCCAAACGAAAGGGAAATCATGGCTTTCAAAAAAGTAGGCGGTCCGCGCAAGTATCTGAAGTATTCCGAGTGCAAGAAGGGTCAAGTCTTAGTCTCTAACGGTATTTTTAAAGGCACCGAAGAAGGCAAATACGGGGACCAACACATCTTTATGACGGAAGAAGAGGGAGAAATATGTCTTAACTCTTCCGGCCATTTAAATTGGCTTTTAGAAAAATACGGTTTCGAAGGCGCTAGATGCAATATCATCTACGCAGGAAAAGAAACCCTAACTAAAGGCGTTATGAATGGCAAAGAAGCCCACAAATTTGAGTTAGAGATAGATGACGCGGATACTCCGCCATCTAAAGAGAAAGAAGCCCCGTCAGAACCTACATATGAAGAAGACGATATAGCTCTCTAGTTAATGACGTAGCATTAAGGCCTAAGACCTTTTGGTTTTAGGTCGTTTCATCCTCAACATTTTAAATTAAAGAAATTTTATGACAGAAGAAGTCAGAAAAGATCATGCCGGTTTGTCTCCTTCAAGCCTTTCACTTTTTCAAAGTTGCGCGAGAAAATATTATTTGAAGAAAGTTGCTAAGGTCCCGATTGACGATGACGCGTCAGAAGATACAGAGGCCTTTGACATCGGCAAAGCTTTTCACAAGGTCTTAGAGGATAATAAACACGAGCTAAAAGGATTAAAGTATCAGTCAGTCGCTGACACGGTTGTAGGTTTATTCGATCTAACCGAACATTTTCATTTGCCGATGATTTTTTCCATGCTGGCAAAATATAAAATTCTTCACGAAAAAGCTGGCCTTAAAGCAATCGCTTGTGAAGTGGAATTAGAGACCGATACGTTTTACGGTTTTATCGATGTTATCCTTCAAGAGCCTGACGGTAGATGGTGGATAGCAGACATAAAAACTGCAGCGTCTTACACTCCTGGACTGCTTCCTTCATTGCCGAAACATCAGCAATTAAATCTATATGCAGCTCATGCGTATCTAGTTGCTGAAAAGTTATCTTTAGACTTACACGCTTACGCCGGTATTCGCTACCGTGTCATCACTAAATCTAGAATTGGTAGAAAAAAAGATGAAAAAGTAGAGGATTTTTTAAAGAGGCTTTCAAGCTCTGTTCAGGCTTATGACGTTGCAATTCCTAAAGAAATTATGAACGTAGTGGAAGTTTTAGATGTACACTATCAGGCGTTTAAACACACCAGAAAGAAAAAAGAAAAAGACTTTCCAAGAAATTATGGGTCCTGCTTCGCCTATTATAAGCCGTGTGAAATGTGGAGTAAGTGCCACGGACATAAGTATTCCGAAATAGAGTCTAAAATGATTGTAACGGACGCTTTTGAATGAAGCTCTATCCCTACCAGGAAGAAGCTGTCATGTTTCATGTGAAACATCACTACAGCTTAAACGGTTGTGAGCAAGGCCTAGGGAAAACCCTAATAGCCCTCACTACCGCCAAAGAAACAGGTCGAAGTAAAGTCGCTGTGTTTGGTCCAGCGTTTTTAAAAAGCGCTTGGGAGTATGAGGCGGAAAAGATAGGGGTTAAGGTTTTCTATATAGCATATTCCATGGTGCATAAAGCGAGAGTATCAGACTTTGAAGGCCTAGATTTTTGGGTAGCAGATGAGTGCCATATGTTAAAGTCCCCTACCGCACAACGGACTAACGCCTTCTACACTCTTTTAAAAAAAGTGTTGCCCGAATATTTCATAGGGATGTCAGGCACTCCTATTAAAAATAGGATTCCAGATCTTTGGACTCTTTTAGCTTTTTGCAGCAATAACCCAAAGAAAACTAGCGGGGTTGTTTTGTCTGGAAGCTTGGCCAAGTATCACGGGTTTGCAAGACACTTTTGCAATGTAAGAGAGATGCGTGTAGCTGGCCGAATGGTTAGGAAATATGAAGGTGTCATTCCTGAAAGACTAGATGAGTTAAGAGGTCTCTTAAGAGATAAAATGATTCGTTTCAAGGCGGCTAATGTACTTAAAGATTTGCCCTCAATCACTAGGTTAGAGGTGCCTTTACCTATGAGTACTACGCTTAGAATGGAAAGAGAATTAGAAGAGTTATTTGAATCATACAATGAAGGAAGCAAAGTTAATGCAACCGCTAAAGCCACAAGTGCCAGACTTAAAGCGGAAGGTGTTAAAGATTATGTTAGATCTTTGATAGAAGGCGGGGCAGGCCAAGTCCTAGTTTTTACGGACCATGTGGCATCTGCGTTAAAGCTCGCAGAAATTTCTCCGTCTGCAAAATTTATTACTGGCCAAACTCCAGCGGACGAAAGAAGTCAGAAGGTATCTGATTTTCAATCGGGCAAGATAGACGTACTAGTTGCCACAATTGGCGCTATGTCTGTAGGTGTAACGTTAACGGCAGCTAATCATGTTGTGTTTAATGACATGGCGTGGACTCCCTCTGACAACGCACAAGCTGAGAAAAGGATACATAGAATAGGGCAAACAAAACCGTGTTTTGCCCATTACATTCATTCAACCCCTACAGACGCCTACATAGTTAAAACTCTTTTAGCAAAAATAGAATCTACAAACGCAGTCATAGAGGAGCCAAAATGATTTATTTAATTCTATACCTACTTGCCGGAATAGTTTTTGCGTACAACTGGTACTTTAAAGACGTTAAACACGGAGCCGGTTTAAGCGAATGGGGATTCTTTTTAATCCTGATTGTTTTGTTTCCGTTTCCTTTGCTAACTGAAGTGATTTTAAAATTTACGAGGTTTTGATGACAGACGATCAATACATATTAATGCGCGAGCTAATTACTTCAATTCATAAGCTGGCCTATACTTCTTTGACTCATTTAGAGCCGAGCCATATTTTTGCGGCAATGACTCAAGCATTAATCGAAGCAGCGTCTGTATCGCCACACACAGACGATATTATTGCTACGTGTATCGAAGGTTTAAATCAATCAGAGGCAATGGTTAAGGCTATTAAGGAGCGGTTGAATGGTTAAAATTTGTTTCCAATGTGATAAACGCTGGCTAGAAGGCTCTAGCAGCTACATCGAAATATCGATGTGTCAAGAATGTATCGATAAATTTGTAGTCGATCCAGCTTGCCGCGATGAATTTGGTATGTACCAGTGTGCTGAAAATCTGTATTTAAAGCTGAAACATAAAAGAACAACACCGGTTATTAAGCCGCCGAAACAATATTTGCTTAGGAGACAACGTGCAAAAGCCCGCAAAAATTCACTTAGTAAGAGCGGAAATAAACGGGAAAAAGCTAACGATGTGCAATCGGCGGGATGTATCTAAGCTTAGTGGTGATATTAAGGTAGTTGACTGTAAGTTTTGTTTGGATATGGCGAATAAATTGAGGTTTAAATGAATATTATAGATGCCATTAATAGCGGCCAACGCTTCAGGAGACCTGGCGATAGGCCTAATTGGTTTACAAAAATAGAAGATTGTTGCGTTACTAATTATGACATCCTAGCCACCGACTGGGAAATCAAAGAACGAAAGATTGAGATTACGGAAAGTGAGTTTGATGATGCCGTGCGTTTACTTCGGCCTAAACCAAGTCTAGAAGAAAGTTTAAAAGAACTTAAGGCAAGGATTTTTGAAAAATGATCGAACAAAACGACATAGCGAAACAAGTCGATATATTAATGAAAGACGAACTAGCAGCAATCAGGACTAGGCTCTGCTCAATTTCACCTAAAAAGATGCAGGAAATATACGCTTGTAGCGGCGCTGCTTATAAGCTTATCCAATCTATCCCGATGCTTCTGGCTTATATTTCTACAGTTGAGAAACAGATAAAAGAAGAAGACTTCAATAAGTGAACGAATTAATTTTAATCTTAATAATTGAATCAATAGCCGTTTGCATGTGGATAATTACGGAGATACAAGATGATTAGCTATTTCCTAATCGGTTTTATGCTCTGGTTTGCTATTTACATTAGCAGCAAAAGGTATACCGGCATCGAAGGCGTGCTTAATTCGCAACCGCACTTTCTTCTTTACAATCTATTTCTATGGCCTTTAGGTATGATGTTTCTCTCTTTTGTTATGATCTCTATTGTCATAGACATATTAAAAAAGCCCTAATTTCTTAGGGCTACTAGATGACAATGCCCCCACTGCTTCCTAGTAAGTAAATACTACAATATTTTGGCCCGCGCGTGTATCCAAATGTATAAAGCCTTTAGCAATTCCGAAGCCGCGAAATCCTACCCTCATACCTAGTTCTACTAACTGACCCATCATGGTTCCACTGGTAACTCTAATATCAACAGCCGCGCCAATAAGGTGGTAGCTGTTTTCTGCGCCGCCCTGTTTGCTGTTCCAGTACTCGCATCTTCTCGCGCTTGTGATAAACAACGGTTTCCCGTAAAGCTTTCTTAACTCATTTAGCGCTGTCAAAGTCTCTATTGTCATATGTTCCGCGTCGCAAATATCTCTACCGCACTTGCATGCAAATTCAGACATTTTAAACATATTAGAGCCCTTTCAAAGCCGCCTCTGCTTCTTTTTTCTTAGCTAAAACATGCTCTTTACGCGCTTCGAGGTTGTCTACAAAAGTCTTTAGTTCTGTGTTGTCTTTAGCCTGTTTACAACGTTTAGCAATTTCAGCTACGCTAACTTCTGCTTCTGCTAGTTGAGTTGCTTCCTCGTCGTTGTCACGCAGCCAGCGGATCAACTCGATTGCTTTTTTAATCAGCTCAAAAACTGCAGGACCGTACTTAATAATCAAAAGAATGATGTTCCAAAATCCCATTGATAAACTCCTTTTTAATTTTAAATGGCTAGGAACCCGCAATTAGATCCCTAGCCAACACGGAGATAAGCCGATACACTATTAAGATTTTAAAGCCTGAGCGACTAATTCCACAAGAGCGTCATCGATTTTAGTTTCAGACTTGAGAGCCAATGCCTTAAGCATGTCAATCAGGTAG
>JACCDR011174475.1_pt1 | contig 15119 bp, 40 predicted proteins | sample 7446431 | NCBI WGS metagenome assembly JACCDR01 (sample SAMN15323443, study PRJNA562643) | freshwater metagenome | isolation source: river surface water | place: USA:Blue River Watershed | collected 2017-08-17 | reverse complement strand
CTCTAGTGAGCCATTTTCGTTCACCGTTCAGCGGCTTTAGTGGGAACCACAGGAATCCTTCAACTTCTCTAATTTTGCTCATGGCTATTATCCGTTATTTTATTTGCTGTAATGTGAGCAGTGTTGGTAGTGTCCACTGCGTCTATAGTTAATAGACGGAACAGACTTCTTACATTCTGAGCAGCGCCAGTAGGGATTATTTCCACCAATAGGCTCTTTCGGGAAGTTATCATAAAAGTCATCGTTACGCATCATTATTGCGGCGAACTTATAGGCATTTTCCATCTGATTCCTATAGATGCCCTCTAGTCTAAGGCTGTTTGTGCTATTGTGTGTACTCATATTATATCTCAGTTTGTGGTTGGATTATTAACTCTGTGCAAATACATAGAAATCCGACGCTCTAAATTTTTGGCTGCTCTATCTTTTTCTTCGGCAGCGGTCTTACGTAATGCCTTGCCCAATACAGCGTTTACATAGTTATATTCGACAGCGCGTGTAAGGAGTTCGTATACTGAATGACCACCTATCTCAAATGATATGTAATAATCACTCTTATCCTCTATTAGAACATTGAATCCACTTGGAGAATCCTTAATAGTGTAGGTATCGTCGTCTAACTTATCGAAAGCTTTAACTAGCCCTCGTTCCTCAACAAGCTTCAGTAATTCCAAAACTTTAGGGTTCATGGTATTGGGGTCGAACGGTTTCTCGACCGGTTCTGAGCGTCTAGCATGGTATGAGTCTATTTCTTTATTTTTATTTGTAGACGGCATGAAATAAATCCAAAATATAACCACACCTACGAAAAGCGCTGCTATGGTAAAAACGAAAAAGAACATGATTTGTTTCCTTTAGAAGTGTGCTGTTCAACTTAATGTAATATCACCAACCAACGTTGACCAGTATCACCGGTTCGTGCAGCGTACCGGTTGAGCGCCTACTAGCATCAGTGTTCACCCTGAAGCCGTAACGCGTGACGGAATTTCTGAATCTTTCGTATTCCATTTCCGGAACTGCAATGTTTATAGAACATTTACCCTGCTGCGCAGCTTCTCTAATGATCTGATCTAGATGAAACCGATTGAGATACTCAATTCTCTCTTTTTCCAACAGTGCCTCTCTAATTTCTTTAGCTTCGTCAGCCTTAATCATATCATTTCACCCTCTCCGCTAATTCTCGCTTCAGTTTAGCAAACTCCTGATTACGCCTACTGGTTCTATCACTGTCAATTTGTTCAGCCTTTTTCTGGCATTCTACATACAGCTTCTTGAACTGCTTTCCAGTTACCCTTTTGGCAATATTAACGTCATCCAAGTAGATGCTCGGATAATCGCTAAGCCAACACCATATTCTCGGATTAGATCCATATTCTGTACTAATTCTACGGGAAGTACCAAACTCAAACTTGGAGTTTCTAATTATTTCAACGATAACGTCCACTTCCGCATCGGTGAACATGTCTTCCGACTCCACAGTAACAACCTCTTCAGTTTTAAACTTAGCCAAAAATTTCTTTATCTTATCCAGTATCATTTTTTATCCTTGTTCATCTGCCGTAGCTTATGAGCGCCAGCCAAATAATCGTGAATGCTCTTAAGTCGTTCATCCATCTGACGCTTGGCCGCTATTTCAATATCACGGGTAATCTGCTTATCGACCTTCCTGATAGCATGTTGCACTATATGCCACTCGATGAAACCGAAATGTTCTCTCTTGAGTCTTTTCGCTTTCACATATATATTATACCCATAAGCCTTGGTATCGTAGAACGATATATCATCCTCGTTCATCTGAATGTACTGATCGCCACACCTGTCGAAATTACGTTCAAATGTACCGCCCTCTATAAGCTTCAACAAATACACAAGAGTTGATGATCGAACACTAAACCGTTCCGTAAGCCAATCATACACTATCTTAGCGTTCATAGCTTAGCCTCCTCGGCCACATCATTGAGATACTTGGCCACCGACTTTCTAATGACTTCCTGCTTGGCCCATTCATGCCTAGCGTGCAACTCTGTATAGAGGTTATGCACCTTGCACTGTAGAGTGGCCCAATCTAACAGACTAAAGTCATTACCGTTAAGGATCTGTTCTCTTACAGATACGTTATAGTAGTAGCCAAACAAAAGATCGGAATCACCTCTCTCAATAGCAATTCCAGCAGGGTAGTTATTCACGCTGACCCGAGTTGACCAGCTATTAGTGCGGAACTGGAAATCAGACAGCCCATCTTCCATCGTCTTTAGCAGGAGAGCAATAGTCTCATCCTTAACTTTACGCTTCATGAGAAAGCGCTTACCGACGGTGACTAGAAGTTGATATAGCAGCATGTGTGTTATCCTTTATGGTTAGGATGTCAGTATAGACGACAATTGACACCAATGCAACAACCGCTTAGTCAGTCTTTAGTATTTTGCAGTTCTTGAAGGTCTTACTTCCGTCATCGGTAATGTGTAACGTCCCATTACGCCAAGACTTCGTAAGCCTCTCAATTTGTTTCTTTAATGAGTCTCTACCCTGCCACATCTGCTGAAATTCAAACTTGGTAATAGTAGTGGTCCTTGAAGGATCATAAACTTGCATGCATGTGCCCTTAGCCACCTTCAAAACTTTACCGGTGTTAAGATTTCCTCTAAGCGTGCTGGTAGGAATATCGTAGAGTCTCGCAGCCTCACCAACCGATTTAATTATTTTAGTGTTTTTGGCCGTGTGTAAGTAAATCAACTTCCCATCGGACGCTGCAGATTTACTCTTAACCCATTGGTCAATCTCTTCCATGGTGACTTGCTTCCAATAGAATCCGTAAGACTTCCATCCGAGACGCATGCACATTTCCATATTACCCGTTATACTGAGAGGCGAATACGTAATATTTTGCGTGGTTACGATATGCTTGGCCGCATCCAACCTAGTATAGAACATGTCTAAGACTTTACCCGTATCAGGACACACTTTGGCGAGAGGAATATTGGAATTGATGGCTCTTTCACCATATTTCTGGTGGTTTTTCACAAACACATCCACTTTAATCTCATTCTTCTTGGCTTGCGACTCATCCCACGAAACATCAGTTTCACGACCTTCGATAAATGCCGATTCAATAACTGTTTTCATTTTTTGCTCCTCTATACTACGACAGTATAGGTGACAATTGACACCAATGCAAGCCTACGGTATAGTTCATCGAATCTATCAAGGGGAACAACTCTATGCAGTACGTTGTAAATTATAAGGCGGATAATGGACGTTCATTCATGGAACAATTCGATTCGCTACAGCATGCAATTGAATACGAAGACCGCGTGAAAGCAGCGGGAGCCGTCGCAACTTCCATACGAAAGGTCACTCAAACGTCTGAGACACTCTATCATGTGTCATGGTCAAATCGCAAGCGCAAAAATGGATATAAATTGTTTCACGATGAAGAGGCTGCTAAGATCTTCTATGAAAATAAGAAAACCACCGCCTTAGAAATTTCATTGGTGCAGGAAACCGTAGCAACAACCAGATCAAGATGGACTATGTGCTAATGCGAGTCATAAAAATCCCAATAACAAAAAGTCTGATATCCCTAGCTCAAGATTTAGCACCCACGGAAGCGATAAACAATAGATCCATAACCAAAGGTGAAAGAAACACTCTTGGCGTATTGGGTGAACTATGTACAATCAAGGTTCTTCTAAAAGCTGGCATAGAAGCCATAGACTATTCACCAACATACGACTACGATCTACTGGTTAACGGTGTAAAGATAGATGTAAAGACCAAGCAGAGAACTGTAGCTCCGAGATACGACTATGATGCAAGTATCGTAGCATATAGCAAAGACAAGCAGATGTGTGATGAGTATATCTTCACCAGTATAACCATAGATAGAGAAACCAAAGGCTTCAAGGATTTCTATATCATAGGCAAGATGAAGAAATACGATTACTTCAAGAATTCCACATTCATGCGCAAGGGCGACCCAGATGGCAATAACACGATATTCAAGAATGGCAGGCTGCAAACATTCAAGATAGTGGAAGATTGCTATAACATGAAATACGGTCAGTTAGAAGAACTAGACATGGATTATACAAAGATCCCAGAATTGGTTACCCGCCTATAAAAATTCTGGGAGAAATTTTTTGAGATGTCGATTTGGCCAATAACAGTTTCAAATCCCTATAGGGAGAATGCCAAATTTGTTTTACCAGAAGAAACTAAGCCTAACTTTAGGCCCGTCGGTGTATTGACCTCTAACTTCCGTTGTAACACGATAACCATACCTCTCCAAGGCTTGAGAAAGGATGAACAAGTCTCCATCCTCAACTTCTACGGTATCTTTAAAGAGACCTTTACTTGAGGCCGAGTGTACACGATTGTTGATATCGTATTTCTCAAATAACTTAGAGTATGTCGGTTCGTGTACTTCTAAAGCTAACAATCTAGCGTCTTGCGCCTTTATACAGGATTTCATATGGTGTCCTTAATGGTATTATATCTTAGGGAATGATTGAAAAATGGTTGATCTTATTGTTCGCTTGAGCCCCAAACCCTATACCCCTTTTTCATCTCGAAAAAAAAGTAACTCATCGAAAACCCAAACTTGTTTTGCCAACTCATATAGTAGCACAGGGCAGGGGTACTATGTCAATACCCCTGCCCACTGGTATGCTATTACTTGCACACCCCAGTGTACGCCTCCCTGTCAAGCCTGCCGCCCGTGCTACGCAGGAGTCGCACCATGCCCTTCTGCTGAATGCTCTTGTGCATAACGTCCGACAGCATCACGACAGTGCCACAGCTACCACGGTACTCGTATCGCTTGCGCTGGCGAGCCAGCTTGATATCCAGCCCCTCACCGCTAAAGCAACGCTCGGCAGAGCCGCCCAGCATGGCACAGACTCGCTTCCACCCAGCGTCATGCCCGCGACCAAGGCCAGTGGCAGCGCACACAATGTGAGCGATCTCATGCGGCACAGTGTCATTCAGGAAACGCTCGGGGTCTTGAGCGAATACGTGAAGGTTGAAAGCAACGCGGGAGCTACCATACGCAACCCCAGCGGTGCGACCCTTGTCATAGAACTGAATGACGGGGAGAGCGACGAAACGATTGTATTCAGGGAAGATGCGACGGGCAAGCTCATGGACTTCCTTGACCTTGGCGATGATGGCAGCTTTGAGTTCGATCTGATTCATGGCTGTCTCCCTTAAGTTGATGGAGATAGTGTAGCTAAATCAATCTGAACCATCGATGAAGCATGGGTGTTGACACTGGGAAATAAACTATCTAAAATGGGATGGTGGACGGGAGACATGGTATAAAGAAAGGGAGAGAGCATATACTCTCTCCCTTTGTCAAGGGTTAGGCAGCTTCCTGCACTTCTTCCACTGCCTTACGGTTCAGGATAAGGTCGGCAGCTTTCTGGGCACGAGCAGCGGCCATCCAGAACAGCTTGGGATCATCCTTAAGCTTGCCCATCCAGCCCTTGAGATACGCGGCAGAGTTCTCGATGGTATCGTTATCAATGCCCACTTCAGCGCAGAGCATGGCAGCGGTCAGTTCGGCCACAAGTTCTTCGAGTGAGTAATCGTGGGAGCCAAAGTAGTTAGCGCCCATGACTTCCTTACGGTTGAGGCGGGAACTGTGGCCAGTCGAGTGTGCCAGTTCATGAAAGACCGTCGAGTAATACTCGGCAGGGTTCGCATACTGGTTCAAGGCGGGCACTTGGATTTCATCGGCCTGCGGGCGATAGAACGCCTTGTTGGAGCCTTCCACGACCTTGAAGGTGGGACGGTTCGGCATGTTATCAATGACCGCCTGAGCCGCCGCGATGGGGTTATGGTTGAACGTCTGGGCAGGCTCGGGGGTCAGCTTGGCGGGCAGGGTCACGTTCTCAGCGTCCGCGATATTGAAAACGTTGTAATAGCGCAGGAAAGGAACCTTTGCCGTGTCACCGTTGGCGCTTTCCACTTCCGCCCAGTTCCAAAAGAAAACCGGGATAGCCTTGGCACCCTTGCGAATGCTACCGCCGCGCTCCTGCGCTTGCTTAAAGGTGAGATAGACCGGGATAGCGTCACCCAGCATCGCCATAAGGAAGTAGTTACCGCCACGGTACTGGTTGCCCTTGATATTGCAGGGGCGCATGTTGCCGACGCTGGACGACCAAGGCTTGCGCCACGGGGCCGTACCGTTCTCCATCATTTCCAGCACTCGGGCGGTGACAATCTCATAGACCTTCGACATGGGCTGCGCTCCGTTGAATGTGGGCAAATTATGGGCTTATTCTTGGAAGGCGTCAACTAAATGCTTCCTGAACGTTCAGCTTCCGTTCACTTGACAAGGCCATATAAACTATCTAAAATGGGATGGTGGACGGGAGACATGGGAACGAAAGCCCACGGTTAGGTGGGCATGGGTTCAGACAAACAATCCGCCACGGGGGTATTCTTCCACGATATCAAACATGGGACGAACCTTGTCGAGTTCTTCCTTGGTGATCTTTTCGGGAAGCTTGATGGGTGGTTCATCATTATACTTCATCTTGAGGATGATAGTATAGCCACCTTCACCAAAATACCTATAGCCACGATTGTAGGATGTTTGATAGCCCGAGAGGTTCATAGTCACTCCCAGCTAATTACCAGCCCACAATGGGGAGGATTCTCCACGGAAACAGTGTAGCCATAATGGCGCAGGGCTTCAATGATTTGCGGCAGTTGATCTTCAAAATCCATGTGGACAGTGACGGTATACTTGCCTTGGCTGGCAGCAAGGGTTACGCAATTCTCAATACCGAAATCCTTCAAGAGTTCCTGACGCTTCTTTTCAGGATAATCCAGAGCGAGGTTGCGGGCAGCGGACTTGTGGATCATCTGTTATCCTTTCAGGGTTTCGAGGGAAATTACCGGAATACCCACATGAAAGTCATTGACTTCAATAGTGTATTCAATGCCATCGGAATCAGTCAAGATGATTAGGTTGATGCACTCAGCATTCACCGATGCGATGGTCTTCCCAATAAGCTGCTGGAATCCACGCGCGTTGTCTTTTTTCTTAGCCATGATTAGTCAACCATTCCCGGAACCTTGGTGGCATACAGGCCGACCAGACAGATTCCCATGACGACGCCAGCGATGAAGGTGGGGAGATACTTGCGAATGCTGTTCATGCTTTGGCTTCCTCGTTGGTGTGGGACTTATTACAGCATTTCCGATATCCACTGTCAAGCTCATATTCGGTCGGGACATACCCACAGAGCCTGCATTCATACCCGCGAGTGTTCGGGGCGTCAGGGTCGTAACCGTTTTCGATCAAGTCTTGTCGAATGCTCACAGTATCCCTCCGTTTGTTGGGATCAGTATACAGGAATTTTGTTAGCTGTCAATCGTAATCGTACAGAGCCGCTTGTAGATCGGAAGTGATGTTGACTTCCTGATAGAATTTGATCCTATCGTTCTCGACCCATTCCAGAAATTCATGGCGGGGGAGGCGGGAATCCATCTTGCCGTACTGCGGATCGACAAACTTGATGTGATAGTGGTAGCTATCTTCATCGGGGACAATCCTCACTCGCTCACCATCCAGCGTGATGATGGGGTAGTGTTCGAGGAGCAGTTGGACGGCAAAGGCTGAGTTCATGGTGTAAAGTCTACCAGAATTTTGTTAGGCGTCAATAGAGATTTGCGGGGATAAGCGCCGTTTTACCCAGCACATGCTTTGCGTAAGCTCGCAGGACGGCAGTACGGAAGCTGACGCTAGTGACACTGGTGGAATCCTTGCGCCAGAATACGCAGAAATCACCATTGATATCGGAAGTGATGCTTACCGGTCGCTCATTCTGAATAAGCTCCACGATGAAGTCAGTATCGGAGACATAGTTATGATGCACGATGCCGCTTTCATGGTCAGCCAGCGCCCAAGCCTTACGGTGTTCGCCGTTCTCAATCTGAATCTGTTCGATGACCCATGACAGCGCAGAATCCGACAACCATTCGACTTCTTTCTCGATCTTTTCCATGATGGTTCACCTTGATTGGATGGTGTAAGTATACACTATACTTCGATGGGGTCAAGCCTTACACGACCAACTTCCAAATATCCAGCACTTCACGGTTCAGGATATGGTAGGGGTCGAACAGGACTTGCGTCTCTCCGATAAAGACATGCTCGGAAGGAACGGTGAGCTTTACCAGTTCCATGCCATTCTCAGCGAACGTGGAAATGATCGACGCTTCATTGAACCAGTGTACCATATGGCCGAAGTTCTCAGCGCCACATTGCCAATTGTCATTGCACAGACGGTCGCGCACGACATAGTCCATGACTTCATCGCCCATGTGATCTAGCATGAAATCTTCTTGAGGTACCGGGTGCGAAGTTTCATCATAGTCGTACACAGATGCATTCGCTGCATCAGCAACTTCACCAATACCACACCACCACGGGCCGCGATGGTTGTCTTTATGTTCAATACGATAGATAGTCGTCGTGTCCATGTGTGCCAGTATACCTAATTACTGGGCACTGTCAACAATTAAATTAGCTATCTTATTCAGCTTCGATTCAGCGTAGATAGTCTAAAATGGGATGGTGGACGGAAAGCTAGGTCAGCCCGGAGGGATATCGTCTGGCATTAGCATACAGAGAATGCAGACTAGAGCGCCCATCAAGTATGCGATAGGATACCAGATTCCGATGAAAGCTAGGAACAGTCCGAATAGGGTTCCACCTATGGCGAAGAATGTGAATTTGAGTTTCATCGAAGGTCTTTATCCGTAAGCAATTTCACTGCCAAGTATACCATGAAACTGAGCACGGTACCAGTCGCTATGCGCAGGCCGATGCTCATATCAGTCTGTGCAAAAAGAATTTGCAGGACGATAGCGGTAAAAGCCATTGCGAGAAAAGCCATGTTATGCTCCAGAGATCATCAGGCCGATGAAAGCGATGGCGACGATGGTGATAAGGGTGTAGGTTTCGGCGTTGTTGGGCTTCATGTGAAGCATATTAAGTTATTCCACCTGAACGGGATATGAATTGTCAGCGGGGACGTTCACCGTTTCCGTGCAATTCTTACCGCAGGAACGATCCCATGAAGTATTGGTTTGACCACCTTCACACTTGGCATAATAGACGAAATTGCCAGCATCGGAAAAGCGGTATACCGTGCATCCATCGTGGGTGAACATCTTGGACACGGCAACTTCCGGGTTATCCGTTGCAGCGGTCTCACGAGGGCCTTTGGCACATGCCGAGAGAATCAGCACGAGAGCGAATGCTCCACAGATTTTGTTAATTGTCATTTGCGAATTCCTTGACTATTAATCGGAGTGTCATTGTACCACACACCATTACGCTTGGGTGGAATAAGGCAATGGGTTGGCGGGAACGGATGAGGCCATCGGGTGGGCATTTCATCATCCGGGCCATTGTACCACACACCATAGATATCCGTGATATAACCGTTCGGGGCAACAGCATAAGCCACGAACATGCTACGGTCACGGGGAGCTTTTTCGATGGGGAGCCATTCGCACATGGGAGTACCTTACCCTTTCTTTTCGAGGTTGTCAACGATTTCCATGAAGCCATTTTGGAACAGGTTCAGGGTGATTTCATACGCTTCCATAAGCTTTGCGCCGTTATCCTTATGCTGAATACTGTTATGGGTGATTCCAGAATTCAGTGTTCGCATTGCCCATCGTTCAGCAGGATTCAACTTGGCGAGGATTGCGAAGCGTTCAGCGGTATACATGATCGGAAGCCCGATGAAAAAGATATCACGCAATTCCTTGCGAGAATAGTCGGTCATCCGCACGATAGGCCCGTATTCAACAGAGGTGATGATGCCGACACTCATATCTTCCCATTCATTGGAGATATGGATAACTGGAGTGCCTACGGGGAACCCATCATAGACTGGATGACTGTAGGTGTTGCCTACAGCGGGGGTTCCCGTGGAGACTGGGTCAAGCTTCTTGAAGAATTTGCGGAAGGGATTCATGTGAGTATCTTACCCTAGGTTGTCTGAACCGTCAATAAAAACCCGCACCGGATTGCGCGATGCGGGTGTGAATCTCTCAATATCCGTTACGTACACAATCGGACAACGGGCTTAGACATACTTAGCATCTTCATGATAGTCGTCTACTCTCACGCCCATAAGCCTTCGCGGTAAAATTGCGAGCTAACCTTACCGTATACTAGTGCCGTTCATCTAGCGGGGATGGTGTCTCGGCTCCGTGGCACGCAGGGGTCGCAACATCGTGGCCGCTTCCTCCCGTCGCTTTCTTCCACCTTACGCTTACTATCTTACTCGTCTGTTACTTAACTGAAGATGAACTGGAGCAGGAACTTGAACAGTGCGATGACACACAGCAGAATGAACAGGCCAACAGTGCCCATGAAAATCACCAGCAGCAGTTCGGGAAGAGTGTAACCGGCTTGATTCTTCACAGTTGTCTCCTTAGTTGAGGGGGTTATTCTGGCACCATTCGATGGCTTGTGCAACCGTCGAACAATCATAAACGGAGGAATCGTTCAGGAAAACGCAGACTTCCGTCGGGTAGGGGTTGAACATGGTCGAGAACGAAATCTCATAGCCCATGAACATGAACTGGGCAGCGGCCTTGACCATTTCACCGCCAGCATTCAGGATGCGAAACTCTTGGAAGTTGAAATCGGTGGGCGAGGTGGCCATGGGTTTCTCCTTAGTTGATGGGAGTATTATGCTACAGCTTCCCTGAATATTACATGAAGAAATTCTTGAGCATCCAGAGAAAAATCAGCGTCGTGAGGGAAGTCAACGCACACTGCATCAGAATCTCAAACCAATTCTCCGCGATGATCGCATTTTCTTCTGAGTCATCGCCAAACTTCGTCTTAAGCATTCCGAGAACGAGGAATGTTGCATAGATTTGCGGCAATGATACCGACAGCCCCAGAATCTGAGTCAGCAGGAAGTGAGTCGGAAACGCCACAAACACGAGGATGCCGACACCGACTAATGCGGCGATGATATAATTCATTTCTGTCTCCGATTGTTGAAGTTATTATGCGGAAATTACCCTGAACCTTAGCTTAATTCTTTCCGGGCTTTTTCTTGGGCTTCCCGATGGTCTTGGCAGACTCCACCTTGGCATTCATGTATTCACGATTCGCTTCCAGACAATCGCGGTCGAAATACGTATGAGCCTTATAGATGCTCTTGAATTCGTGGGTTTTGGTATTCTTGAGGTTGTAGGTCGGATCGCTAGCGAAACCTTCCTGACTGATGACTTCCCAAACGTCATCACCATAGCCACGGGAAGCGTTAATCTTGACAAACTTCATATACGGGCCTCGACAGGTCAATGAATCCATATTCTACATGGCGCACGGCAGAATACAAGCGTTCTTTGTGCAGACAATCATCTTTTGTTCCGACATAAATCGGAATGTAGTTCTTGGCGATGTGCTGACAGATTTCATGGTGGGCCATGCCCCGCGACTGACAGCCAGCCAGATCGGAGTCTGAAACATCGTACAGGGCAAATGTACCGCCCTTGGCTCGAATGATCGTCGTGAAGTTATCGGTAGACATTCAGAAACCCCCGGTCAGTTCGATAGTATAGTGCGAAGCACTGTCATTCTCGGGGGTTGCGTTGAACGTAACACCTTCACGCACCAAACCAGCCACAACTTCACCGAGACGAGACGAGGGAACGTGCTTGATGAACATGGTCTTTCCTTTAGTGGGTGAAGGTATTATGCCATTCAATTACTTAATCGAAGGTGAATTTTACAGATAACCTTCTTCGCGCAGAATGCGCTTATCCTCGGCGGTAAGCTCGGCAATCGGCTTCTGGCTCAGTTCCTTTGCCATACGCTTACGCAGAGCCTTACGCGCACGCTCGGCTTCCTCGCGCTCGATTCGACGCTGATCCTCGGCCTTATGAACGTGCCACCACCGCGACAGTTCGGGATTTTCATCGAAATCATATCCGAGACGTTCCAGCACTCTACAGGCGGAACAGAGTAGATCTTCCTTGACGCGGATTCGTTCGTTCAGTTGATCGGCATAGCTGGGGCCACCATCGCTACAGGGCATTGACGTTCTCCTTATTGGTTCGACAATTATACAATGGCTTTCTTAATTGAGTATGAATAAACCACGCGGTTCGGGTCACATACTCCATGCTTTCCGTCCACCACCCCATTTTAGATCATGCAATAGAATAAAGCAATAAAAATGGGGAGAGTTTCCTCTCCCCATTCAGCTACGGTTTAGACTTCCCCGTAGGCCACCGCGTCGGCGTCGGCGGCAGTTTCCGCGTACCCGTAGTGCTCGGCCATCTCGTTGATGTAGGCTTCCAGTTCGGCGTTGTCCATCGTGGCGTCTCCCGTTTGGTGTGAGAGAATTATGCAAAATAAAGGGGAGAGCGTCAAGCCCTCCCCTTCATCCTATTCAGCTTTCGTTTAGACAACCCGGTGCAGGGGTTCCGTGCTAACGTCCGCTTCCGTGAGAGTCTGGCGGTCGATCTTCACGGAATCGAAGTTATCTTCACCAAGCTTAACCGTGCGGTACTGCGTGCTGCGCGTATTCAGGAAACCTTCGATCAGGTTCCCGATCAGGACGGGGACGCCGCTATTCGGGGCAGGCTTGCGGACGCCCTCGGTGACGGTCGTTTCGTTCAGGACAAGGGCCGAAAGCATGATGCTATCCAGCATCGGGAAACCGTCACGCTTCACGGGAACCATGATACCATCGGCGTTCTTTTCCGTGACAAGGTGAATCTTCACGCCCTCAGTGACGTTCACATAATTGCGGTCATGGGCTTCATGCTGCGCGGTGTCACGCTCACCGTCCAGACTCTTACGCTTGGCTTCGATCAGAAAAGCCTTGCGGTCATTGAAAGCCTTGCGGGCATCATCCTCGGACAGCGCGGCCAGCTTGGGATTGCTCGACAGCTTGGGCTTCACCATATCGAAGGTGACAGCTTCCACGCCCATGATGTAGCGGTCATAGCAGCGTTCCGTGCTGAAACGGGTCAGGATTTGCATATCCTTGACGGGACTGGTAACGTAGCCGGTCGTGGGACGGTAGCCCTTGACGGTAGCCACGCCACCCTTGCGGGTTTCCTTGAGGCGTTCCAGCGTTTCAGCCTGACGGGCGGAAGCCCAGAGTTTCGTGCCATTCACTTCGATCAGTACGTTCTGGCTCATTGCGCTCTCCTTTGTTGGTTGCGATGGGTGAATTATGGGGTAGGTCGGGCAGGGTGTCAACACTTTTCTTTGTGAATTGTTTATGAATGGTTCAGGATAATTTGCTTGACGGCTGCAAGGGTATGGCCTAGTATATGCACCGTGGTCGCAAGACAAAGACAGCAGCGGGATTGGTGGCCTTTGAAGCCATACTGAGGTTCGACTCCTCTACCTGTTACCGTCGAGCGATAGCAGCGCGGAAAGTGCTGTGAAAGGATGAACCGGTGTATTCCTGCCACTAGTCTAAACCGTGAGCCCTTCGGTTTAGATGGTCAATGATAGGGTCTGGTTCCAAAACAGTCTCACACTTTACTATGTGTGACTGCCACAATCGCCTTTTTTGTATGGCGGGAGTGAGTTAAATGAACGATTGGGGATTGCCGTCTCCGATCAGACATACAGACCCGGCAAGGTCGGCCAGAAGGGGAGCCCGCTACAGGCGGGCTTTTTCTTGTCTGCAATATTTTTGTTCAGCTTTAGTTCAGAATAGATAGTCTAAAATGGGATGGTGGACGGGAGAAACCCTAACGCATACGTTATTCTGTACGCGTATCGGTCTTGATATCCGCAGGCTCTCCACCATCGTGCAATTCAATGATATGTTCAACCGCTTTCGGTTTGAATCCATGTTCTCGATTGATCCTTTGGTACTGGTCAATCGGAATGAATTGCTTAGTTCTGGTATTGTAGTATCCTATCAACCTAGTATTCATCATGCATTTTCATCAAACACACGCATCGTGAGAGTCGTCAAGTCATTACCCACGATGGTGGTATTGAGCCTCGTGAGATTGTTTCCGTTCTTCTCGGTGAGACTGAAGTTACCACGCTCCCATTCTTTCTGGGCATATTCACTAACGATATCACGAATCTCATCGAAACTGTAGGTACGGACAACTCGGGTCATTTATATTTCCCCATGAAGTTAATGATTCGTTCAAAATGTTCGCATGGTGCATCGTGGGCAATCTGGCGAATAACAGTCCTATCACCATGATAAAACTTATTCAAAACCAGCCATTGCCCACAACCATCGCAGACAGCCTCAGTATGCCCGAAACGCTCGCGGACAGTCAACCCAGTGAGGTCGAGAGGTTTGCTATCGTCGTAGAGGTAAATGCCCATGCAGCTAATATACCACATCCAAAGAAAAAGGGAAGCATATCGCTCCACTTTATTCATTCTGCATTAAGCTGCGGCAGGTATAGTGTATCGCTGGAAAATTCCTTTCCATCGTACAGTAGTGAAACCTGAATCTGTTTATTATACCAATCGCTGACTTCTTCGATGCGTATTGATAGGTTCATCAGGATTTCATTTTGGATTTGAGCCTTTAAGGCTTCTAATTCATCTTCGTTCATTTGATCCCCAAAACTTCACGTTCACGGGGCGTAAGCTTTGCCAGAGCCTTGGCGCGAATCTCGACTTCATCATGGGTTTCCCAGAATTCCTCGGCACTGGCATACACATTCAGATTGACCTCACGGATAGCGTACTTAACATCACTTTCCGGGGAATGCACTCCCATGACACAATAGCGTTTCCATCGCTTATCCCGCACCACCTTCTCAGCCGTCTCACGATTGAGGAAGTGTCCAACCGGAATATCGATGCCACGGCCTTCGGTCTGGTCGGAGTTCTTGTTTACTGAATAGAGCTTTACGGTTTCCATTATTTCCTTTTCCTTTTGTGGCGAGCCTTAGCCCGCAGAGTTCGGGCCTTATTGTACTTGCATCGACCGAAGTCTGTCACTTCCCAACGTGGCTCTCTCAGAGTACGAAAGCGCCAAGGCCGGAGCATGGCTTCCATTTCATCAATCGGCATCCCATAGGCACCGATCATCACAGTTGCAGAGTCCATCAAGCAATTTCCCCGTTAG
>JACCDR010798477.1_pt1 | contig 15119 bp, 40 predicted proteins | sample 7446431 | NCBI WGS metagenome assembly JACCDR01 (sample SAMN15323443, study PRJNA562643) | freshwater metagenome | isolation source: river surface water | place: USA:Blue River Watershed | collected 2017-08-17 | reverse complement strand
GGTGGACCTGTGTTCATCAAGAAGCCTGTGAAGGAACAGGCTTGACATTTCTAGTATCCGAATAGGATACTAACATATTACCAGCTGTGGGTTTGATTCCCATGGTGAAGTATAGACGGGATAGGCTCCGTCACTAAATAACGAGTGCCTACGTGAGAACCAACGAGGTTGGCCCTGCTCTTGAAAGGTGGGTGGTAACGAAGTAAAAGTAGTTATGTGGGTGCATGTCCCACCTCATATTAGAAACCCCCAGGATTGATCCCCTGGGGGTTCTTTTTTACCTATTGACATTCACCAATTATGATTAAAATAAACATATGGAAAACATTGACAAGGAAGCTGCCCTTGCCATTCGTCATGCTTTGATGAATGGTGGTAGTCTAGTGGGGATAGCACGGGAAATTGGAAAACTGGCTATCCTCTATCCTGTCAAGGAACTTCCTACTCATGAGCCGTTATTTCAACCTGACGTAAACCTTGAAATGATGAATGCTTATAATGATGGAATGATTTACATTGAAAGAATGAAGTTTTAACATGAAGAAATATATTTTTATTCTATTGGCTCTATTAATGTTATCAGGTTGCACGTATAGTCGCTCGACTCAACCGATGAAAATAAATGATATGACGGCTGAGGTATTGACTTTTTCCGTTCACTTCTAAGATATTGACATAGGATACATCCAATGACTTATGACGTATCAGTTTATGACGATTCCACCATTCTCCAAGCAATCGACCGACGCCTCGCACGAGGATGCATTGACGATCTGCTTTTGTCTTTGGAAGATGAATTGATAAAAAGATATAAAACTCCAGAACCAGTTGTAGTAGTTGCACCAAAACCAATGCCGCGAATCCATACTTATTCTGGCTGTGGTTCCAAACTGATTCAATCTCAAAAAGACCTCATCTGCAAAATGCGTCAATCTGGTCATACCCACAAAGAAATGGCTCTGGCTGCAAAGTGTTCAGTTCGTTCAGTTCAACGTGTCTTGAACGATGCATTGTTGACAGATTTTTCCAATAAAGTGTCCTATGATGTTGAAACTATGGACAAAATTGTAAACCTGTCCAATAGGGGTAAGAGTGTAAGGGAAATTTGCAACATAATGAATATGGACAATGATGTGGTTCGTAGGTGGATCAACAAGTCAAGGAGCCGTGCAAAATGAAAAAGGACTTGTTTTATCCATGTCCAAAATGTAAAGCACGAAACAAAGCAAATCCTAAAACGCCAAAAATAGTATGTTGTGCATGTGGTCGTAGTTATAGACTAATTGATTCGCATGCTTTTAAGGAAAAAACACAAGCTTGACTTTGCTGAATCTGACTTATGATATTGGCATGAACGAAGGTATGAGTAAGGAAGTCAAACAAAAAGTCCAGGCTGAAATCCTGGAAGTGCTGAGAAAGCATAACCTGCCGACTAATGAAATCATCAAAGATTATGCTTGTGCCTTCATCAAAGTAATCTCCTGTCAACAACAAACAACCCAAGGATAAAAAAATATGCGTACCCGTAATGTAGATTGGTTTTCGGTTTCTATTATTGCATTCATTATTTTTTGTGTTCTCTCCATGCTATCTCTGATTGTGTTTAGTATTGCGGCAGCATTTCATTCTGAACCTGGACGATTTACAGTGACGGGTAAAGAAGCGGTCAAGTCAGATAAATCTTCGACTTACTTGATTTTCACCGATGTCACCACCTATGAAGTCGATGACAGTCTTGTCTATTGGCGATTCGATTCATCGGACGTTTACGGTAAGATTCAAATTGGAAAGACCTATACTGCTACTCTCCAAGGGTATCGCATTCCATTCTTGAGTATGTATCAGAATCTTATCGACTTGAAGGAAGTACCGAATCCACAGAAAGTAGAATAGATCCATATGAACCTATCATGTGATGACACCATTTGGCTAATTGACGGACTTCCAGGTATTGTAATTGGTATCAATGGTGATATTATCTCAGTCCTGTGGTCCAATCGGCATGTGTCGAAAGTGAATCGCAAAAATATCGTATGGTATGAAAAGTTCCAATGAAAGTCTGGTTAGACGATAAGCGACCAATGCCTGATGGTTTTGATATTCATGTTGTAAATGCTTTTGAAGCTATAGACATGATCAAAACTGGAAAGGTGACAAAAATTGGACTTGACCATGATTTAGGTGATGATAAACTGGTAGGCAATGGTCATATGGTTTCTGATTTCATTGAGGAACAGGCTTTCTTTGGAAATATTCCGCGCATAGAGTGGTCAATCCAGTCGAGCAATGGTCCAGAAGTGCAAAGAATGACAGTTGCATTACGTAGGGCTGATGTATACTGGGACAAACATGGCTATACCAAAGAAACCTAGACGAATAAAAGTGCCTGATGGCTTGGATTTGCTTAATCACAAGAAGTTAAAAAGTCATTGGGATTGGTATTGGAAACATTGTCATAAAGACAAGCCTAAGAAAATAATAATTGACTTTGATGAAAATGAAACAGAATAGAAACCTATGACAACCATTATCTTCTTAGTAATTGGCTTTCTTATTGGTTTTTTGGTTCGACCGTTGCTGTCGTTCCATAAACATGACTGGGAAGTTTTATGTCATAGTGACATTAATGTTGATGGACTTGAAAAGATTCCTGTTGCTTATGAAAAATCAGCCAGTGAAATACTTCTTAATCTCAAATTGGAACGTGATGAAATCTTTGTTACTTACAAGAAATGTAAAAAGTGTAAACAATGTAACATAACGTTTACAAGTAATAAAGGTAATGCCAACCGAGAATATATGTTTGATTTCGATGTTGTCAAGGCTCAACTTGATGCACATATTCAAAAACAAAAAGAAAAGGAAGATCAAGCTTTGATTGAATCAGTGAATAGTCGTATAGGCTTGACTTCACCAGAAGTGCCATATAATCCTATTCATGCAAAGCAAACAACTCCCCAGTAAGTGCATCATTGCAGAGAAGATCCAGACGGACACCAAGTGGTTGTACGCTGGAATCCTCGCTATCTACAAGCGTCAGACTGAGGACGAGAAGACTACAGAATCTACTGAGAAAGACAATGGAATGGGCTTCACGGGTTGTGATGCTAAGTTCGGTTCTTCCTTGGCTAAAAAGTTGCTTGCTGGTTATTCCTTGACTGTCAATCAAGAAATCGCCGCACGCAAGATGATGAAGAAATATGCAGGTCAATTACTCAAGGTAGCAAAGGAAAAAGCTGCCTTGACTTCACCCACCGTTTGATAGGATACTTTCATATGACCATTACATACACCTTTCCTGTTTGCAAAATGTGTGGCAAAACTCACGGTCGAGTTGTCCGTGAGGAATGGCTGCGTAACAGTAGACGTTGTGACTGTCAAATAACCAAAAAACACGATGCGTTTGCGATTATTTCACAAATGCTTTACTGCTCCACTTCTGCGGAGGCTCGTAGGGTTTCAAAGACTATTACTTTGAAAAATGTCTTGCAGAAGAGAAAAGTTACACAACCCAAACGTGACCCTAATAATTCAATGTTCTTGATGGATATTATTTCGGTCAATGTAGACAATGATAAACTTTCGGACGCTGAGTTCCGTCAATTTATCCGCAATAGTCTCCCCTTGACAATCGCCAAGACTTGATATTATCCTGTCATGAACACACCATACAGCAATATCACCAAAGTCGCTAGTGCAGCTGGCTCAATCCAGGGAATCACTTTGAATCTCCTGGGTGGTCCTGACTCCATCATTGAAGTAATTTCTCCAGGTGGTCTGCTAGGTGACTTGGAGAAACTTATCAAAAATGTTTGTTCACAGGATGCCTTAGACAAACTTGCCGAAGTTCGAGCACAAGTCTTAGCCATCCAAAACCACGTCAAAGAAATCAACTAAGGAAAACACAATGAATCTAACCAAGATAGTTTTATTGCTTGTAATTGCAATTCTTATCATTATCTTCATGCCCTTGCTTGTAATTTGGGCACTGAATACGCTCTTTGGTCTTACCATTGCATACAACTTGGCGACTTGGTTCGCTGTTTTTGTGCTAGGTGTGTTTATTCGTGGTCCAGTATCAAAAACAAAATAATAACTTGACAATAAGAATAAGCCATTAGAATCTGAGCATACCCCGCAGATGATAGCCAAGAGGCGAAGAGAAGCGGAGAGCACCCAAAAGCGCGAAGGTAGCTGAAAAGCGAGACTACGTGAGGGGGCTAGAGGAAAACCATCTTTGACATTCAAGCAGGTTAGCAAAGTAGTGAATCCTATATGGGATAACGAACAAATAAATCGCCCAATAACTATACATCGACAGTGGAGGCGAACGTCGAGGAAGCAAACCACATCCTGCTTGAATATCATCTTGACAATCAAAGAAGACTCATAGAATGAAACACACACAAGCGGGATTTTACCAGACGAAACTCTCCGAGGTCAACCCTCCGCTTGTGTCACACCAAAGGAACAATAAACAAGGACTGAAGCAGAGAGAAACCAAGTGGATGTCAAACACTTGACAATCAAAGCCGATTCATACACTCACCCACAAGGACAACCCCTTGTGGGTTCTTTGTTGACTTTTTCAAAATTAACCCTACACTCTTTCATCTACAAAAAAGGAAACAAATGACTGTCGAACTCGTTCTTATTAGAGGTTGCCCAGGGTCAGGAAAATCCACTCTGGCAAATAAAGAGTTTGTCAGTAAGGGCTTCGTTCACCTAGAAGCTGATATGTTCTTCATGGAAGGGGGAACCTACAAGTTCAATCATAATAAGTTGAAGGATGCACATGCCTGGTGTCAGAAGCAAACCGAGTTGTTCTTGCGTTCTGGCAAAAATGTAGTAGTTTCCAACACCTTCACTAGGAAGTGGGAAATTCAGTTTTACCTTGACTTAGCAACCAATCTGGATATTCCAGTTAAGATTATCCGTATGACCAAAGAATACGGTAATACTCATGGTGTTCCTGACAATGTAGTCAAGCAAATGATTGAACGTATGGAAAACTTTAAGGGTGAAGAAATCCGATGAACTCAATCTATGATATTTTCTTTTACCATGTGAGAAACAGTCATATGGTTTCAAATATTTTGGCTAATCATGGTTACTTCCGTGATTCGTATCAGTCGAACATTGCTTTTTATCCAAAGAATCCAGATAGCAAGTACCATTCTATCGGAATGACCCCTGGACTCAATCAAAGTCAGCAACAAATCGACAAAGACATTGCTAAAGGTAGAATCATGTTGGTTGCTGAGGCGATGAACTCTTCTGGTGATTACGTCATCCTTGAGGATGATACTGGTTATATGACCTTGACAGGTGACTTAAATACTGATATTACAACTTACTGCCGTCGGGTAGTCAAAGCAATTGTGAATGTCACTGGATCGGCAGAATCGTTGGGAATGTCACCACATGATTATGTGACTAAGATTGCGGATTGACAAAATAAAATAAACAGTATATTTTTATTATGAGATACAAGTCCCCCAGATACAAAATCCTAAATCGCGGCGTAGAACGTTGCTGCAAGATTCTAAACAGTAAAAATCATCCGAAGAAAGAGCAAGCAATAAAATCTTACTTTCGGCTAATCTCTAATTACAGACATGAGATTAATCTGAGATATAATAAGTCTTTGTTGACATTTTAAAAATAAACAATGAGATATTCATGAATAAAAATAATTTAACGTCTAAAGAATTAAGAGGCTTGGATATATTACAAAAAGCAATGATCTATGCAAAATGGAGTGGAGTAGTCCATAAGATGTCAAAAAAGAATGTAAAAAGTTGGAATGCTATTGCAACTATAGTTGACTCAATGTTGAAAAAGTCACGACTTGACTCTTAGAAATATCCAATAGAATCCTGACATAACGACAACGGACGCTACGATAAACCAACGCGAAGGTAGCGAGGTGGTCCGAGGGTGGAGAATTGGAGTAGGTTAAAATAAACCTATAAAAAGAATTACGTAACAAAAAATTCTGTTATGTAATAAATTTATGCAGTCACCATGAGTTCATAATGACCCATAGCAACCAGTTCCTTCCTGATCCGCGCATGCCAGTTCGTATCTGGATTGTGAGAATAGTATTGTTTCTCGCCGTATTCATCCCGACCCATATAGTCTGTGTGCTCATCCTCACCGTATTCGTAAATAAACTCCCACAGAGTCTCACCATAATACCCCAAATCAGGAGTATTATGGATATAAGTCGCCAATTCCTTACAGAGCAAAGCATCGTCCACCTTGCCGTTCACGTTGATATGTTCGATCATGATGGAGAGGAAAGCGGCAAAGATATTGTTGTTCAGCATGACGGTATCATAATGGAGTTTTATAATAGTCAATAAAAAAACCCCATCCTATAAAAGATGGGGTTTTGAAACTCTTACGGACTAACCGCCCGTGACCGTCCTAGAACGGAGTGAAGGACTTACTGCCGAGTGGAGTTCTTAGAGATACTTCCGAATCCATTGTGCGATTTCCTTGAATGATTTACCATCGTCATTCATTGATGCAAGTCGGGTTTGGCCTGCCTTGGTCAATCCGATCTTGATACGGAGATTGTCAGGAAGGATTTCGTAGTTACACTGTCCGTCAAAAAATATTCCCCTGGCGTTCCATCCACCAGAAGCCCAGCAGTTTTTGTTTTCAATTGGTCGCTTAATGTCAAATTTTTTGGTGCGTTGGATGGTTCGACCAAGGACGCCAAGACAGCAGTAACTAGCATGACCACCTTGCTTAGTCATTGCACATAGTTGTTCTTTACACTGACGGAATCGATTACTTTCCAGGTCTTCTAACCAAGCTTTCTTGAGTTCTGGGTCTTTGATTTTTCCATAAGTCGGCATAAGGTTTTTCCTTTATGATTGTATATTATAAGGATTTGATGAAAGTCAATACCTTATCGAAGGTAATTAGGACCGTGATGGTTGATGACTTCTGAAATGTTTTCATTGAAGATATTTCCACGGACCCCATTCTTTACTGGAGCCTTCCATGACCCCTTGAGAATGTTACCATTGGTGATGTCCACGAAACTATGGACTGACCTACTAATTCCATAATTTTTGACTACTCGGACATAACGAGTCCCAACGTCAATGGTGATCATTGTCGGAGCATTGTTTGGGTAATGCTTCTGAGTGTAATCCTTGTTCATTTGCTGAACGAGGTTTACGTACTTAATCAGAGCGGCTTTAAATTCGTTGGTTGCGTTCATGCGAGTATCCTAACAACTCATTTTGAATGTCAAGGCTCTTGACAGGGCATTTTCCCTGTTATACTCTGACGCATACAGCATGGCAAACTAACCTCTAGTGGACCCTCAGTAGCAAACGTGGCATAGCCAGACTCTGGGGCAAAAACTAGCCTCTTGACTTCTACACCAAACGCCTAGGATAAAACCCATGAGCACCAAAAACATCACGACCGAAAACCTCTCCAACTTCTGGGGTAGTCAAGACTTCTTCCGTCACTGGTTGGCGCGTAAAGTCATCTACACTGAAGGCGTAAAGTTTCTCAATGACAATAGTGCAGCGTGGTTGGTTGATGCAGTTATCTCGCATGTAGCCCATACTCGCAAGGTTGCACAGGAAGACTTTGTGGTCGCTACCCTTAAGGTCAACCTGGAAAAGAAATCGGCGGTATTGATCTTTGACGATGGTAACGACAATGTTCTTGCCAAGCAGGAAATTGAATATACTGACTTTCCTCTTCCTGAAATTGTCTTCTATGTCGAAAGTAACGGTGAAGGTAAGACTATGATGCTGACGAGTAAACGTTGACTTTCTGAAAAGATAGATATTCTTTTTCCAACCACCAAGGAAACATAGATATGCGCTTTCCATCCATCAAAGCAGTTCGCAAAGTCCTTACGAACACTAAACGTTTTATTGTCGCACAAAAGATGGCTGATACTCCAGCCGATGAAACTGTGGATGTGCGTTTGCAAGTGATTAAGTCTGGTTACTGGAATCTGGCTCATGGTGATCCATCTTATGACCAGGATCATCGTGGCTACTGGGGTTCATCCTGCATCAGCTACAAACGGGAAAATCTCACCAAGATTGCAAAGGATCTTATCGAACAGGCAAAAGCTCACAAGGCCCAATCATACTCTTGACATTGCAAAAAGATAGATAGATTATGAATACTCTATTGTTCTAGATTTTTCAATAAGTCGATCTATTGCAGCCAAATACTTAGTCTCTGGTAGTTGACTAGACAAAGGATTGACTGCATCTGGAAAACGTCTAGCCAATTCGGCAAGTAAATAAGTTAGTCTTGCTTTTGGTGTACCTGATTCGGTGCTTGAATCATCCATTGTTGTCATCTCCTAATAACTTATTCGCATTTCTCATAAACTTTTGTTGTGAGAAATAACTCATATTGTGGAATGGGAAATTACCACATATGACGTAATATAAACCCATTTCTTGATAAGCATCCAAAAAAATAGTATAAGATAAAAACAATTCTGTCAAGATGTAATCATCCACAGGCTCTGTTTCTTCTAAGTTGTTATCTAATAAGTAATTAGATCTTTCTGCAACAATAGCATTATAGGTATCATTTACCATAATGTTTAGTTCAAAGCAAGATTCTAATGAAATAGGTTGGTCACGTTTTTCAGAAGATTGTATCTTGGCATATTCACTTCGCACGTTATCCTGCATGGTGCGTAAGCGATCAACAATACTATGTGCTTGCAAGCCTTCAAGATATTCTATGTCTCTATCGACAGAATGCAAAAACAAGCGTATTGTTTTGAGAATCATATCTTTTTATATTTGTATGCTAATGCCGTGCCGCTTCCACGTTCGGTTTCAATTTTAGTAGGATACACATAAAGATATGTTCCTTTAGGAGCACGGCTAACTAACATTTCATATATTTCTTTTGAATATGTTCGTTGTTCTTCCCATGAAGGAACCTTTGAATCGACTTTATTGTCGATAATTAACTCTGATGACATATTATTCCTTTATAGATTAACCCTGGAGACTTTATTAGACCTCCAGGGTTGTCAAGCGTTATTGTGCAGCAGCGGCGACTTCAACAACCTTCTTTGGTCGGCCTCTTGGAGCAACTACTACCTTGTAATTGCCTTGGTCATTTGTAACCTTACCGCTTGAAACTAGGCTAGTAATGGCTTCGTTGACAAGAGTGGTGAGCGTGACAGTAGAAGAGTTCTCGTCAACCTTATATGCAGATTTCACCAATTCGGTAATTTCTGGAATAGTGAAGGAGCGAACCTTCTTGAGAGTACGAGTAACGACTTCTGCAACATTTGTTGCATTTGCTTCGGTTACTGATAGTTTTTGTGGTCGTCCCATATTGATATCCTTTTATTCATTGTTTTTACGAACAGACTTTAATATAACCATTTATTTTTAAATGTCAATAGTTTAATTTTTAGTGTATAGACTCAAGAAAGTTAAAGCACAAACTTTATCATATTCAGCCAATGCAGAATCACAAACTTTCTTGTATTCAACATATGCAGGGGCTGAAATTTCACTATATTCAATTAAATCTTTTACATGTAATAAATTACGGGCTGCCCAACTAATATCAAACTCAGATGTAAACTTAGTAAAGACTTCCTCTGTTAATGGTACTGGACCATCTCCAAAATATTCTTGGAATAAGTCAAGTTGTGGCGTACAAGCGTCTTTCGATTTAAGAAGTTCAAGTGTGATAGGTGGGTATTTCATGTTTATTTCTTTTCGGTAAGATCAACAATCATCCAAATAGTACAGAATGCCACTAGACCCCAAATAAAAGAGCCAGTAGCAATCCATACAAGGAGTGGTACAAAAAAGATCATTGCTTATCTCTTATGTCCATTAAAATTTGAAAAAGGACAAAGCAAAATATCCAGCAGGATGCAAACCATGGTAATGATTGGGTAACAAACCCAACATTCATGGATACCATCAAAGCAAAGAATCCGCTAAAAATAGAATTAATCATTCCTCTTCCTCTTCAAAATAACGTTCTCTTGGTTTATCACGACGATTGGCTTTGCGTAGACTTTTAAAATCATCTGAATTACGATCATGATCCTTACTACGATGATTCCGTTGACCCTTAATAGCCTTTGGGTTAGACGGTAGTGCATCAAAAAGTTCCATATCCATTTGAGTCTTAAATCTTTCTTTTGGTTAAAGGTTATATGAAGAATATACTGGGTAAAAACAAAAGTCAAGCCTTATAAAGTCTCAAAAAAGTTAAAGCACAAACTTTCTGATATTCAGCCCTTGCAGAAGCACGAACTTTCTTGTATTCATCATATGCAGAATCACAAACTTTCGTGTATTCAGCATAGGCAGAAGCAAGAACTTTCTTGTATTCAGCCGATGCAGAAGCACAAACTTTATTGCATTCAACAAAATCTTCTGAATTCAAAAGATTATTTGCTGCCCAACTAATATCAAACTCAGATGCAAACTTAATAAAAACTTCCTCAGTTAAAGGTACTGGGCCTTCACCGAAGTGAGTTTGGAATAAATCAAGTTGTGACGTACATGCATCCTTTGATTTTAAAAATTCAAGAGTGATAGGTGGGTATTTCATGTTTGTCATCTTAATGAGGTTTATGGAATGTCAAATAGAAACAAGACTAGCCACTTGTTCACCACCGAAAGATTCTATTGACTTATTAATGCGAGTTTGTAAAATGGTACGATTAGGGAAACGGTATTCCTCTTGACCTCCCATCATCATAAAGAGAGTACCCCAAAAAGAATCATGATCCTCTGCATCAGTCTGACCCCGAAGTTTATAATCCAAACTATGCGCCAATTCATGGGCAGTCAAGTTATAAAGTGATTTAGCATCCGCAGTTGAAACTATGCTTAAATCAAACTCAATAGTTGGCCAAAACATACCTTTACCAATTTTGGTCATAGGTTCATTTGGACCTAACTTATATCTAGCTCCGTTTTTCTTATTAAAAATCCAGGACATAGCCCAGGCTTTATAACCATTATTGCAGTAAATATCTCTACTTACGCAAACGTATACTGGTAAATCACTTAGAACAGATTTCCATTCCGTTGGGGTTAAGGGGTTCTTATTGAACTCACTTTTAACCTGGCGAATAAGTCTAGAAGCAACAGCAGGGGTGAATATCACTATTTCTCCGATGGTTATGGAATAGTAGGCAGTGGAACGTTAAAGTCAAGAGATGACTTAGAACAATTAAGCGAATCTCTTTCATCATATTCAAAAGGTGCCCAGCAGCACTCTTCTTCTGATAAATCGTAATTCAATTGAACAGGTGGTAAATCAGATTTTCGTATTTCCGTTTTTGGTTTTTCTGATTCCTTGGATTTAAGGAAGTTACCAACCTCAATGATTTTATTCTCAATTACTTCACGGATTGGTTGAAAATTAGGCATGTCTAGCATACTACGGAGTGAAGTAATAGTATTCTCATCCATAGTATCAGCCACCAGTTGATTGATTACCTGGGTCAGAGTTGTATAAGCGGCTTTGGGTTTCATGAGAGTATCCTAAGCATTTGGCGGATATGTCAAGTAACAAAAAACCCTCTACAGTTTCATATGTAGAGGGTTTCTGACTTTTACTTTGTTTGAGTCTTTGACCACGACCCCTGATCAAACTCATCCTGCACCAATCGCTCCAAGATTTCTTGATGACGAGGATATCCATCCAGCCGATCTGAGACACCAGAAGGCAACAGCGAATGAATAGACGGAATATCCTCCTTATTAGTCAAAAGAGACTTGATACCATTGATTTTGTTGATCTTACGTTCAAGAAGTTGGCGACCCATCTTCTTTTCAAAACGATCCTTACTGTGAATCATTTGAACTGCAATGGCTACACTACCATTTTCTAGTTTTTGAACTCCCAGAAGGCCGATTGGATGCCGACCTGGGTTCTTCTTGTTGCCCTTACGACGAAGGTACATATATTGCATGGTTTATTTCCTTTGGATTATGGGTTGGGGTTCTGAAGAGATTGGGAAGATAGCAGACCATAAAGAAAATGCAAGCAGTAAAAAGATCACAATCTTGAATATGATCCACCACGGATCCTTTGGCGGTTTAGTAATTCTCATTTCTTTTTTTCTCGTAATTGTAATTCTTTACTAATAGCCTCCACAATTTGCTTGATTGTTTCGGTTTGTGGTTTCTTCAATTTGTCTTCTAGAAGAGATTTGAGGTGCTCAGTCGAAAAGGCAGCGAGGTTGAAGTCCATGGGGTTTCCTTTAAAATAAAGTTATCATGGAATAGTCAAGTGTCAAGCCTTATAAAGTCTCAAAAAAGTTAAAGCACAAACTTTCTGATATTCAGCCCTTGCAGAAGCACAAACTTTCTCATATTCAGCCCATACAGAAGCATAAATTTTCTCGTATTCAGCATATGCAGGAGCACAAACTTTATTGTATTCAACATATGCAGGGGCTGAAATTTCACTATATTCAATTAAATCTTTTACATGTAATAAATTACGGGCTGCCCAATTAATATCAAAAACAGATGCAAACTTAGTAAAGACTTCCTCTGTTAATGGTACTGGACCATCTCCAAAGTGAGTTTGGAATAAATCAAGTTGTGACGTACATGCATCCTTTGATTTTAAAAGTTCAAGTGTGATAGGTGGGTATTTCATGTTTGTCATCTTAATGAGGTTTATGGAATGTCAAGCCTTTGCGCCATTTTCAAGAAACTCATAGTCGTTTGCAATGATATTCTCATCGACATTTTCATCCTTCATTGACGATTCAAATTCTTTTTCCCATGCAGCATCCATATCTTGTTGGACTCGACGCTTGATTTCAGAAATGTCGGTCAACCCACCACATGCTTCAACAATTGCATCAATTGCAGTAGCATCAGCGCAATAACCTGTCCATGGACATTCACCCTGCATCTTTACGGCAGCCGCTTCTAGTCCTTCAACACCATGAACAGTACGATAACTATCAATAAACTTCAACGCTTTCTTGGTACTCTTGTAATGCTCTTCTCGCCAAGCAGGATCTTGAGATTCCAAATTGCGCCACCATTCACGGGCCTTTTCTTTTGCTTCCTCAGTAGGAAGTTCATCAAACTTATAAAGAGTGACGGTGATGTTTCGCATAGAAGTTTCCTTGTTGGTATGGAAGGATTCTAATGGCTTTTATCAGAAGTCAACGATTCTTTTTCTGTGCGTCAATTTCTGATTGCTTCATTGTAGCAGGTGCTTCCGTAAAAGGATTCCTGTGCAAAGTCTTGGTATCGTCATAGTTACGACGATATTTTGGGTTATCTGGAAGATAAGCCCCGTAATATATCGCAAGGATGACTAATCCAATGGTGATAACATAGACCAACACGCGGCAGATAATCCACGTAACAAAAAACCAAAACCCCATCTTGAGGTAGAACAGAAGGTCACGGAGTGGAGTAGGATTGGGGAGGATTCGCATGTTTTTTATCGTATTAGACTTGTGATTTTGTCAATAGGTCAGCATAAGCCTTTGCCGCATCACGACATGTCTTAGTGACATATCCTGGCTTTTGCAATTCAAGGAAAAGGGTTGAATATCCATTTTCTGGTTTACTCTCAAAGAATCCCATCAAAAGGATATTTTGTTTCCAGGCTTCATGTGCAGCCCTAGAACCTTCCGATGGAGGGAAGTTTAATAGGTTCAAAAGGACTCTTTGCATTAGTTCACCGAAGGTTCAAGAGGTTTAGAACGGATAATAACTCGACCTGAATCTTTTGCAAGATCAATTTCTTTTATTTTGGTACTTAGGATAATATTGAAACTACTAAAACTATCATCCACTTCAAGTTCTCTTGGAGGGAAAAATAAAAACTTCTTTTCTTCTAGGAAGTCTTCAAGTAAACCTTCCTCACCTTTACGAGCATAAAAAAGAATTATAGGTAATGATCCTAGCCCTAACATATAAAGATTATATGAGGCACTTAACGGATCGACTACTTGATACTCTAATATGTTCATAAGTCAATACCTGTAACCAGACTTCCTTGCAATAGTCCTCTGTATTTCTTCCATGATTCCCATCACATCTATTGCTAAACGATTGTAATTAGGATCATTTTTATGCCGACCTTCCTGTTGTAGCCAAATCCAATCGGCATATGCATCTGCAAACTTCTTTTCAAGTTCTTCCTTGGGAAGTGACCTGATGAAACTGGTGGTAAGGCTAAGGGTTCCTGATGCGAACATGCTTGAACTATATACGGCAAATCAATATGTCAATGGGCTTGACAATCTAAAATATTCATTAGGATATGCGTATGCACAATACATACAATGATCGTTGTACTATTCTAGCCAACTGGCTTGAAATTCGTGAAAGAATTGGTCGTATCAAAAAAGTATATGAAGGAATGTTAAGTACCCATACTGCATATAGGTATTACCAAGATTTAATCGAATCTGAACGAGCCGAATTAGGGAAAATACAAAGAGAAAACCCTTGGCTACATGAAGTTCTGAATGCTTTATCAAAAGAAGTAGAGGCTTGACAACTGCCAAAGGTTGCTAGGATATATTCATAACACAAGAGCAAGACTATAAACCAACCCGAAGGTAGGGAGGTGGTCCGAGGGTGGAGAATTGGAGTAATTTAAAAAATACTAATTAAAATAGAAAACCACGGTCACTCTGCCGTGGTTTTCTACGAAGTAAACTATAACCATCCCCAACCCAGCAGTTTCCTTCTTTCGACTCTTAGTATAAAGGAAGTTTTTAGATTGTCAAGCCCTTAGTTACCAGACCAATCATCCGCCATTGCTTCCTGTGCAAGTTCCATATGCTTGGGGTTGCTTTCGTCAAACTCAATCCCTAATTTTTCCTCAATGGATTGTTTGATTATCTCTTGAATCCACATTGGCGCTTCTGTAAAGTCCATAGTTTTCCTTTGTAAGTCAAGCCATCGCTGGTGGATGACGTTCTGATAAACGCTTTTGAAGTTCGGTGATTAATTCCAAGTCACTATGAAATTCAATAGGTTTCTTTACGGGAGGTTCATAAACATAATCTTTATCAGAATACAATTCCTTAATCGCTTCATCTATAGATTTAATCGCTTCCTTAACCGCAGACAATT
>JACCDR010779169.1_pt1 | contig 15123 bp, 23 predicted proteins | sample 7446431 | NCBI WGS metagenome assembly JACCDR01 (sample SAMN15323443, study PRJNA562643) | freshwater metagenome | isolation source: river surface water | place: USA:Blue River Watershed | collected 2017-08-17 | reverse complement strand
TCAGCGTAGTTGGCCGGAAGTTGCGCCTTGGCTTTCGCCACGGCAGTGGTTTTCGGTCCCACTGTGACCTTTTTTGCAGCGGGCTTTGCAGCCATTTGAATCTCCTTAGTGACTTTGAATGAAAGATAAAACACCGGTTTAACTATCAACGGAATCCTGGGGCACGGTGTCCTGTGGGTTACACAGCGCTTGTTAAGCTAACCGGATGAACCAACGTCCTGTACACATTGATAGCCATGCTCTGTATCACCCTACTTGATTGAAGAGTGAGTGATGTCACGCTTCGTGAAGGTCTCGGTGCCGGGTAGGTCCGCTCCCTTCAATTCCACCACTTCCCGCCACGCTGGAGTCGTGAGGGGTTGCGCCAGAAACAGGTGCCACAGCTTGTTGCGTGAAATATGAGCAACAAGCTTGCTGATGTCCTTGACGACAGGAACGGTAGTCTCACTGACGGAGACTGAAGCCGTTCTGCTGGATGCTTTCAGAGACTTCTGCGCGTCAAGACCCACAAGAATCTTGACCTTCAGCTCCTTGTATTCGTCTTCCAGCGGCTTGTCTTTGTCGGCCAGAACTTTACGTTCGCGGCGGATGACTTCCAGCCGGTCGATGAGTTCGCCAATGGAACGATTGTCGACTTCTTTGACGGGGTCGTTTTCAACAACTGCTAGAACTGCATTTGATTTGCGCACCATTTGTTCCTCGTTTTATGTACGGAATGATACTTCGATTGATAGCACTCTGCAAGAGCCTTTTAGAGTGCGACTCCGCAGTCTTGTAAAATTGCCTTTGCTTCAGTTACATACCAGTTACGGTTTATATCCTTCGGCATAGAGTCCGTCAGAGTCAAGAGCAGCTTTCCGCCCTCACTCTTTGGGACTTTTCCGCCATTTTTGATACCGGGCACTTCACCAGACATGGACGTGATGGGTGGCAAAGCCTTGGTGCTCATATACCAGCGAGCGACGCGTCCGAACGGCTTTCCACCTACGAAGACTTCGCGAGGCTTGGGTCGGCTTCTGCGCTTTACTGGTTGAGTGGTCATATGGGGGTGAACCCATAGTCCCGGCGATTGCTCTTCCCAGTCATCGACGAAGATTGTCTTTTCGTGCTGGATGCCGCCTGATTTGACGTTGCGCACGGTGACGAACAACTTGATGTCTGACGAAGTGCTAATGGTTTGTTCGAGAGGTGTTCCAAAAGCCAGCCATTCAGCAGCGGCATCGGAGCAAATTTCCATTGTTGGGTTCTTCATCTCTTCGATTCCGGCAACGGCGTATAAACCTTTGCGCTTTACTCCAGCAGGTTTTCCGTCTTTGTCCTTCTTCACTGCGAAATAGTTGTTTACGTCTTTGGCGGCGTACTTAAGGTACTGGGTCTCTTCATACTCAAACCCAGTTCGCTTCGAATTTTTCTCAAACACCTGTAGGACTTCGACGCGTGCCTTCGGTGGATACGCGACCAGTACACCATCAGTGTTCGCAGATCGCACTTGAACACCCTTGATTTTTTCGAGTTCATGGATCAGACACAGTAAGTTAAGTTGGCCGGTGATCGTCACCGCAAGAAGAAGATCGGGGCTGTAGAAGCTGCAATAAATATTGCCCAGCTTGCCGAAGGTTCCGTTCAACGTAATCTTGAGAGAGTTGGCAACGGTCTTATCACCAGCACGTTTGGCCTCCATGCGTTGTTCGTAAATCTTTCGATACTCCTCAATAAACAACGTACCTTTGTTGCCACCCAGCTTCGGTATCAATCCCGCCTTCATCATGATATTGGGATAGTAACTGGCGACGTCGAAATCAGACAGCATTAGAGCTTCAGACTCTTCAAGATACATGTTCACATCATGGGTGCTATGTAGACCGCCAACACCCATTTGGTAAAGCCCGTTGTTGATTCGAAAAGGCTCCTTGAGAAATTCTGGAACGTCTGGCTGTCCGTTCATGCGATTCAAGACAAACTCATGTTCATTCAGGAGCCCGATGACTTCACGGATGCCTTTATGGGTGGTCTTGATAAAGCTTGGCGCAGTGTAGCGAACATAGCGCGGAACCACTTTGTCACTCGGACGAATGCCGCACTTCTTCTTGAGGATGGCTTCGGCGATCTGAGCATCTGACTTGCTGCGCAGATCGATCTCGTACTCTTCAGAGAGTTGATAACGAAGGTCCATCTGCACCTTCAGTTGCTTGAACAACTCCTCGGTGACATTCAAGTCATTGAGGCAGTATTTCTCAAGCGTCTTCATTTCGCTCGGAGTCAAGTCCTTGTCATGATGGAAGGGCATATCCACCATCGTCGGGTAACTCATACGGCCGGCGTAGGTCTTCAGTGAGATCATCACGCCGGGTGCGACATCGATCAAGTCGATGTGGTCGTATTCCTGAAACGGAATATTGAATTCCTTGTAGGTCTTCCACGAGCGCATCTCTTCACTGATGATGAGTTGCGCAAAATTCTTGATGTTTATGGCGGGATGTCCGTCGAGCATGGCTGCGATGAGTGGCCTATCGAAGTTTTCGCTGTTGAACCCCACCCACGTATGGCCGGCGTCGAGCAGTTTGACGAACGCCTGGACATCCTTGGGTTTGTGCGACCAAAAGGCTTGCACCTTGCCGGTCTCTATGATCTTGGTGCCGATGAGAAATACGGGTTTTTCAGTACCGATGATTTCGGTGTCAAAGATGACGTGGTAATTAATAGGGTCTGAAATCATCTTCATCCTCTTCACTATCTAATTGAGTTTCGATAAACGCAAATCCACCACCATCAAAAGCATTATGTGCTTGTTGCGATAGATATTCAGCGCATATTGGGTCATGATGAGCTTGTTTTCTTATTAACTCATGACGAGCTTTCTTTTGTTTTGAAGACTCATCCTCATTTTTTTTTTGAGGGTTCACGTTCCATCTCCTTGGTTATTTCAAAAGGATCGTTGCAGTTGTGCAGCTTGCCGTTTTCGAACAGTCTCCATCCTGCCGGCGTCTGCTCCCATTCGAGGTTTTCTTTGCCGCAGTATTTGCACTGCGGATTGGGTTCTTCGAGACCGTAGTCACTGAATTGATCAGCTATGTCGCCCATGAAAATCACCTTTGATGTATTTGACTAGATTGAACACGCCAAATCCGGATATGCCTGAGCGATCTTTCCAACGACCTGTTCCGGGCCAATAGTCGATGAAACCTTCGCGGCCTTCAACGATCAAGTGCACACCATTGTTGTTTGTTGTGAAATGAATTCCAGCCTGTTGCAACACTTCAATCGAAGATTCCCTATTTGAAGCGCGTTTGTTCTGCTGATGCTTTTTGATATCGTTCCAGTATTCACTCATTTCAGACATTATTTACTCCGTAAAGTAATTTAGCGGATTCACCCTACGTTGTTTTGGTGAGAGGAGAAGGATTCGAACCTTCACGCTTAGCCCGTCGACATGGGGTTTTAAGCACTTTCGCGCGTTTACCAGTTTCGCCATCCTCTCTTATTTACTCCGTAAAGTAATCAAGCAAACTCACCTGTTTCACATTCTTGGCCTGACAACTCTTCCAAACCTTCTCGTCTATGGTGTTCTTCGCAACCACCATAATGGTTTCTGTTTTCTCAGTTTGGGAGATTCGGTAGATACGCTTATACGCCTGAAGAAAATGTTCCAGATTATGTGTTGGTGAAGGAAATATCGTGGCCGTGCCCTTGGTAAGGGTGAGCCCGTGACCAGCCGATTGAGGGTGTGCGAAAAGAACCTTGTACTTCCCCGCTTGATAATCAGCGACAATTTGTTCGCGTGCACCTTTTTTAGTGACTGTGCCATCAATGAGCGCGTATGGCCATTTGTTCTTTTCGGCAATCTTGAGGAGTTCATCACGTTGATGCTTCCATGAGAAAAACACGACGCTGTGTTTGCGCGCTTCGATCAGATCAGCGACCAGTTCGTAGCGTTGGGTGTCGATCAGTGCGTAATCGTCTTCGCTGGCGTAGGTGGCTCCTGACGCACATTGCAAAAGCTTTCCGTACAACACTGCACCGTTGATCGCAGATACGGTCTTGTTCTTGATTTGAACCACTGCATCGGCTTCAAGGTCATCGTAGATTTTTCGATGCTTGGGCGGAAGCTCGTAGGTGACTGCGTACTGATGATTAGGTGGGATATCAACACAGTCTTCGAACTTGTGGCGAATGACTTTCTTCTCGATCAGCGCTGCGACAACGAGTTCAATTCCGGGTTTGTCTACCCATTCAATAGCGTTTGAATTGTTTCCCTTTTGAATGGGGATACAACATGCAGACCTGAATTGATAGAAGGACTCGCCCAGTAATTTCCCTCCATCCAAAATGAACATCTGGTGCCATAAATCTGTGACGCCGTTAGTCGAAGGTGTTCCGCTAAGCAATCTAACGACGTCGAAATGCTTGCGTATTTTCGCCACCGCTTTGCTACGTTTGGAAGTTCGGTGTTTGACAGCGGATGATTCGTCGATGATAAGGATTTCGAAGTCTTTGAAGAATTTCTTTGGCTGCTCGGCAAGCCAGAGAGCACCTTCAAAATTGGTGACGTACACGTCTGCGTCTGCGCCAAAGGCTTGTGCTCGGTTTTCCGCATAGGCGAGCGATACATCAATATCTGGAGCAAAGGTTCCATAGTCATTTCCCCATGCTGATTTGATGAGAGACTTTGGGCAAAGAACAAGAATCTTTCCACCACCCTTGCGCCGTCGAGAAGCCGAGTCGGTGATATGCACTGGGGTTTTACCAGTGCCGGCATCGGACATATCGAATATCTCTGTGTTTTTCGCAAGAATCTTTGTTGACTCTTTCTGATGGCTTAAGAGTGGTGGAATTATCATTTCAATATCAACCAGAAAAGGAATGTAACAAGTATTGGAGCCACGATGTTGCTACCGATGGCTTCTATGATTTCCGGTGTCATAGAGACGCAGCCATTGCCTTGAGTTCGTCCAGCGACTTCTCGGACAACACCGTATTTTCCTTCTGCTCGATCAGTTCTAGAAGCTTCTGCTTCTTCTCCCTGTTTACCGCCGCTAAGGAAGCTGCGTCGCGCTCGGCCACGCGGACGTCGATGATGTGTTTGACGATGTCGAAGGCAAGTTGATCAGCTTGATCGGATTTTTGTTCCGGTTTGACGAAGGAAACGGTATTGTCGCTTTTCAGTTTCTGGAACAGGCCGCGTGCGATGTCGTCAAGATTGGCTTTGCCGGTGTTGCTGGTCAGCGGCAAATCCCACAGGTCTTCGATGCTAAGTTGACCCTTATTGGTGTCGAAACGAAGTTTAAGACGGGATGCTTTTTCGAACATGACTTTCTCCTTAGAAAAGAACTTTGATGATGCGAGTGAAATTGCCGGTTACACGAACCAGCAGGGAATTGCGTTGCGTGCTTGAAAAGCCAAGGCCGCTGAGTTGATTGTCTGAGTCTTCGACTTTCATCTTGGCGCCGACCATTTCGATGACTTTGCGATGTGCGTCGAGATCAGACTTGAGAAATTCATTGTAAAACCCACGAGCGGTATCGTCATTTCGACATCCGTCGAGCATGAAGAAATAGTGCTTGTTGCCGACACCTTGTCCGTCCCAATGATTGGGTGACATCATCATCACGTTGACCTTGTGGAAGTTTTGTGTCGGAAGATTCCAGAAGGTCTTGCTGGTTTGCGTCGATGGCAAGTGCGGTGTCAGTGTGACGGTGTGATTCTTATCAACAGTCAATGTGGCGACTTCAATGAATTCCCCTTGACGCACGTCTTTTTCATAAACCATGTTGGTGACTACGCCGTCGATTTCGATTTCTACTTCAAAACCACCATTGCCTTGACCGCGCTTGTTGAACTGATGAACGCTCAACCTGTATTCACCGGGATACATGCGCTTTTTGTCGGCGTAGAAGATGTTCTCTACTGGATCAGGACGGATTCCATCGGCGCCGTTGGCATCAACATCAAGCATTCCGCCGTTAATGCTTTGACGCTTACGCGTTGCGTAATATATGCTGGAACCTCTGGGCTCATTCATGTGAAAGTCGAGATCGTCTGTGTTGTTCCAAGCTAAACGACAGCATACATCGCCGGTAACGGAGCCGCCCGCTGCTTTGACACGTTCTTTGATGGAGTCGGCAAAGTTGCCGGCGTATGACCAAGAGAACGGATTACTCCACTTGAATAACTGATTGGCCGTTGGATCGACAGGTGCGATCAGACTGACCAGATTGTTCTTGTGTGAGTTCTCGAACATGACTTCGATGCTTTGCGCCGTTGGCAAGATGACTCCGATGAATTTGTCGATGGAAACTTCTTCGACTTTGTCGAGATTCTTCGGTTTGTTTCCAGTTTTGTTGAGCAGTTCATCAAAGACATCGCCGCCCATACGGTTACGCACGGTACGATCAGCAAACAAAATGTTGTTGATCGAAATGTCGGTGATTTGAGCGAATCGACGCGGCAGTGCCGACGTCAGGCCAAGTTCTTCGATCTTCTTCTTGGCGCTTTCGATCATCGCCTTGGTGACAAGCGCAGTCGGCCGCTTGTAATTGGCCGGAGCCACCATTGCTTCGAACTTGCGTACTGCCGCATCGAGTTCCATGCCTTCGGACAGATCGACGAGGAGCGTGCCGATGGATGTGTTGCGGATGCGAGATACGGATGGTTTGGCCGTCACGCTCTGCTGCCACACCCATTCAGACGTTGATTCGTTCGTTCGAAGGAAGCTCTTTTTCAATTTCCTGAACTCAGTTACGGCAAACTTGTGCTCATCGCCGCGATACAGGGAGTTCTGCTGAATGAGTTCCAGCACGGTGTCGACTGCGTCCAAGGTGATCTCATCAAGACTGCGTGAGAGAACGTCGAAGTTTCCTTTGGCGTCGTTCAAGGCAGGTCCGATTGCAGCCTTCGGCTTGACGAAGTTTGCCGGGATATTGACATAGAAGTGATTCCACGTCTTCACGCCTTCGACTGTTTGTTCGAAGTTCTTATTGGTGCCGGCTGTTTTTTCGGAACTCAAGAAGATGTTGGTAATCGGCTTTGATTTGATCAGCATGGACATCGCCTTGGCAACGGTCTGATATGCCGGCTCATCGACTGTGATGTCCCAGATACTGACCACTTTCTCGTCGATGATAGCCACGACGTTGCCTACATCTCGGATGAAATGACGGCAGCAGGAGCAGTCGTGTTCGGTGCGTTCACGGTAGATTGGATTGGTTCCGACCGGGAAAGATGATAAATACGTGTCCCACATTTCGTCCTTGGACGCGTCCACGCGGAACAGTTGATGTTGAGCCATCATGGCAAATTGTCGAGCAACGGCGTTTTTGAAGATGGTGAAGTCCATGTCTAACTCCTAGTTGAGATTGATGAAGGTGAATTAATCGCTTGAACTATCGATCATCACTGCTCCGCAAAGTGCGGAGTAAATGCCGCCAGCAATAAATGCTCCGGTTAAACCCCATGTCAAGGATGCGCCAAAACTGATTAATGCGCCTCCAACGATTACAAGTCCGTATCCGGCAAGTCCTTTGGTATGCTGAGTCATTTGTAATTAACCTCCGGTGAGAAATTTCGGTTCGCCTTTGCGACGCGGTGCTGCTTTGCGCGCATAGACGTTTTGTACTGCTTTGGAATTGATAATTGAATACTCACATCCCTCGTTCTTGTACGGGCAGTAATTGCACGTAAAGGCGTTTGGGTTTGGTTTGAAGTCAGTGCAATTTGTCATCTTCAAACCACGATTGTTGAATTGTTTCAATTGATATAGCCACTTTTGCGCTAGTTTTTCCTCACTCATGATGTCGTCTTGATCCAGATACCAGAGTTCGGTACGAATCTTTTTGACTAGAGGAAATTTGATTGCAGCAGTAAGCCCGTATAGCTGAACCTGTTCCCCATGTTTGATCTCGTTACCATGCTTACGGCCGGTTTTGTAGTCGACGATGATGGCTTCAGGACCAGTGTTGTCGATGAGCAAATTACCTTTGTTATCGAACAGTCGACCGGTGGGCTTCATAAAGATGACCGCATCGCATTTCACACGTAGCCACGCTGAGCGGTAATCACAGACTTCCCAGTCTTTGTTGAAGCCCCACTCTCCTTCGAGACTGACAGAGTGTGTAAGAAATCGTTCGCGCAAGGATTGAATTTCGGCTTTGTATGAACGCGCCTCGACAGGAAAATCTCCCTTATCGCGAATGAACGCTTCAATTGCTTCATGGATGCGTGTGCCGCGATCATTGGCGTGCTCGGTTTGACCGGGTTTAAGTGGGCGGGCCGGCTCCGGCACCTTATCGATCATCTTTAGCTTGGCACGGTAGGCGCAAGCTTCGAAATCCATCAAGCGAGAGAAACTCCAGCTTTTTATAAGACCTGTTGACATCATTTCCCCCTTGCCGCGTCGATTGCGCGCTCTGCTGTATCTACAGCCCAGAAGAACACGCCGAAAAACCAAACCGCTGCCATTAGATCGCTTGTCCAAAAATAGAAGGCAACGGTTGGAGTCAGAATAAATCCGATTTGCAGAATAAGACCGTTTATTCCGGGCATATTAGACTCCTACTTTTACCAGATCGCCAAGTTCTAGTTCTGTCGAAGAAAGGCGACTTTTAAGATCAATGATCTCGCCTTTTAATGCTCTGATTAATAGGTCTTTACTGTCTTGTATATTCTCTGTAGCGCCAACCTCCGCATCCTTCACCAGCGCATCTAGTGCGGATGTGTCTTGATTTGCGGTAATGACACTCCAGGCTGTTTTCATCAATTGCTCTGCATCAACATCCCCGTGATCGCTACTAATCTGGCAAGAGAGCAATCCACGTAGCGCATCGCGCAACTGCTTAATCTGCAACTCGTAACCAGCCCGGAGCTGGTCGAGTGCGGATGTGTCGTTGCGGAGGGCAAGTGCTTCTTGGCATTTCTGCAATTCGCTTCCGGTTGCAGAATCTATCAACCACAAAATAGTGTCCCGCAACTGCTGCGCGTAGGCAGACAGCTCATCAATGCGCCTTGCATCGTAGATTGAAGTCTCCTTCCACATATCGCGTTCTTTCTCACAGGCGGCGAGTTTCTTATGTAATTCCTTGGTCTCAAAATCACACTTCATGCGGTAGTCCATGTAGAAAGATTCCCGCTCCTTCGTCATGGAGGCGATGTGTACTCTTAGTATCCCCGCGTCATGAGCTTGATACTTAAAATGCTCGACATCTTCCTTCAGTCTATCCCGCTCTTTTTCACAGTCTGCGAGTTGCGCGTTCTTAAGTATTAAGTCATGCTTTAGTTGTTCCAGTGAGTGTTTGCAGATGGCGTAATCTTGTTCGACAGCGGCAAGTTGCTGTTTCAACCCAACAAAATCAACGCCAGCAGCTTCATCGAGCTGCAAAGCACACATTGGGCAGATTGGCTTTTGCTCCGTAACGAGGTATTCGCGGATTGCAGTGATGATTACTTTGTTGTTCTGGTATCCGCTCGTCTTGTCGATCTTTTCGAACCGATCAAGAGACTGCTGTAAAAGTGCGCGTGTCATTTCACCATCCCCTCGTAATCATTAATCGCGGATTCAATCTGCTCCCAAGTTTCAAGCGAAGTATGACCATCAAGGCATTTATGTGCTACCTTCAATGCCCCACCTAGTTCTTGTACAAGTTCGATCAAGATGAGTAATTTTTCCGGACCAATATTAAGTTCGTCGCTCATCTTCAATCCCCTTGCGCCAAGATTGCTGTAGAAGCGTAATCCGCAAAATCAAGATGCTCGTCAGGTTCAAATCTGCGAGCAATCTCAGCATCGATCTGACGCTGCCGTTTTGCGATGAGCTTGGCGAATTTGATAAGTTCTATTCGACTGGTTTCTACAAAACCGTCAGAGTAAATTTCGATGTTTTGTAGTTGTTTCACCATCTCAAGAATCTCTTCATCAATCATTTCATTCTCGCTGCAATCATGGTGTCGGCCCACCTGTAAGCGGCTGCGGCCATTGCATCAGTGGACGACCAATCTATATCGCAGGCGGCAAACCCTTGCATTGCCTTCGCAGCGAAGTAGTCGCGCAGGGTCATTCCTGAGTATCCGGGTATGTGCTCAGGGCTAATACTTTGTAGCGGAAACGCCGGCCCTCCGTTATTCTTGTCAGTCATTTCACTTCTCCCGAATTACGTTGCGCACGATATAGCGCGTTAGCTAACAGCTTTGCATTCTCTGCCAATTCACTAGCGTGGAATTCAGATTTGATCGGTTGATCGAGTTCGAGAAAGCGCTCCACTTGAGCTATGTGATTGAGGCAGGTCGATAGCAGGATGCGGATTTCAGAAGTCATGAATTTCTTTCGAAGGTGCCAGCCCCGCCTTTTCGGCATATTCCACCACCTTCCAAGTAGTTGAGAAAGGGGCTGGCGTTGATCGATTACTTTCGTTCCAGTGCCTTATAGAAGTGGGTAGAACAAAGCGGAGTGTTGCCACGTTGATGCGTGGCGTCGTGTTTGCAGCGGGTGCCTCGCGATGTTTTAGCGTGGCATCGATTCATAAGCCGGCCGAGATTTTCCAAATGAAAAGTGTTCTTCGTAGGCCTCATGGATACCTTTCTTCATAACGTAGTCGCGGGCTGCTGCAAGATTTTCGAATTCAATTGGGCCGTCTTGATTTTGATTCTTGACGCTGACCCAAAAGAGTCCAAGTAAAAGAAACTGGATTTGCCAGTTCCCGGTGGTGGTTGAGAAGGCTATGCGGAACATGTCAGTCTCCGTTAGTCTTGGTCAGAGTGGAAGGCGAGAATTTACGCCTCTTCCCCACGGTGCGTACTTGTTGCGTTCGAGTGAGCGCCAGTCGATACGAAACAACGGTGCTTTGACGTGCTTGGCAGTGCCGACATGGACTTGAGCCATGACCATCTTGGTTGGAGGGCTGAGTAGCATGATTACGCTGCCTTTTCGGAACGACTGTTGCTGAAGTTAACGAGGTCCATGATCTCGGTGCCGATTTCGTCGATTCGATGAATCAATGCGGTCGGTTTGTGTTCAATTTCTTTGAGGTTTTTGAGTTCGGTCTCGAGATTGCGAATGTGGTTGATGATGTCCATGTCGGATACTTCCGACGCCGGACGGCCGTAGATGTAGGTGCGGGTTTCGATAGCTTTGGTATTGGTCGGTTTCATGACGGTTTGGTTAGTGGCTATGTAAGGTGTGTTGTGATTGGTGTTCATGATGGTTTCCTTGGTTTGGTTAGTGAGTGTGCAGTAAGTTTTGTAATCTTGTTTTACCCAGTCGACACTTACTTTTTCGTAAAGCTCGTAAACATCTACGTCGTAGTAGTTTGTTAAAAAGCTAATTACCAATGCCGAAGTGAGCAGTCGTTGCGTACTGGAATAACCGACGTAGTGTTTTTTCGCTTCCTGATAAATCGATTGACGAACTGATTGATAAGTTTCCCAGCGGGGGTTGGCTATGAATCTTTCACATAAGCTGGTGGATGCTGAGAGTAGTTTGGGTTCGAGAGTTTTATAGACCTCATCAAGGTCTTGGATTGTGAGATTGCACATCAATCCTCCCTTTTCTTGGGCTGTTGTATGATGTTGCGACTGCCGAGTTTGTACCAAGCGCGCCGTTTGGAATTCGGCTTGATGTTCTTGATGTTGAAGCTTTGCTTGTGCGGGTAGCCTTTTGCCATTATTCAATTTCCTTTGCGAGAAGATCGAGTTGTTGATCGGTGTTTTCGGATAAGTCCGATGACATTTTGATGATCTCTTGGAGTTGTGATGTTTCGATTCCAAGTGATTTGAAGTGCATCTCGATGAGTTGCGCAGATTGAGTAACTGCTGCCATGTGAACCAGATGTTTTACGACTGAATTCGGTATCGCCGATAGGGTTCGCTCTATCGTTTGTTTGAGAATGGCTGCGAACTTCACAGCGTTGGCGAACTTCTCGCCTTTGATCGCTTCGATGTTTTCTAGGCGATCTTGGAAGTCTTGTTTAATTTCGTCGATCCGTGCTTCTACTGTGCTCATGGTGCTTCTCCTTTGTGAGTTTTGCAGAGGGTTAGTAAAGGTTCTTTCCATTGCTTCCAGAATGACAATGCTCTTTCTTCCATGCTTGAGATTTCTTCATCAGAGAATTTTTCCCAACCTTCATGAGAATGTCGTAGGCAACCGATAGTCATGAATTGCTTAGTGATTAATACGTTCCAAGTCAAATTCATGAGCGTTAATGGTGTTTTCGTTAATTTTTCTCCATAAAGATCGGCTCCATAAAGATCGGCTCCATAAAGATAGGCTCCGGAAAGGTCGGCTCCGGAAAGGTCGGCTCCGCGAAGATTGGCTCCGGAAAGATAGGCTCCGGAAAGATAGGCTCCGGAAAGATAGGCTCCGGAAAGGTCGGCTCCGCGAAGATTGACTCCGCGAAGATTGACTCCATAAAGATAGGCTCTGGAAAGGTCGGCTCCATAAAGATTGGCTCCGCGAAGATTGGCTTCGCGAAGGTCGGCTCTGCGAAGATTGGCTCTGCGAAGATTGGCTTCAGAAAGATCGGCTCCAGAAAGATCGGCTCCAGAAAGATCGGCTCCAGAAATATCGGCTCCGGAAAGATTGGCTTTGTTTTTAATCGCCTCAATCAATGTAAGAGCCGTTGTGTTGTTTTCTGCGGTATGTTGAAACAATACTGCGTTGGTAAAACGATGGTTGATTTTGATTGTGAGCATTGCGTATCTCCTATCCGTGTCCGTGCAAAGTATTGGTTTATTTATTCCGCTCGTATAAAGAAAGTTCATTTAACTTTTCTCAGCTTTGCTACTTTGGGTCTCAAATGATCGATGTTGCATTTACTCCATTTGATTTCGATTCCGTATTCAGCAATACCATCGACACGAAGTTTTTTGGTGTGAATACCGTGATGACGCAGAAAGCTCGTGAATTTATTCACTCCATCAGGCACCTTACCTACGCAGTGTTCGAAGATGATCCGAAGCTGATCACGACTCAGGCGATCTCTACCTTCGATAGCGATAGAGCGCATCAGATTCGCGTAGATGCCTGCGGTGTGCTCCATCGGAAGATTCTCGTCAGGCATGGCTTCGAGCAGTGCTTCGAGATTTCCTGTAACGATGTTGTGGGCCAGTTCATCGACTGAGGTTAGGGAGAGCCGCTGAATTTTTTCGCGGTCTTCAGTCTTTAGCACCTGAGCGGCCGTATCAATACAGGCTTTGCGTGTCAGTAGATAGTGTGCAAAGGCCGGCACTTCACTTGGGATCACATGTTCGATCTCATGATGGTTACTGACCAAGCGTTTGAACTGAAACTGCCCGACGTTGAAGCGTCGATCTGTGATCGGAATCTTTACCGGCTGGGGTTTGTTTGAAGCGAAGATGAAATTGGTGAAGTTCGGCGCATCGTAAGTGTCGGTGCGCATGCGACGGATGGGCTGCGGACTATCGGTGATCATTCTGCGCAACTTGCCTTCAGTGGCTTTCTTCTCGAACATGTCGACTTCAATCTCATCGACAAAGACGATGAAGGATTTTTCCAGCCACTGGTTGAACTCCGAGTTCAGATCGTCACTGGAGATGACCGAGACGAACTGCTCAAAGATGCCTCGTAATACTTTGTTGACCAAGACACCCTTCCCAGTGCCTTCATTTCCGTGGAGTATCCACGCGGTTTTGGTCTTCATGCGATGCTGCATGATGACCGCCAGCCAGTTGAGGAAATGTTCTTGAACTTCACCGGTGCCTACGGCATGGTCGATGAATTTCTGAATGGTTGGGTACTTACCTGATTTGCCGGCTTTCATTAGAGGTGTTGGGTAAAACCGGTTGATGATGCGGCGGTCTTCGTTGACGATGAAGTCCAGTTGCGGATCAAAGGTGACTTCCCACTCAGAGATAAATGGCGGGGGCGGTACTCCATGTCCTTGCAAGAAGTCATGGAGCTTGTCTTTGGAGTCGACGGTGTGGAGTTCAAGGTGTTGCCTGGAGTCATTGAAAAGACCCTTCCAATATTGACCGCTGGCCTTGTCGCGTATTGCCAGAACTACATCGCCGCTGGTTGAGGTTGATGTGAGCGATGAGCGGACGTTGCGGCTTAGCTGCTTGTAGAGATCAGGGAGGGTGTCTTTGAGGTAGGTAAAGGGCTCGTTCTTGAAGTTGCGTAGGACTTCGAAGTCGGATGTGAAGAACCAATAAGCGTTGCTGTCGCCGTTGGCTCCGATGTTCAACCGGGTGAATTCATCATCTTGATGGACGATTTCATAGTGATCGACTTCTGCCGCGTTGGGCTGGATTTCCATGTCGTTGACAATCTTGACTTTGCTCTTTTGAGGCTTCAGATTGATCGCCACACGCAGGGCGTTGATTTTGTCTTTGATCGACGACTTGAGACCAGCGACTGGCTTGAGGACGATTTTGGAAGCTGGGATCGTGTCGTTGATCTTCTTGACCAGTTGAATGCGCTCTTTGTCCGTAAGCGGTGGTTTGATGTCTTTGAGGATAGGTGGAGCAATGTAGATAATCTGGCTGTTGCGCGCCACAGCGATGTCGAGAGGGAAGTGCAGATACTCGAGTGAGGCAGTGAGGGTGAGAGAGCGTTCGAGGACAGGGGTGTCGAGATTTAGGTGCATCAACCACGCTTCGATGTTCTTGGGGCTGATTGGCTGTTCCAGCATGGCAAAGATGTGGGCTGACAGGGTTTTTGCTTTGGCCTTAACCAGCTTGTAACTGGCGCTGTACTGGATGACGTAGCTGGTGTCAGGTAGGCCGATGGCGTTCATGAACTCATCGGGGCTAGTGAATGGAGCTTTGTCGAGGTCGAAACACACCCAGCCTGAGTTCTGGTTCTTCTCGTGATGGTCGCGACGGGGTTCGTTGATCAGGACTTGATTGAGATTCCCCTTAAGCAGGCAATGGCCTTTGGAGGCGTGCTCGGTGAGTTCTTTGTGGAATTCAGTGATGCTCTTGATGTCACGTGTGTGGCTGGAGAAGTTCTTGACGATGGGGTAAGGGAGGGTTTCTTTGGGCGATATTGTTTTGGTCAACGGCTGTGCCGCTGACAGGAAGGTCAGCTTGATCATGGCGGTCCTTTGGAGTGAACGGCTAGTCTGACAGAGCGCGTTGGAGCTTGTCAAATAAGTATATTAGCGAATGCTTATATATCTAT
>JACCDR012346533.1_pt1 | contig 15124 bp, 16 predicted proteins | sample 7446431 | NCBI WGS metagenome assembly JACCDR01 (sample SAMN15323443, study PRJNA562643) | freshwater metagenome | isolation source: river surface water | place: USA:Blue River Watershed | collected 2017-08-17 | reverse complement strand
TCGAAGATGAGCATCGCCTTCTCCTCACGGGTGAGCTTCCCGTCAGGGCGCGTGCCCATCTGCTGTTCGAGCTGGTCGTACGCGGCGTTGATGTTCGACTTGCCGCGCGAGAGCTGCTGCTCCAGCTCGTCGGCCTGCTTCGTGCGATCCTTCTCGGACATCTGGTCCCAGAGCTGGCGGAACGAGGTGCCACCGCCCTGCGCGCCACCCTGCTGCGGGCCAGCGGCGGGACCGGCTGCGGGAGCTGCGCCACGCGGCGCGGGAGCTGCGCGCGGCGCGGGCTCGGCGAACGTGGACTGCTGGTCAGCGACATCGGCGCTCGCGCGCTGCGCGCCCTGCGCGAACGTCGAGGCGGCGTCCACCTCGGGGATCGCGGCCGAACCACCACCACCGACGCCGATCGCACTCGGGTCGGTGCCGAGCATCGACTTGAGGCGCTGCCCGTACGTGGACATGTACTGCTGCATCGGGGATGCGGCCTGCGGCTGCTGCTGCTGCGGAGTGAGCATGGTCATTCCCTCAAGCGTTCATCGGGCCGAACGTGCCCATGATCGGGTTGTTCTGCGGCATGGAGGTCGGGGTGTCGGCGATCACCTTGCCGCCACCGATGCTCCCGGTCTGCGGACGGTTCGCGAAGTACGTGCCCACCGCCGCGATCGAGCCACCGAGGATCTGGCCGACCTTGCCGGGATCGTTGCCGGTGGTCGTGATGTTCCCGCCCTTCGTGGCGGAGATCGCCTTCAGCAGCGGATCGAGGTTGTTCGCGTCCCAGTCGCGCGCCTCGCGGAAAGCGTCGTAGTTGATGTCGAGCTTCGCCTGCTCCAGCAACCGCATGGTCCCACCCGTGGCCATGAGGTCCTGAATCTGCGAGGAGTTCAGCTTCGTGAGATCTCCGCCGAGCTGCTGGAGCGCCTGCCCTGCGCGAGCCTTGCGATCGGCGTCTTGGAAGAACGCCTGCTGCGCTTGCTGCGCGGCCTGCATGTACGTGGTCGAGGTGACATCGCCGATCGACTGCTTCAGGTTCTTGTCGAGGGCGGAGGACTCGATCGCTGCGCGGTCGCCGCCGAAGGCACCGGCCTTCGAGTTCAGCAGCCGCGTGCGATTCGTGTCGTAGCTCTCGTTGAGCCGGCGGATGGTGGGATCGAGCGCCGCGTCCACGAACGGGTTCATGTACCCGGGCATGTCGCGCTGGAAGTCCATGTCGGCGGACTCGTGGATGAGGTTGCCCGCCTCATCGAACAGCCGGCCGCTCTGCTCCTGCGACTTACCGGCGAGGTCGTACGCCTGCTGCTCGTTCGAGCTGAGCCCGGCGACGCGCTGACCTTGGAACGGCGTGTACTGACGGTTTGAGATCTCGGTCGCCTTGTCGAGCGCGGACTTCTCCGCGTTGATCAGGTAGGCCGGCTCCTTCGACGAACGCTTCTGCGCGGATGCGCCAGCAACGCCTGCGATGGCGGTGCCAGCTCCGACTGCGACCATGCCCCAGCTCATGTGAGTGCCCTCAGATCAGCGACCGCGAGGCCGATCGAAGCGAAGTCGGGCGCGATGATCTCGCGCTCGATCTCTGCAAGATCTTGGCTGTTGGTCAGGTGGAAGGTCGTCCACGTGGTGTCCTCGTGAACGTACAGCGCACGCTTCATCCCTGCGTTCGTCGAGAACGTGACGGGTCGATCGTGCGCGATGATTCGTCGAACACCGTCATCGGTCAGCGTGGTGACATCGCCGCGCGTGATGATCGAGAGGTGTCGGTGCCGATGGATCTTGCCGACGATCAGCGAGCCGGCGGGCAGGAAAGCCTCGCGGGCATAGACGCCATCGGAGAAGTGGTGCCGCGTTGACAGCTCGAACTGCCCATCGAGCGTGAGGAGGAACTGCTCCAGTTCGAGAACGCGGGCTCGAACGACAGCGGGGTCAGGGTGCTCCAGAGGCAGGAGCACCTCGCGTGTCGCGATGTCGGGCGTCAGGTGTCGAAGGTCAACCCGTAGCGGCCACTTGTTCTTCACGATCTATCGCCTCCGGCACCCGAAAGAAGGTGCTGCCCATTGGCACGTAACGGCGACGACCGGACATCAACAGATCGAACCGCTCGGGGGAGAAGGAGTGCGCGCTCATGCGCAGCGGAAGCTCCAATTCCTCCGAATACTGCTCGACCTCGACAAGCAGCCTATGGGGCGTCTCGTGGAATGAGGGAACGACGTAGAACCACTCCCTCTCGATGTACCAATCGTCCGAAAACTGTTCTTCGGTGGGCCGCACAGCGAGCGTCCCCACGAGTCGTCCAGACAGATCAGCCACCACGACGAAGGACTGCTCCACGTGCTGAAGCACGTATCGGAGGGCCTTGGCGTCGTTCACTCGTGCCGGCTCCAGACGGAGCTGCTCGCTCCACCCCTGCTTCAGCAGCCGCACGATGTTGACGGCATCCATAGCCGTCGCGCGTCGGATGGTAACAGCCCTTGATTCGTCGGTCATTTTTTCCCTATCCCCTGCCCCGCGTTGCGCCCATGCGAATCCTACATCGGGACCGGCACGAGACCCTCGTAGATCTCGGCCGGGTTGACCTCTGCGGGGTCGTGGACGGTGATGATGTACCGAGTGTTCAGCCGGACGTTCACGTAGTCGAAGGTGAACTGGCCGGTCGCCGGGTCCGAATACTCGATGGCCATGAGCGGCTGCCCATCCATCGGGTAGAGCCGCAGCTCGCGGCGCTGCGCCACGTTGCTCGCGTTCTTCACCGTGCCGGTGAGCTTGTGCTTGCCGCCGAAGAAGCGGCTGGCGAAGCCCGGCATGTGCGATCGGTGGTAGTCCCACTGCGGCATCGGCCGCCCGGGCAGCCCGAAAGTGTTGGTGGCCATCAGCCGAACACCGTGTCGAGATCACCGAGGGGGAGCGTCATGCCGCCCGCGCTGCTCTGGTAGTCGCCACGAAAGGTCACGACGCCATCCGGGAAGTTGGCGATGCCGGTGTGCAGCACACCGTCGTTGTTCACGAAGTCCGGCGGGGTCCACGTGCAGAGGATCGGGAACCGGCAGCGGCGGTTGTTCGTACTGCCGATCATCTCCACCACGTCGGCGAAGCCCAGCTCAGTGAGGCCAGCGATCGTCGAGCCAGCGCCGGCCGATGGCGCGCTGCTGATCCACTCACTCTGCCACGGGGACGAGCTGCCGAAGTAATTGAGGATGCCGCACAGGTACGAGGCAGTGGACTGATCCTGCGCACGAGCGAGGGCGCACGGTGCGGAATAGAACGCACTGGCACCCTGCGAGCTGTTCGATCGGGTTGCTCCGAACGTCGGGCAGCTCGAAATCGTGTCCGAACCATCGGTGTTCACGTATCCGTAGAGGATCGTGTCCTGCACGTCACCGCCCTTGTACGAGAAGGCGGACTCTCCGAAGAAGAACCAGATGCGGTAATCCGTCGAGTACGTCGGGATGCCGACCCAGAAACGCTTCTCGTCACCCCAGACGACCCACGGCAACGTCGAGATCGAAGGGTCGGGGCGCGGCCAGCGCAGGTTCGTCGAGGACTGCGAGGTGGTGGGGAACGGGCCGGTGCCAGTGTTGATCGCGCTCATGGTCTGGTAGCCACGCACGCGACCGGTGTACGTGTCGGCCGAGTCGATCACCTGCAAGTAGTGGCGATTGCCAGAAGGCGCGCGATAAACGCGCTGGTTCGAGGCGGTGTACTCGATGTTGAAGCCGAGCGGCGCGACCTTCTCGGTGATCGTCCCGGTCGCTGGTGTCGCCGGAGAGTTCGCCACCTCGAAGGTGTACGTGTCCGCGTCGATCACGGTGATGCGCGCGGTGACGTTGTAGTCGCTCTGGTTCGCGCCTTCGATCGTGATGCGCTGTCCACTCTTGCGGCCGTGAGCGGTGCGCGTGAGCGTCGCGGTGGTGCCCGAGCGCGTGATGCTCGTGACGGCCTGCGGCGTGCTGCCGTTGACGAGGGCGCAGTCGAGGAGCGCGACGAGATCTCCGACACCGACCGAGCCGAGGCTCGGCATTCCGGGCTGATCGCCCATGAAGAAGTTTGCTTGTCCCATGTCAGTCCTCGGTATCCACCAGTGTGTGCAGGTTGCCCTCGCCATCGGAGTAGACCACGACGGCACCATGCTTCTTCGTGATCCACTTCTCCACGTCGTCGTCGATCAGGAACTCGCTCACGTAGCCGGCGCGCACGCGCGCGATGCCGAACTCGTCGCTCCTCGGAATGCTCGGCACGTTGATGCCGCGCAGCAGCTTCGCAAGGCCGAAGCCTTCCTCGCTCGGGATGGAGGTGAGCAGCAGCGGCCGCCCGGCCACCGTGACATCTCCGAAGATCTCCTCGCTCCCGATGCTCTCGGGCTCGATGAGCTGGTTCATCCGCATGTGCGGATCGGCGACGAACTCCTCGCTCTCGATGCCCGCATAGACGTGGATGAACTGCGGCGGCGGGATGTACGGCACCCCGAAGGCTTCGAGCGAGGCGATCGACGCAGGCCGCAGCACAACTCCTATGCGCTCGGGCACCCCGACCGCCTCGCCCGAAGGAATGGCCGAGACCGCGATGAGCTGGTCCGGGCGCAATTCTGTCGAGCCGAACGCCTCTGCGGAGGGGATCGGGTCTGCGAATACGTTGATCGTGAACTTGACGACGGCATCGTCGGAGAAGCTCTCCTCGGACTCGATGCCGTCCATGTTGAATTCGAGGTTGATCTCCTGCGGCGGGTTGTTCGAGATCGTGATGTCGAATCCGAACACCTCCTCGGTCGGGATGCCGTATCCGCCATCCATCGAGATCGTGAGCACGTCCGGCCGCGAGATCAGCAGCGAGCCGAAGTTCTCCTCGGAGTAGATCCCGTACCCACCATCGAGCGAGATGGTGATCGTGTCGGGGCGGGAGACGTTCGCGTATCCCTCGAACAGCTCCGCGCTCTCGATCGACGCGGGGAAGATCCCGAGGCCGTGCTCCACCGATGGAGAGAACTCGAACAGCTCTCCACTGGGGATGCCGCCGTAATCCTCGAACAGCACGATCGACATACCCATCTTCGGCGTGCCGAAGGCTTCGAGGCTGTCGATCGACTGGGGCTCGATCTGCACCAGCGACGGAATGACCATCGACCCGAAGGTCTCCCCGTCCTGCGCGGGGAAGCTGACGAGGATGCCCTGCGAGGTGATGTCCTGACCGCCGAAGCGCAGGTTCCCACCGTACTGCGGGAAGTACGCATCATCGTCCTCGACTACGATCTCGATCGGGTACGGCTCGCGCGTGAAGCTCGCGATACCGACGACGTTCTCGGCCGAGGCGATCGACGACGGCGTGATCTCGTTGCGCTTGACCTCGACGAGAATCGTGAACTCTTGCGGAATCCACTGGCGCGCTGCGCGGTAGCGGTAGCCCGGCGCGGTGTACGCGATGGCCGGTGCGTTCGAGACCGCACCCGCTCCGCGCTGGATGTCGAGGAAGCCGCCATCGAAGCTCTCCAGCTCAGCACTGGAGGTGCTCGATGCGGGGAGGATCGCGAAGCCTATGCGAAGGTCAGAGCCGTCCTTGTACGTCGAGTCGGTCGCGGTGAACACCGCCGCGCCGTTGACGTATGCGGTGATCGTGCCACCGACCATCTCACCGTAGATCTCCGAGCCCGCAGTGAGCGTGAAGGGATCGCTGTCGAGGGTCGTCGGCCCGCCGCCGTCGATGCGGCTCGCATAGACCGTGCCGTCCTTGAACCCGACGTTGTAGCCGTTGAAGGTCGTGCCGTCGAAGCGGAACAGCAGCTCGATCTGATCGGCGGGATCGTTGTACGTCTTGACGACAGCGCGCGCCCACTGGTTCGCGCGGTCGTACTTCTTGTTCGTGATGACGACGGCCGGCGCACCGCCAGCCGCATCTGCGCGCGCAGCGCCGCCCACGATCTGCATGTCTCCAAGCAGATCGGTGTACAGCGACGAGCCGATGTCTCCATTGGCTCGCTGGAAGTCGTCCGAGTAGAGGACGACTGCGGCGCGCTGCATGTGGTCAGCCCGAGCAGAGAACGATCTGGCCGGAGTAGCTCGTCGCTGTCGTCGCGCCCTTATTGATCTCCATGAACGCGAGGCAGGCGTTGCTCACGATCTCCACGAGGTTCATCGCGGAGTTGATGCCGTCGATGATCATCGGGAAGTTCGCGACGCCCTGCGGAATCCAGACGAGCGGCTTGCCGAGCACCACGTCCACGTTGCCCGTGCTCGCGGCCGAGAGGTCGAGGTTCTCGATCTCGCGCACCCCGGTGTCGCCGGAGTTCAGCGGGATGAACCAGCCATTGCCCACCGAGGCTGCGAAGGGGAAGCGACGCGCGATCGAGGAGCCGACGATCGTCTGCGCTGCGGCGTTCTCCGCTGAGTTCCCCGACTGGTCGATGTACTGGATGGTGTACGTCGGCGTGCCCGAGCCGAGCGCGGTCGTGACGAACACGGTGATGAACGCGCCTGCGGCCGCAGCCGACTGGTATCGCGTCGGCGTGCCGCTGATCGCCTGCGGGTCCGTCGCGATGTTGTGGTTCACCTGAAAGAACCGGTCGTACATCAGCAGCAGGTTGTTGCCGACCGTGGGCGTGATCGTCGCGCCGATGAAGTGCAGCGTGTCGCCACCCGAGGGATTCGCCTGCTGGAGCCCACCGGTCGTGGTGTTCGTCGGCGAGGAGCCCGCGCCGGCCGCGCTCGTGCCACCGGCCGGCGGCTGCGCACCAACGTCCCAGAGCGAGTTCGCGATGTTGGCCACCCCGGTGACGCCCGTCTTGGCCACCGTGAGGTACTGCGCCTTGCCGTTCGTCATCTCGCTGATGAGATCCGACAGGCTGGCGAAGCCCCCGAGCTGCTTCGTTCGGCGGGCCATCAGGAGGCGCGCGGCCTGCTGCCGGCGACGCACCGTGTCGCGCAGCAGATCCGCGAGGCAGGCTTCCTTGCCGCTCAAGATCCGGCCCACGAAGTCGCCGTCGTTGGTCGCGCAGAGCGCGCCGGGGACGTTCGCCACCGGGATCGGATCGGGGCCGTGGAAGCCTCGCATCGCTGCGGACAGGCGCTCGGCATCGGCACCGAGCCACCGCTCGATCTGGCCGGAGTGCGGCGTGCGGCCGCCGCGCAGGATGTTGAACATGGTCTCTCCTACCGGCCGCCGATGCGGCCCATCGTTTCGCCTGAAGGGATGCCACTGACGCCGATCGACTGCGGGATCACGCGGCCGTGCCGCACCGAGGGGACGCCGAGCACGGTCGTGGACTTCACACCGCCCGGCAGCGCGCGCCGCAGCTCGCGGTTGTGCGCAGCCTCCACCCGCACCGCGTCCTGAATGCGGGGATTGTTCGACAGGCCGATCGGTGCGCCCACGCGGGTGAGGAGCGCATGGTCGGCGATGATCTTGTTCGCCTTCGCATACTCCTCCGCCGCTTTCGCCTTCTGGCGCAGGGCGCGGCCGATGATCTCGGCCTGCTCGTAGGGGATCGTCAGCGCGCGGCCGTTGATCACCAGCAGCACCTTGTCGGCCTCCTGCCGGATCGTGACGCTCGCGATGCTCACAGCTTGAAGATCTTGTTCGCGCCGTTGTCCCAGACCACGGTGATGTCCGCGCCGTTCGGCGTGATCGGCAGGCCCGTGGCGGTGTCGATGTTGAACACCAGCTCGCTCGTCGCCTCCGAGCCCGTGTGGTGGTAGCAGTCGATCGACTCGGCCTCGTCGCCCGAGACGGTCGCGAACACCACGTCGTTCGCATCGGCAACGCCAGCGCCGGGCACCGAGGTCGTCATGGCACCGGAGGTGGCCACGCGCGAGCCCCCCGCACGGTCGTCGAGGAAGTCGTCGTTCGCGAGGTCGATCGAATCGTCGCCCTCGTCGATCAGGATCAGGCGGAAATCGTCGTTGTCCCAGTCGAGAGCTTTCCGCAGGAAGGCGTCCCGGCCGTGGTCGTAGAGTGCATTCGACATTGAAGTCTCCTCAGTAGGATCGAACAGTTACATCGCCGCTGCCGATTTCATCCTTCACTGCGACCACCCGGCCGAGCGGCATGTCGTGCGGCAGATACACGAAGGTCGGTCCGGCCCGCCGGACGCCGATGATGGTGAGGCCCTGACCGAACTGGTCGGCATCGTAGAACACCTGCTGGGCCGTCTGGATGAGATAGAACGGCGGCGCGTCGGTGATCTGCGTCCACGGGTGCTCGTGCGCGGTGGGCGGGAACTCGGTCGGCTTGTTCTCGATCGAGTCCCACGTGACGGAGATCTCGATCCCGTCCACGTCCTCCCAGCCGCCCTCGTAGTCGCCACCGCCGGACTTCGCGAGGATCTGCCCGCCAGTGCCCCCGTCGAGGAGCTGCTGGATGCGGTTGACCTCCTGCGTCAGTCGGTGCAGGTGCTCCATCGCACGACGCAGCTTCAGCGCATCGAAGCGGTCGCCGAAGTCGAGCTGGACGTTGCCGAGCTGGCGGGTCATTGGATCGCGCTCACCATCAGGTCGTTGAGCTGGTCGCAGGTGATGCGCGTCACCTCATCGGCGCTCAGCTCGATCGGGCAGCACGCGCACGCGCACGCATCGCCGTGCTCCATGTCGATCGGCCGGTGGATGAAGAACCGCTGGTACTCGCCGTCGAGGCAGTCCTTCACCGCATCGAGCGGCACAGGGAAGTTGTCGAAGCGCGTGACCACGCTCATGACGGCCTCCCGTGCGGGATCAGCTTCGCTCGCCACATGTCCATGCGCCAGCGCGTGCCGAGGGTCGCGTTCTCGATGCGGAAGCCGAGCTGCTGCTTCTTGAACTTCGGCGTGCGTTCGCGGTTCGCACTGTTGAACACCCGCGCTGGGCCGGTGTCGCGCGTCGCCTTGTCGCGGTTGCGGCCGAACAGCGTGACGGTGAGATCTCCGGTGATGATCGGGAAGTCGCCCTGAAGGCGCGAGATCTCCAGCGCCATCGAGCCCGCGAGCACCTCCCACTCCCACGACTCCAGATACGAGGGCAGCGGCAGCGTGTCCGCATCCGCGCCGGTCTCGTGCAGGTAGACCTTCCCGGCGCTGAGCGCCACGGGGAATTCGTAGAACGCGCTCTTGTCGATGCCGCACTCGCGCGGCGTCGAGGAGAACGTCCAGCTCTTGTCGAGGTAGTTGTAGACCGCTGTCGCGTTGTTCTCGACGGAGTTACCGCTCGGGTAAGACCACCAGATCTCGTTGAACTCGCGCACGAGGCGCACGGCCACCTTCGACTGCATCGCGCGGTTGATGCCCGGCGTGGTCGGCGTGCCGAACACTTTGTCGAGGATGTCGCAGTTCAGCGGCCGCAGCGTGCCGTCGAAGTAGTAGAAGTCGTCCTGCGCCATGAAGTAGACGATGCCGTCCACGTCCACGCCCGCGTTCTTCGAGATGATCGTCGGTGCGCGAGCTGCGATCACGGTCTCGTACACGTCGTTGCCGCCGACGAGCGAGGTCGTGTACACGGCCTTGTCCGTGAACAGGAGGATCTGGCGGTTCGTCTTGACGGCCGTGATCAGCCGCGAGCCGGTGTCGAGGCGCTTCGAGCCCGCGTCGTTCGTCTCGCTGATGATCCATGCGTCGTAGTCATCGCCCTCTGTCCAACGCATGAACATGCGGTCCTGCTGCCCGGTGCTCGCGAGGTTCGTGCCGAGCGCGAGCACGTGGCGGCCGTCAGGTCCGACGAGCATGTGCTCGATGTTCTCCGGCGCATTCGGCACGCGGGTCGCCTTCGACTGCGGACCGGTGTTCTTCCTCCACACGTAGAGCGAGCCACCGTTCGGGCTCGCCATCAGATCCTCGCCCCAGTTGTCGAGCGACCAGACGCGGGCGAAGCCCTTGAACGTCGAGGTCGATCGAGGCGTGCCGTACTCCTCCTCGCCGTAGTCGCCGACGCCGTAGCCGTACAGCAGGCCATCGGATTCGAGGCCGCAGGAGATGTCGTAGCGCAGGGTCGCGGTGCCGCCGCCGGTCGCGGTGCTCGATGCGTTCGTCGTCACCGTGATGGTGAAGCGATCCTGATCGAGCACGTCGGTGATGGTGTACTCGCCGCCGAGCGTGATGCCGCCGACTGCTGAGCCGCCCTCGATCGTGAAGTGGTCCCCCGCCTGCGCGTCGTGGTTCGGGTCGTTGATCGTGACGATCGGCGAGCCGCTGGTCGTCGAGATCCCGTTGTTGATGTACGCCTGCCGGCGCTGCGGGGTGATGTCGTAGAGGACATCGTTGTTCAGCACGTAGAGCTTGCACTGCGTGCCGAAGGCGATCCAGTTCTGACCGTCAAGGGAATCCCACTCGTGGATCGAGCGCGCCTTGCCGTAGTAGGTCGCGACGTTGCCGTCAGGGTCCTTGACCACGCGCTCGACGAACCCGCCCATCTTCTCGGCGAGCCCACCGATCCAGCGCACGTTGTCGCCATCGCGCCAGCGGTTGCCGCTCTGGCGCGCGGAGCGGCGCGTGAACAGCCCCGGCTGGAACTCCAGCGGGGTGTAATCGACTTGCCGCTGCCCTGCCATCTCAGCTCACCGCGCCGAGGATGTTCGGAGATCCCGCGCCCGAGAGCACCGTCACCGTCCCGCCGTTCTGCTCGATCGCCTTTCCGGCCGTGCCTCCCGCGCCCGCTGGGGCCGTGTACGACGATCCGGTGGGACCCGTGCCAGCGTTGCCATTCGCGCCCGGTGCGCCTCCTTGGCCGCCAGTGCCGCCATTGCCGGAGCCGACTGCCGCACCGCCGGTTCCCCCATTGCCGGCCGTATCGAGCGAGGCGTCAGCCCCCGGGTTGCCCGTGGACTGCGACGTGCCGCCAGCCGAAGCCCCGTCGCCTCCACGACCGAAAGGAGCGCCGCCGCCGCCGCCACCGCCAGCCACCTGAGACCCGTTCGCTGCTGTCGCACCGCCACCTCCGCCGCCGCCGCCGCCGCCCCAGATGTAGCCGTCGCCGTTGTCGATCTGGCAGGTGATGCCAGAGCCCGGCCCCATGACCGCCACACCGCCATTACGGCCGACCTTCGCCTTGAAGGTGAAGTCGTCGCCCGCCGAGTTCACTCCGCCCCCAGCGCCGCCGTCGCCGCCGCAGCCGAGGATACGGCCGCGATTGACGATGCGGACCGTCGAGCCCGTGGCGAAGCCGCGCAGATCCAGCGCGGGCGCTGCGGGGCTCAGGGAGGTGATCACCACGCCCCGGTCGAACGCCACGTCCACGGTGACGATGCCGCCCGGACGGCCCACGAGGTCGTGCAGGCGGATGTTCGAGCCACCGACCGAGACGGTCAGGGCCACCGAGCCGCCGGCTCCCGTGCGCCCGCCGGGCCGGACAACCCACTTCCCGATCTCCGCGTGGTACTTGCCCTCGAAGCGATCGAGCGCGCCGGCCGACGTGGAGAGCACCGGGGTCGCGCCGCCCTCGAAGGTGAAGTCCGCTGGCCACGTGATCGTGTGCCCGCCGCCCGCGTCCTGCTGAATCCAGAGGTCGAACTCCGCCCCATCGGCCGCGTTCGCCACCGCGAGGGTCCGGTTGCCGGCGAGCACGACGTGATGGTTCTTCGTGTCCGCGACATCCATCGTCACGGTCGAGCCATCGACCAGCTCCTTGAACGCCCAGCGCACGCCCTTCTGGAAGCTGTTCGCGACATCCAGCCGCGCGTACACGGCGGCCGCGAACCCGCCGAGGTTCTGCGCATTGACGGCCTCGGCCACCGCGCCGGTCGCTGCGGACTGGATCGCACGCACGTCGGTGCCGTCGCAGAACACCTGCGTGGCCACGCCCACCGCGATCTCGACGCCAGCGCCCGAGGGCGTCTTGATCGTCTGCTTCGTGTCGGTGGCGTTCCACACGAGGTACTTCTTCGGGACCGGCGGCACGATGATCGTCCGATCCGCGCCGGGCGTGCCGGTGAGCTTCAGCATCGCGTAGCGCGCCTGATCGGTCGCGCCGTTGTTCGATGTGAGCGTCACCGCTGCGGAGGCGACGGTGATCGGGATCAGTCCCGCAATCGCATCCTCCAGCAGTTGAAGCGCGGCGCTGTTGAGCAGCCCGCCCCACGTGTTCGTGTTCGAGCCCGTCGCCTGAAGGCGGACGCGCAGGCTGCTGCTGAATGAGTCGGCCATCGTTCCTCTCCTACTGGGGCGGCGTCACTGCCATGAGGGGCGAGTGATCACCGCGTCGAATCGAGTTGCGCAGTTCGGTGCGAGCCGCAGGGATCAGCTCGCCGTAATACTTCGACTTGTAATCGCCATAGCGATCGTCGGCCTTCAGGTAGTGCTCGGCTTCCATGAGGCACGCGGCGAACAGGCAGTCCGGCACGGTGCGCGAGAGCCAGCTCGACGCATTCGGTGTGCTGCTACTGAGCGAGTCGGTCGGCCGCTTCGTCACGCGCATGATCACGTTCATGCTGGTGTTCGGACGGGGCGCGAGCTTGATCTGCGTGCTGCTCGCCTCGCAGTAATACTTCGGCTTGCCCCAGCCCGAGGGCGAGGGATCTGGCGCGTACAGGTCGCAGAAGCTCGGGGAGCGCAGCTCCACCGGGTCCCAGCTCGAACCGGTGTTCACCGAGACATCGCGTACCACGATCGTGTTGTCGGGCTTCAGAACGAACTCCGCCCCGGCGTTCGTGAACACGCTCTCGCGCGTGTCGAAGATCTCGATGTTCAGCTCGCGGATGAGCCGCAGCTCGCCCATGTCGATGATCCTCGGGATCTGCGCGGCGTAGTCGTCGTCGCTGTCCTTCGGCCACGCCTTCAGCGCGGCTTCGAGCTGTGCGTACGTGAAGCTCAGGGCCATCTCAGGTCTCCACCGGCAGGAAGCCGAACTGGACGCGGTTGACGTTGCTCATGCCGATCTGCACGAGGTTCTGGGTGGGCGGGCTCATCGAGAGCAGGTACTCGACGAGAAAGCGATCCCGCTGCTCGCGGTAGCACAGGCGGCCGCTGCGCAGGTACGCGAGCACGATGTCCGATCGCTGCGCCTGAAGCGGGCGGGTGTCGTCGAGGCAGATCCTCGGGCAGCTCGCCCCCGTCAGGGTGAGCGTGCTGTACGTGCCGAGGATCGTGTCGTAGTAGCGCAGCTTCGCGACGCCCTCCTGCACGTATGCGAGCGCGGGACGCATCGCCTGATCGAACGCGAGCGAGATCTCGGTGATCCCCTCGGCGGTCAGGAACACGAAGTCGTCCACGTCGTCGGAGGTGAGCGTGACCTCGCCTGAGTCCACGTCGTAGCGCGCGACCCACTCCTTCACGGCGAGCCCAGCGTTCGCATCGCCGATGTCGGTGCCGCCCATGTGGCGATCCACGAGCGGACGCTTCGTGAGGTTCCTCGGAAAGAGGAACGCTCCCGGCCGCAGCGACGAGCTGAGCGAGTGCGCTGGGATGCCCATCAGGGGATCGACCTCCGGCTCCAGCTCACGCGGAAGGTGAGCGCGAGCACCTGCGCGTTCGTCTTGGGGATCGCCGGGGAGAAGCCCACCTGCATCGAGCCGCAGTTCTGGCCCTGACCGACCGGGATCAGCAGGGCGGCGATGCCGTCCGCGAGGTTCGCCTGCACCAGCCCGAACGTGACGGTGGCCGATCGCTGGTACGTGCCGGCCGAGTAGTCGGCATGGTCGAGGTCGCTGGTGTAGCCGGTCTCATCACCAGTCGGCTGATCGACGATCGTCGCGCCGATCGCGCCGTCGTACGCCGAGACGCTGTTGCCGTTGCCACCGAAGCCCATGCGCGCGCCACCGGCCGGATGCCCCCACGAACTCACCTGCGTCACGTTCGCGGCGCGGATCGTGTAGGCGTAGTTGTTGCCGTCGAGCGAGATGTTGCCCGTGACGTTGCCGGTCGGCGGATAGATGCGGAACTCGTAGGTGACATCGAGCGCCTCGTCCGCGAGCACCGTGATGGTGGTCGGATTGCCAGAGCCGTCGAGGATCAGCGCGCGGCTGGTCAGGTTGAACGAGCCCGCAGGCCCCGGGCTCATGCCGACTTCGGACAGGTTGCCCGTCGCGGTGCCGGCATCGAAGCGATGCGTGCGGATCACGCTGCCGTAGTACGGCGAGGAGGGCTGCGCGGTCTGCAATGCGCTGCCCACCGTCTGCGAGGTCTCGGCCACCTGCGAGACGAGCGCGGTGTCGCCGTTCGCTGGCGCGGTGTTCCCCGAACCAACGTGGCAGTACGAGAGGAAGCCGTTGTACTCCCCCATGTTGTTGAGGCCGGCGTTCGTGATCAGGTTCGGGAATTCCGCGAGGAAGCGGCGCGAACCATCCGGCCGAACCGCTTCCATCTTGAAGCGGCCCTCGCACTGGAGGTCGATGTTGACTGCGCGGCGAACAGCCTGCTGTGCGTTCATGAGAGTGATCCACCTGTGAGTGCGAAGGCCGTGTCGTGGCCCTCGGGTTTGTATCGAACGTAGGAGACGAGCTGCGACTCCATCTCGCCGCCGGTCAGCGCGAACGCCACGTCATGCCCTTCAGGCTTCGCGTCGTCGTAGGTCACGAGCACATCCACCAGCTCGCCACCCGTGAGTGCGAACGTGACGTTGTGCCCCTCGGGCGGCCAGTCGTCGTATCCACCGAGGCCCGCGTCGAGCGATCCACCGGTCAGCGCGAACGCCATGTCGTGCCCGTCGAACTCGCCGACGCTCGGCTGCGTCGCGATGGCGAGCGAGATGGTCTGCGCGAACTGATCCTCGATCGGGTAGAGCTTCGTGGTCAGCAGCTCGTACACCGGGTCGGGCTCGACCTCCATCGGCACGATGTTCGAGGCAGCGAACTTGTGGCCCCAGTCCTCCGCGAGCACGCGGAAGTCGTAGATCCCGTTCTCCTCTGGCAGCGTGATCGCGGCGTTCAGGATCTCGACCACGATCTTGCCGAACATGTCGCGCGTGATCAGGTACGAGCCGTAGTTCTGCCACGCGGCGTATTCGTCACCGTGCGGACGGAACTGGAGGTGGTAGCCCTTCACCATGAAGGCGTCGGAGTGCGAGTGCGTCCAGCTCAGCTCGGCCGTCACCTCGTCGAAGAAGTCGAGCGAGAGGATCGGCGCGGTGAGGTGGTGGTCGTCCGGGCTCGGACGCCACAGCGCCACCGGATCATCGGTCGGCGGCGGCAGCTCCAGCGGGTGCTTCGGTTCGTAGTACGCAGGATCGACCCGCATGTTCGGGTACTGCCCGTCGAACAC
>JACCDR010865777.1_pt1 | contig 15127 bp, 11 predicted proteins | sample 7446431 | NCBI WGS metagenome assembly JACCDR01 (sample SAMN15323443, study PRJNA562643) | freshwater metagenome | isolation source: river surface water | place: USA:Blue River Watershed | collected 2017-08-17 | reverse complement strand
GTAGTAACCCTCGGTTTTGTGCACAGGGCCAAGCGGGGTGACGTCAAACGCGAATTCGCCTTCGCCTGGGCGCAGGCTCGCGGCCTCGGTACAAAATGCCATGGCGAGCAGGTCGCGCGCGTTGGCAATCGGCAATTCACTGGTGCGTAGGCTCGGTTTGTCGCCGAGCCACGCCAGCACGGCGTTTTCGATTTGCTGGCGGTTGATGACAAACGCTTGATCCAGCTGTTGCTGCACCACCATTTCTTGACGCGCATCCCAATCCAGGTCCTGCTCCATCGGCACGCTGGAGTCCACCGGCTGGCGGCGACGGCGCTCTTGCAGCCTGACTTGGCGGGGATCCACGAGGCCGAGGCGCAGCACGCCTATCGCCTGGGCTGCTCGGGCCATGCGCTGGTTGTAGGCGGCCTCATCCAGGCCTGCGAGCTGCTGACAGAGGCTCACAAACTGGTCGTTTTGCTGGCTGGAGAGGTAACTGAGTTGGCGAATGACCAAATCGGCCCGCTTGGTAAAACCGTGCAGGGCCGCGCGCAGGGCGGGCAGCATCACATCCGCCGCGTTTTTCATGCGCAATTCGATGGTGTCGAGCAGGTGCCAGAGGTAACTTTTTTCGGGCGGGCAGAGGTCTGGCACACAGTGGCGCAGCCGCTCTTCCGCTTCGCGTTTGAAGGCTTTGGGCTTGCGCCGAATCGTCGCCAATAACTGGCTGATGGCATCGCGGTACTTTTCGACGCTATCGGCGGATAAGCGCACCGAGACGTCGGGCTGAAAACGCTTTTCCATGTAATCAAAAAAGTGCTGGGTCGCTTGCAGCAAGCCAAGATGGGACTCAACCTCGCGCACCAGCTCGCGCTTGCGCTCTTCCAGTTCGGCGATGATATCGGTGAAGTCGGCAATGATGCGCTCAGAGGCTTCCAGCGCATCCAGTAAGTCGTAGACATCCCCCCGTGCTGAAAAAGCATTTAAGGCGTTGAGGGTATTGCGCGTGTTGCGGTGGCGGGTGCGCACTGGGCCTGTCTCGGCCTCGATCAGCGCCTGGGTAAACAAGCGGCCAAAGCGCGACAGCGGGTAGGTGGATTGATAAGTCGTAGGATCCACCTGGCGTTCTATCCAGCCGGATTCGATCAGGTTTTTTAACAGGCCGGCAGCCTGCTCGCGCGGGGTTTTATAGCGCGGTTCGTCGGTGTCGGTGTCGTGACCTTCGTCCAGAACGCGGCCTTGATGGGCAATCAGCGCCTCTTCAAATAACGCCAGTATCTGCTCGCGTTTCGGGGCTTGGCCGTAATCCGCTTCGGCACTGTACTGGCGACGGTAAAGCACCCGCAAACAATCGGCCGTCTGCTCCCGGTATTTACTGGTCAGCGGCTTAAAAAATTGCAGGCGGTGATCGCGAAAGAACATGGCTCGACCCGCTTAAAAAGGCGCGATTATAGCCCTATAGCCCGGTATTCAGGCCAGCCCTCGCAGGCGGCAACTGAACAAAGCTGGCACGATTTCCGCTTTATGAGCGAAAGCGAGTGTTTTTTAATCAATTCGCCAAAAATCAGGCGCTGTGTAAAGGGGTTTGGCCAGGCTGTTTGAATGTTTGAATGTTTGAATGTTTGACCGGCCGAGGCGCTAAACGGAGTCGTGAAAAAGGGGGGCCTATGGCTTCAATATCAGAGTTAGCAATCCTGTCAGGGCGCGATCTGCCGAGCAGCGCGGGTGCCGAGTTGGCAGCCGGCGGCTTGAGCTTGGCGCCTGAACCCGAGGCCCGTGCTTGGCGGCGGGGGTCTTTCACCGACTTGCGCGCCAACCCGGCTATCTACCCCGACTGGACACTGCGCCTTGGGCAGTCGCTGGATCTGCGCGAGCTGCTGAATCAGTTTTTTCAAGGGCTCAAGCAGCAGTTGCCTTGCTCGGGGCTCGTCTTCCAGCATGCGGCTTACCGGTTGCAAATCAGCTTAGGCGCCAGCAAAGCCCACACGCTCGGGTATCGCTTAACGTCACCCCAGATGGATTTGGGCCAAGTGTTGCTGTCGCGGGCCACGCCCTTTGATACCGCAGAAATAGACGCCATTGAAGCACTCTTTGGCTGGCTCTATTACCCCTTGCGCAATGCCTTGCTGTACCAAGCGGCGCTCAATCACTCGCGTTGCGATGCCTTAACGGGCCTGGCTAATCGGGCGGCGTTTGACCTCGCGTTAAAGCGCGATATCAGCCTCGCCAAGCGCCATCGCCAGCCGCTCAGCTTGATTGTCGCCGATGCCGACCACTTCAAAGCCGTGAATGACCGTTATGGCCATCAAACGGGCGATGCCATGCTGAAACACCTGGCGGAGACATTGCGCTTGACGCTGCGCGATAGCGACCAGATTTTCCGCATCGGCGGTGAAGAGTTTGTGCTGCTGCTCGCCAATACCGACAGCAGCGCCGCTTGCATTGTGGCCGAGCGGGCGCGCCTCGCCATGGCTGCAGCCCCCCTCGTGCGGGCATCTGGCAGCAAACGGGCCAAGGCCGCAGACAGTGCCGCAGACACCGCAGAGAGTGCCGCGATTGCGATTACGCTCAGCCTCGGCATCGCCTGTTTGCAGCCGGATGACACACGTGAAAGCCTCTTCTACCGCGCCGATGCCGCGCTCTATGCGGCCAAGGCGGCCGGGCGCAATCGGGTTTGGCACGCCGATACGGGCCCTGTGCCGCAGGCCGAGCCTGACCGGCTGTCATCCGCGGGTGCCGACAGCACCAGCAAGCCCCGCCACGGCCTCAGGGCCCTTATCGAGTAGCTGATTATGCCTACTGACGCCCTCAACCCGGATGCGCTCAAAAACCTGAATGAACAGTTGCGGCAGGATATTGCCGCTAGCGAAGCCCTGCTGGCGCTGCTCTTGCAGGAGCGCGTCTGCCTGACCACACGCAATTTTGATGCGCTGGAAGCGCTGATCGACGCCAAAGCCCAGCAACTGAGCCGCTTGCATCAGGGTGGGCTTGCGCGCGAGAGCTGGATTCGGCAATGGTGCCCCGGTGCCGCGCCCGAGCAGCTCGGCAGTCTTTTGAATAGGCCGGGCTATGCCGCCACCGCCACCGCTTGGCAAACCCTCAAACAACAGTTGCAGCAGTGCCAAGACGCTAACCGAATCAACGGTAAGTTGGTGCAGCGTGGCCTGAGCGTGCACGAGCACTATTTGGCATTGTTGCGCGGGCAAATGCCGGGAGAGATGGTTTACACCGACAAAGGCAAGGCACAGGGGCGGGCCGCGAGCGGCTGGCGCAGCGAGGCCTAGACCGCGCCGCCGGTTGGTCACTCAAGCCAGCTGCGGCCTTTGGGCAATTAAACTGTGGGCAATTAAAACCAGTCGCTAGGCGGCGCCATAACGGTTTGGCTGGGGGCGAGCAAACGCGACTGCAAGGATCGCAGCGCGGGAAATTCCTGTTCAAAATAATAGTGACAAAGCTGCCGCTTGCCCTCACAGAAGCTGTGTGTCCAGCGCGGTTGGGTGGCGGTTCTTGTCTGGGTGGCAACGATTGTCTGGGTGGCAACCTGCGCTTGGCGCAGCCAGAGGTAGGCGTAGCTGATGATACCTAGCCCGTGCAGATAGGCTACGCACTTGACGTTGATGGCATTGGTATCGGCCTCGCGAATCAGCTCTGCACTGAGGCTTCGCCAAGCAGAGGTCGCTTCAATCAGCTGCTGCGCCCAGGCCGTTAAGCTTGTCTCAGCGCCACGCGCGAACTGCTCTATCTCATCGAGATAAGCGCCGAGCCAGAGCCCCTGATTGGCCACAACTTTGCGGCCCAATAAGTCGAGGGCTTGAATACCGTTAGTGCCTTCATAGATTTGTGTGATGCGAATATCGCGCACGGCCTGTTCTTGGCCCCATTCGCGAATATAGCCATGTCCGCCCAGAATCTGTTGCCCCGCCAGTGCGGCTGTCAGGGCTTTATCGCTGATAAAGGCTTTTGCGACGGGTGTCAGCAGCGCGATACGGTTTTCGGCGGCCAAGCGCTTGGCGGCATCGGTGCTGAACTTGGCGGTATCGAGAAACGTCGCGACATACAAATAAAATGCGCGGCTGCCCTCATTCAGGGCGCGCATACACAAGAGTTGGCGGCGGATATCGCCATGCGCCAACAGGGGGGCAGGGCCTGGGCCCATCGCCGGGTGCTGACTTTGCAAGCGGTTGCGGGCGTAGTCGGCGGCGGTTTGATAGCTGGCCTCTGCGACGGCCACAGCCTGAATGCCCACCGTCAAACGCTCGTAGTTCATCATAGTGAACATGGCTGCAAGACCTTTGTTAACCTCGCCCACCAGCCAGCCAGTGGCGCCATCAAAGTTCATCACACAGGTGGCTGAGGCTTTAATCCCCATTTTTTTCTCGAGGCTGCCAACGCTCATTCGGTTGCGTTCAGTGAGGTCGCCTGCGGCAGTGCTCAGCCATTTCGGCACTAAAAATAACGAAATGCCTTTGACGCCTGAGGGAGCATCCGGCAGGCGCGCCAACACCAAATGCACGATATTTTCCGCCATATCGTGGTCGCCCCAGGTGATAAAAATTTTGGTCCCGGTGAGGCGGTAACTGCCGTCGCTTTGGGCTTCTGCGCGGGTGCGAATCAGGCCCAGATCGGTGCCGGCATGCGGCTCGGTCAAATCCATAGCCCCTGACCATTGCCCGCTGTAGAGTTTTGGTAAGTAGTGAGCCTTGAGCGCTTCACTGCCGTGTGCGGCCAGGGCCAAGCAGGCGCCGGCCGTGAGCATAGGCGCGAGGCCCAATGCCATGTTGGCGCCTTGCAGCATCTCCTCCACGCAGGCGACCAGCGTTTTGGGTAAGCCCATGCCGCCATAGGCCGGATCTCCACCCAAAGCGCCCCAGCCCCCGTCGGCATAAGCGGCATAAGCCGCTTGGAACCCCGCCGGGGTTATGACCTCGCCATCGCGCAGCTGGCAGCCTGTCTCATCGGCGTCGCGATTCAAGGGCGCAAGGACAGTTTCCATGAGTTTGGCGGCCTCCTCCAAGATGGCGGTGGCTGTCTCGCTGTCGGTTTCCGTCAGGCCCAAAGCAGGCCAGAGGCTGTCGGCCTCCACAATGGCCTGCAGCAAAAACTCCATGTCGGTAACGGGGGCTTTATAAGCTGCCATAAGGGCACCTCTTTTGACGGGTTTGGCGGTCTGGGGTTGCCTAGCAGTTTACGCAAAGGCTGCCGACTTAGCCCGGTTTTGCCGTCAAAAGGGTGAAGCCCTAGACAGCCGCGAGTGCGGCTTTTTGCGGCAGAGCCGGCTCCCAGGGGTGTGGCTCAGCCATGAGGGCGAGGTTGATTGAGCCTGGGCTGGTATAGATGCCGCCGGCCAGGCTCATCACCGAGGTGATCAGTTGCACTTTATGCTGGCGCGCACGCGCTTCCAGGCTGTTGAAGCTCGGCATCTTTTTTAAGTCCGAGAGGGGCCCGGCATAGTTGATGACCACAATAGGCGATAAAAGCCCTTTCATAATCTGGGCTTCCGCTTGTAAAAATAACTGGTGCATGGCTTGGGCCAGGCCAAAAATTTTGGCGGCCCGGTAACTGCCGTCATTCACGATGCATAAAATCGGGTGTACCCCAATGGTATTGGCGATGAATGCTTGAGCCCAGCCGACCGCTTTTTCACCGCGCTTTTGCGCTCGCTCTAAGGCCAAGAGCGGAGACTTGGGTAATACGTAGGTGTGAATTTTGGACGAGAGGCTGTCCATCAGTCGCCGCACTGTATTAGCATCGGCCTGGCCTAGCAGTCTGCGCAAAGTTTCCGCCACCATCAGGCCTTGGCCGGCAAAAACGGTGCGGCTATCCATGACGCGCACTGTGACTTTTTTATCGCCAAGCAGCTGAATGGCGGCGCTCACCCCCAGGTTGGCATGGTTGTAAGTGTCGCCCTGCATGCGGTTCACCGTTTGCACAAAGACCTGCTCAGCGCCCGCATCCACCGCTTGCAAAATGACGCGCGTAAAATCGTCAGGCGAGGGTGGCAAGGTCGATACCTGGTGTTTGCGATCCAATTTCCCCGCTTCAAACAGCGACAGCGCCTCGGCTTGGGAGCAGGGGTCGACAAATTCTTTTCCGTCGATCGAGATACGAATGGGCACCCGGTGGATGTGGTATTTGTCCAGCAAGGTTTCGGGGAGACTACATACCGAATCGACAATAATCGCAGTTTTAAGCATTTTCAGTCTCAGCCTCTTTTTTGGCGTTACTCTAAAACGGTTAACCCATCAACAATAGTCGCACTTTGCAAAATACCCTGTGCGATTTTACCGCTAGCCAGCGCCGATTCAGTCCAGTTGAACGCGCTGGCCCAAGACTTGCCTTAGAGGGAATTGTCACGGGTGAGTGTCAAAACCTCATCGATGTGATCCGCAGGGCATCCCCGCATTCGTTTACCTAGCATTGGTTTACCTAGCGTTGGTTTATGTCGGTTGGTTTATGTAGCATCGATTCACTTCGCATCGATTCATTTAATAGTAATAGGAGCAACTGCCTGTGCGCATTTTGTGGCCCCGCGATTGGTTACCGAAGCGGCAAATGCCTAAGCTGCTGGCGGAGCGGGATGAGCGCTGGCTGGATGCCATCAAAACCCGCCGCAGCCCGCTGTGGCTCTATGCCGGCGAGCAGATCGCGGGGCCCGCTTATAAGACCTGGCTGCTCGATTGGCTGCCAGAGTGTGGGCGCTTATATCTCGACCCGCCCTCGCCACAGCTGCCCATCGGGCTTATGCAATTTCCAAGCCGCTGGAATGGCTGGTTGTTGGCGCCCGAGAGCCGCGATTGCCGCTACCTGCAGTTGCCATTGCAACTCGATAATTGGCAGGAGGATAGCCGTGGTCGCGTTTTAAGTGCGACAGTTATGGGCTGTTATGAAAGGCAGGATCGGCGACAAGCACCGCGCATCAGCTTGCCGAGTCAGTCTGTGTCTTTGCAGTGCTGGTTTGAGTCGCTCTGCCTGCATGCAAGCCTGCACGACATCTCAACCGGGGGCTTGTGCTTCAGTCCCGAAGGAGACGCCCAGCCGGTCGGACAGTATTTACGCGAATGCCGCCGCCACCAGCAGCCACTCAAAGTTGTTCTGCGCCTGCGCTCAGGTTCAAGCTGGGTTTTTGGTGTGCGCATAGTGGCGCTGGAGCCGCATCAAGACAGGCCCTATCCCTACCGGGTCCACGCCCGCTTTGTGCAGCTCGGCGAACGCGAGCGAACCTTTCTAGGGGCTTTGCAGCAACAGATTAATAGATAACAACAGACGTATGACAACAGACGTATAACAACAGGCGCATAACGATTGGTTGATAACGGCAGTTTTATAGCGAAGCAGGCAGCCTAGTCGTGGCCGATCCGTAAAATAGTGGCCGACCCCTGGTGCTTGAGTTTTGGCGGCGGGCGCCGATAAGCCGCTTAACTCGATTGCATTAACCGGCTGGATCCGCGCTATGTTCCCCATTCAACCGCCCCCGCTTGGCCCCAAGCTGTCGTCGCTACGGGTGATTACCCGTATCACACCGGTTATCCGGATTGAGGCGCCGCCGGAGCACGATTATTCGCCGCCCTTGCCTAGGCTGCGCCGCCAGGGTGATCGCCGTTTGGCGCCCTTTGTTCACCGAGGGCCGTTTGAGATGCGCAGCGGCCGTGACAGGCGCGTACCGCCTGAGATTGACACCGAGGCCTGACCGCTGAGCCCTTTGCGATGCAACTGGTCGCCGCCAATCGCTGCACAGCTGTTCTCCTGCACGCGCAAGCTAGCCACTTCTATACTCAGCCACAGAAGTCATAGTAGTAACAACAGTACTAACAACAAGTAGCCACAGTGGGTGCTGAGCAACCCGGTAAGATTATTAACCCTGGCTTGAACCGCCAGTGAAGGAAGCCCTGAACAATGAGCGATAGACCCAGCAGCGCCCTTCAGTCCGTGTCGCTTGATCAGGTCGTCATTGGGATGTTTGTAGTGGAATTGGATATTCCGTGGATAGACAGCCCTTTTTTGTCGCATGCGCGCAAAATCAAATCGGCTAAAGAAATTGAGTCCTTGCGCCGTGCGGGCGTCAAAAATCTGGTGATTGATACCCGCAAGGGCCCATCTGCAAGCCCCGTGGCGGAGCTTAATCCACTCGAGCCTGATCGGGTAGCGCCTGTTGCCCCTGAAACCGAAGCGCCTCTCGTAACCAGCCTAGAGCAGGAAATGGGCGCGGCGCGCAAACTGCGCGGTGAGGTCAATCGGGTGGTGGCCGATCTGTTTGACCAGTTTGAGCGCGAGCTGCCGGTCGATGCCAATGCGTTGCATCCTTTGATCGATGACACCCTAAAAAGCCTAGCCCGCAACAACCAAGCGCTCTTGAGTCTCGCCCACCTTAGCCGCAAATCGCAAAAGCTCAATGATCACGCTTTTAGCGTCTTTTGTTTGGCGCTCAATTTGGGGGTGGTGCTCGGGGTCGATGCCGTATCGCTCAAACACCTCGGTGCAGCGGCCTTGCTACACGAGGCAGGCTGGGTGCAGTTGCCGTTAAATCTTATGGGTAAACGCACCCGGTATACCCCGGCTGAAAAACAATTGGTCGCCCAACACGTGAGCATCGGCTGCAAGCTGTTACTGGCCTCCGAGCTGCCGCCGCTCGTCTACCGCATTATTGAAGAGCACCACGAAAGAGGCGATGGCAGCGGCTACCCCAGTCAACTTCGGCTGGCCGATATGCATCCGCTTAGCCAGATATTGGCTCTGGTCGACGAATACGACGAGCGCGTACACCAGCTGCATGACGGCCCGGGCATTTTGCCCAGAAACGCGATTCAAGCGCTCTACAAAGACAGCAAATCCGGCCTTTATGACGGCAAAGTGCTCGCGGCCTTTGTCACCCTACTAGGCGGCTACCCGGTTAGTAGTGCCGTTCAGCTGAGTAACGGCAGCAAAGGTGTTGTGATCGAAAATGTGGTTCGCGAGCACATTACGCGCGTCAAACTCTACTACGACAGCACCGGCAAACCCCTTAAAGAGGCGCAGCTGGTGCAGCTGAAAGAGCCGCCGGACGATGGCCTGACCATTGAAAAACTGCTTGATCTCAGCAGCAACCGCGATGACCCTTATGGATTGCTGGTATGGGAATAAGCGCTGAGCAAGGCCCAATCCAGCCCGATGCAGAATTGCTCCGGCTACTCGAGCATTGGCCAGATGCTGCGCTTTTAGTGGATAGGCGAGGGCGTCTGCTCGCCGCCAATGCCAAAGCCCTGGCAATTCTCGATTGGGATAGCGCCAGTTACCGCGAGGAGCACGTCCACCTTCACGACAGCCTCTGCGCTGCGCTGCGCGGCCTGCACCACAGCGCCCATGCCTGCCCCTTTAAGCGCCCTGACGAGCATGCTCATTGGCATTCGTTACTCTGGCGAACGGCTGAAGGCGCCTGTCTGCCTGTGGATGCGCGCGCCACTCCCTTGGCCGCGCCTTGGCATTTTGGCGTGGTCTGGAGTTTTTCGCCCAACGCCGAAGATCGCCACAACCAGGCTGAACTCGAGAAATTTGCCCAGTGTGTTGAGATGAGCCCCGCGCCTATCGCGGAATTTGATCTGCACGGCCAGCTGCTATTTGGTAATGCAGCGCTGCACAGCGTCATGCTCGAGGCAGGCTTCACCGATGACGGGCACAACCGCGTGTTCCCGCTTCAGCTGCCGGCTCTCTGCGCTGAGCTGACAGAGGATAAAACCGCACTGGATCCCTTGCTGATCGAGTGCCCGACCGCCAAGGGGGTGGCCCATTGGCAATGGCACCTGGGTAGGTTGCCGTCTGCCTTGGCGGAGCTGAACCCTGACGAGGATCCCGCAGACACGATTTTGGGTTTTGCCTTTGATGTCACGGCACAAAAAGAGGCCGAAGCCGCACTGCTGCGCGAGCAAACCGAAGCGCGCCGCGATTTTTACGCCAAAATGATGCATGAATTGCGCACCCCCTTAAATGCCATTATGGGGTTCAGTGATTTGTTGATTCGGCGCGCGAGTGATCGACTTAATGAGCGCGAAATTTCGAATTTAAAAGCGATTAAAAATGCCGGGTTTCAATTAAACGAATTGGTTACCGATACGCTGGATATTTCCAAAATTGAAGCCGGCCATATGGCGCTGGATGTTTCGTGTTTTAATATCCGCGAACAGTGTGAAGCCTTTTTGCCGCAGTTGCAGTCCCTCGCAGAGGCTAAGCGTTTAAACTGGTTCTGTGATATCAGTACCCGGCAGGAGATGACATCTGACCGGCAAAAATTTCGACAAATTGTGGTCAATTTGTTGTCCAACGCCATCAAATACACCCAGCAGGGCAGCGTGACTTTGCGGGTCGAGGCGCCGGGCGATCACTGCATTGTGACCATTTCCGATACGGGTCTTGGCATAGCGCCGGAACAGCAAGCTAAATTGTTTCAAAAATACCACCAAATTAAAGAGGCCAAAAACCGGGATATTCAAGGCACGGGCCTCGGGCTTGCCTTGGTGGCTGAACTGGTGGCGATGTTAGGTGGCACCATTAGCGTCGAGAGCGAATACGGCAAGGGCAGTTGTTTCAGTGTGACCTTACCGCGTCATCTGCAGCCTGATGCAGCCCTGTCATAGCCAGGACGCAGCCCTTCTGTGCAAATCCCTGTAACAAGCCTCTGTCACGGTCTATGCACTAAGCCTCGGCAACTTTTAAGCCTCAGTAACTTTTGAGTTTCAGCAACTTTTAGGCCTCTGCAACTTTTGAGGTCGAGGCCCGTAAGTCGGGTTACTCGCAACGACGCGAGCATCCAACCATTTACGGGAGTGCCACATGCCAATACCCTTCTCGCGCCCACGCATCAGTCCGGGCTTTCGCCAGATTTTACCTCTGATGGCGGCTGCTTTTTTCGTCACCGCCTGCGGCAGTGATAAAAGTCAAAATCCGACTGTCGCACCGATTTATTCGTCGTCTTCATCATCTGTAGCCTCATCGACTGTCTCGTTGTCGTCAACGGCCTCATCGGCGCCTATTTTGGCTACCGGTGCCGAGCTCTATGCCCGGCAATGCGTTGGCTGCCATGGCGCCAATGGCGAGGGATCTACCCCTATTGGGTCTGGCCGCAGTCAAACTGAGCTCGCGCGCTTTATTGAAACCGCTATGCCCAAAGATAACCCGGGCCTGTGCGCAAAAGACTGTAGCGAAAAAATCGCTGCCTTTATCGTAGATAATTTCTACCCAAAACCCTTTGCATGGCAAAGTCCCACCTGGGCAACTGCGACTAGCCCACAAGGTGCTGCGTTAAAAGTCACGGGCGCTTGGCAAACGATTGCGTTTGAAGCTGGGAAGTTAGTCCTGAAATCGCAAACCGGCTGGCAATGGCTGTACCGTTTTAACAACGACCAGGACGGCACCAGTCACTGTACCGAGGCAAGCTGCCTGGATAATTGGCAGCCGATTATTGTAAGTGCCGATCAATCACTCACCAGCCCCTGGGGCAAAATAGAGCGCGGCGACGATTACTGGCAAGTGACCTTTTGGGGCAACCCGGTTTATGCCAAAAAAGGCGGTGGTGACGCGCTACTCAATAACCCCATGTGGCCAGCGGTAACGCCAATACCCTTGACGTTTAATCAAGGCAAATTAACCGTCAATGGCCGTTTCAATACGCGCACGAGTGTGGGAACCGAGTGGCAGCCGTTAGCGAATCGGGCGCTCTATCTGCGCACGCAAAATTCAACCTGTGAAGGCAACTGCTTAACCCAGTGGCCTGCGCTCTTGGTAAATCAGGGGTACACGCCTGCGCCCCCTTGGGGCAGCGTGGCGCTGGGTGAACATCAGCAGTGGACTTATTTCGGCAAACCCGTGTATTTATACAATGGCGATAGGCCTGGCGACGCTCTCGGTAATGGCATAGGCGATTGGGTTCAAGTCACCGCGATTCCCGTGACCTCGGGCCAAACAGAAGCAGGTCCCGCGTTGGTCGTAAATGGACAGGCAGAAATCAATCAGCTGGTGGCTGGCACCTGGCAAAATCAGTGGCAAGCACGCCATGGCCACAGCCTGTATATTTTCGCCAACGATACGGCCGGCACCAGCCAGTGCACTGACACCTGCGCAGAAAAGTGGCCGCCCTTGATGGCTTCGACAGGTGCCGTTGCCCTTGGAGATTATGCGTTAATTCCGCGCGGTGATCAGTACCAATGGGCATGGAAAGGCAAGCCGCTCTATCTGTACACCGCGGATACCGAAGCCGGTATGGCCAAAGGGCACAATCCCGCTGGTGCCTGGCAACTCGCCGGCTGGGTGGCCAGCACTGCATCGAGCCAAAGCACTTCATCCAGCCAGCCCTCTTCGGGTAGCGGTTCGGGCGGATATTCGTATTAAAGAATGCCCGTTAGCGGGTGGCTTGGGCCACCCGCGTTTGTTACCGTCGTCGAATAAGTCGCGTTTGGCGCAGAAAGTTCAACAGTCTGTGCCAGAGTGGGTAAGGATTTTGAAATTTCGCGCGCTACGAATAAAGCTCGGCAAGCATGCGCAGTCCGGTGATAAGCAATACAGCAGCGAAGACCTTTTTTAATTTTACCGGATCCAGTTTGTTGGCCAGCAAGGCCCCCACGGGCGCAAAAAGCGTGGTTAAAGGGGCAATGCAAAAAAATCCCGTTAAATTGACAAATCCAATTGTGCCAGCCGGTGCGTCACTGGGTGTATTGCCCAGTATCAGTAGGGTTAATGCGCTCGGCAGTGAAATCATTAAACCGATTGCGCAGGCTGTGCCAACGGCTTTATGTGCCGGGTAATTATAGAGGGTGAGAAATGGAACCGAGAGGGTTCCGCCGCCAATTCCAACCAGAGTGGAAAAAAAACCAATCGATGCACCCATCGCGGCTTGACCGGCTTTGCCAGGTAGTTGATCAAATAGGGCCGATTTGCCACTTCTCAACAGCATATTGAGCGCAGCCAATGTCGCGATAGTGCCAAATAATAGCGTAAGCCAAGTACCGTTAATGCGAGTCATTAGCCAGCTGCCAGCCAAGACACCGACAAGAATACATGGCGCCCACTGCTTGAGGAGATCAAAATCGACGTTGCCTTTTTGCTGGTGCGATCGTGTCGAACTTATTGATGTGGGCACAATGGTCGCGAGGGAGGTCGCTGTCGCAACGAGCATGGCTGATTCGGATGAGGTGCCGAAGCTTTGAAATACGAAAAATAGCACCGGTACAATAACAATACCGCCGCCTACACCTAAGAGACCGGCCAAAATTCCGCCAAATGTGCCCGCTGCCACTAAGGCCAGTAGCGCGCCAGTGTGCATGACTAAAAAATCAATACTATTCATTCAATAATACTTCAACTGGTATGTCTATGATGTAGGCAAAACAGCCTGTCACTTCGCTTTAGGTACTGATTTTTCGCCGAATGATTCCAGGCCCGCTCGTGAAGTCTTGATTAAGCGCTTATCGTAAGGTGCAATGGTATCCCTGGGCGATTTTATCCTGTCAATGATCCCATCTATAGCACCTGGCAGCACGTATTTGCCCTGCAGCAATCCTCGTAACGCCATCGGCATTTGCCAATTGTGACACTCTGGTGAACTAATATCGATAGTGGACTATTGGAATGCCTAAACTATTTCTTCATGCCGCAGTTCAGCTCGTCCGAGCTTTTTTCTAATCGCTATGGGTTTTGATGCCGTAACCATAATAAATGGGTACTGCGGTTTCATCGCTGTTAGAATGGGTATTGTGCAGTGCAGCCATCCTTGTCGTGAGGCCAAGCAAGACCCATTTGATGGGTAGATCTAATAGCTTGCACAAAATGGGTTTAGGCTGCTCGACGTGCTTGGTGATCACCGATAATTCAATGTCATGCCCAGCGCGTCACCTAAATGCTATCACCTACTGCGGTATTATTTCTTCGGGGTTTTATAGGGTGTTTTATATTGCGGCAGCTGTGCTGATTGGTATTGGTCTCGTTCACTCTATTTTGGGCGAGCGTTATATTTTAATCCGTTTATTCAGGCGGGCTGATCTTCCGGTGTTATTTGATGGGACCGAATTTACCCAGAATACCTTGCGGTTTGCTTGGCATTTAACGACCCTCGCTTGGTGGGGGTTTGCGGCGATATTGGTTCATCTCGCCCAGTCGCCACCCAATACCCAATTGCTCGGTAACCTAATCGCTATTACATTTTTGGCGCATTTTTTGGTTGCACTGTATATTTCTAAAGGCAGACATCTGTCTTGGATTGGTTTTCTGATTGTGGGTCTTGTGACAGTCTTTGCTTCCAATACCTGAACTTAAAGGTAAATCACCTGAACTAAAGGTAAGTCAAACTAAGCTGAGCGGCTTGAGTCGATGGCGTCGCATGCATTTTATGGGCGCCCTCCGTCCCCGGCAGCTTTTCGTTTTTGCAGATCCGCCTGAGCCTCTAAAAAATAATCAAAAGCGAATATATCATTTTACCTCGCGTGGAAATCAATGGCATGGGCTGCGAATTTCCCCGCCGACAAACCACTGATAGGTCTGGTGGTTTGTACCCTGCGTTTTAGATTCTATGCCCCTAGAATTCAGCGTACAAGCCGCCCGTCTTGGGTTGGTTTTTACACTCTGAAGCGCGACTGTGTGCGCCCGCAAAATACACAGGATCGTTGTGCAAGGCGTTAACGCGTTTTGTACCCGATGAGGACAGGCTCCGCTACCCGGCCAGCCCTTGGTTTCTGGATAAACACCCCTCAACCCCAGACTATGACCTAGGGGTTTTGTTTTTGATGGCGAGCAGTTAGACCGATTGTGCCGATCCCATAACCTGGACTTGTTTTTCCTCACAGCTTTATGCACGGTTTTTGTGGATAAAGTGGCGCTTAAATCTTGCTTGCCCGGCTTTTTTTACAAAACGAATCCGACTGAATTTTTCACGATTTAAGTGGTATCAATGCCTTGGGCTTCTTTTGTTGGCGGTACCAAAAAGACATTCAAGCTGGGATTTTATGCAGTTTTTTACATGCGAATCATGTGTTGGGTGGCGGTCAGCCACACCTCGGCACACAACCAAACTGCTACCGTTGCTCCCTTCCGGGCCTGGCGGGGTTTACAGCGAGCTGTTGCGAAGGGACCAACCGCCATAGTGCACTCAGGGACACTGCAAAAAACGATTGCCGTGAGTGAAGATGGTGGC
>JACCDR011013109.1_pt1 | contig 15130 bp, 21 predicted proteins | sample 7446431 | NCBI WGS metagenome assembly JACCDR01 (sample SAMN15323443, study PRJNA562643) | freshwater metagenome | isolation source: river surface water | place: USA:Blue River Watershed | collected 2017-08-17 | reverse complement strand
GGGGACGGGATAGGACCCCCACCCAAGGGGGAGGGGACGGGATAGGACCCCCACCCAAGGGGGAGGGGACGGGATCACGCTTGTGATCGTAGTGGCCTGATTCGTCGTACGGCATAGGCAGGGGACCCACCCGAGCGGCGACATACCCCCTGCCCCCGCGACGCCGCTACCCCGCGCCAAAAAATCCCTCAGACATGACACCACTCTCATCCCCCTGCCCCCGCGCCGCCCGTACGCGGCCCGCCGTACCCCTATGCCGCCGCCCAGCTACTACTATAGCTGCCTACCCCCGCTGCACCCGTGCCCCGCCCCGCGCGTGGCCAGCTGCGGGCTACCAGACCGCATGCTATGCCTGATTCCCTGCGCTGCTGTGTAGAATCCTTCTCCTTACCTTTGTACTTGACCCGCCCCGCGCCCTGTGCTATACTCTCCCTATGGACGATTCGCGGTGGCATATTCTCAGAGTAAAACCGGGTCTTGAAGACGCGGTCGCTGCGCAATGCGGCGCACCCGCTTATGTGCCTCGTCATCGCGTCGAACGGTTCAACCGGAAATTGCGGAAGGTGGTGCGCTACGTTACGGCTCTCATACCCGGTTTTGTTTTCGTTCTCCTTCGCGCGCCGAGCGACATGCGCTGGTTGCCAGAAAAACAGGCCTTTGGGTTCCTGCGAAACGGCGACAAATCCCCGGCGACGCTGACGCAAAAAGCATTCGCTCTGCTGCGGCAAATTGAAGCAAAAAAAAATCGGCGATTCACAGAAGCACCGATTAGGCCCGAGCCGCTGCCTCTTCCCAAGGTCGGGGAAACTGTGGGCGTGAACATGGCGCTGTTCAGCGACACCGTGAAGGCGCTGGTAGAAGAAGTCAAAGGACACAAGGTGATCGCGAGGATCATCAAGTCCAACTTGAGGGTAGAAACGACCCTCGGGAAAGTGGTCCGACTGTAGGGGGTCCTTTCGGGACGCTGCCTCGGGATCGCGGTACAAAAGGGAACGCCAACGCGGCGACCCTTGTGGAGAGGATTTGCTTACGTGTCCATTTTCGAGACGTATCAGGACCTGACGCGGTCGGATTTTGTAGAGCGCTACTCGCTCCAAAGCTGCCCGACGACGCGCGATATAAACGGACCGATTCTCGATCTTGATGTCGCCGTGGCGCTGCTGCGATTAGACGGAAATATTGGGGCCGTGGCGCAACAGCTGGGAAGATCGCGTCGGACCATCGACACGTACATTTCCAGAAATCCTCAGTTACAGGAATTGCAAGAAGACATCTACGAAGCGTTCGTAGACGACGCCGAAGCGCAGGCAAGAAAGCTGGCGCGAGCGGGCGACGGGGGGATGGTGAAATTCGTCCTGTCGACCATCGGCAAAAGGCGGGGCTACGTCACGCGGGTGGAAGCTACCGGAAAAGACGGCGCACCATTGGGGGTGCAGTTCTTTCTGCCACTGAACGGCAGAGAAACAGTTGGAGTGGAAAATGGCGCACACGACATCGTCCCTGAAATTGGACACACGCCAGATGGCGGCACGGGCGAAAGTGGCGAAAGTGCTGATCCACGTCATCGCGTGGACGCCGGTCCCGTATCGGTGGAAACTGGCAGCGAGTGATTGGCTTGCGGCGTGGGTCGCGGGCGCACTGAAAAACGCCAAGGTGCGCGTTGATTGAAATCCGTCCGCAGCCGGGGCCTCAAACATCGTTTTTGAGCAGCGCGGCTGATATCGCAATTTACGGCGGAGCGGCGGGTGGCGGGAAATCTTGGGCGCTCCTAGCGGAACCGCTTCGGAACATCAACAATCCCAAATTCGGAGCAGTGATTTTTCGTAGAACCACCACTCAAATTCGGAACGAAGGCGGGCTGTGGGACGAAAGTACTCACATGTACGCGCCGTTAGGCGGCGACCCCAAGGAAATGACGCTGGAGTGGCGTTTCCCTTCGGGGGCCGCAATCACGATGGCGCACTTGGAACACGATAAGAGCGTTTTGAACTGGCAGGGGGGCCAGATCGCGCTAGAACTGTTCGACGAATTGACGCACTTCACGGAGAGACAATTCTTCTATATGCTCTCTCGTAACCGCTCCACATGTGGCGTAAGGCCTTACGTCCGGGCTACTACCAACCCGGACGCAGACAGCTGGGTCGCTAAGTTCATTTCGTGGTGGATTGACCAAGAAACCGGCTACGCGATTCCAGAACGATCCGGGGTCCTTCGTTGGTTCATCCGCATCGGTGAAAACATCATCTGGGGCGATTCGCCGGAAGAACTGGCGATCTACACGATGCCAGACGGAAGCGGCGGAGAAGTGCCGATACCGCCAAAGTCGGTCACTTTCATCGCCTCAAAGTTGACGGACAACAAAATCCTGATGCAGGCCGACCCCGGCTACATGGCCAACCTGATGGCGCTGCCACTAGTAGAACGGGAAAGGTTGCTGGGTGGCAACTGGAAGATCAGACCAAGCGCTGGCATGTACTTCAAGCGCGAGTGGGTGACGATCGTTGATATCCCGCCGGTTTGCATCCGGAAAGCCAGAGGGTGGGACTTGGCGGCGACGCCGCTAACCGGTCAGAACAACCCTGACGGAACCGCTTCGGTGAAGATCGGGGTCACGGGCGAGAAAGACGAGAAGCCCAAGTACGTCATTTTTGACTGTACTTACGACTTCAAAAGCCCGTCCGCTGTGGAAAAGCTCGTCGTGGAAACGGCGGAAAAAGACGCTAAAAAAGACCTAGATATTGTCATCGACATTGCGCAAGACCCCGGTCAAGCCGGTAAAAGCCAGATCGAATCGTACATGGGTCTCTTGGGTGACTACGACGTAAGGTCCAGTACGGAAACTGGCGACAAAGTGACCCGTTTTTCGCCGTTTTCGGCACAAGCGGAAGCTGGAAATGTCTACGTGGTACGGGGTTCGTGGAATGAAAAGTTCTTTGAGCAATTGGAGAACTTTCCCGAAATGAGCAAAGATGACATCGTCGATGCCACAAGCCGTGCCTTCGCCGCTGTGAAGAAAGCCCGTGCTAAAGCCATGATGTTCTTGAGGAAACCAGCGTGAACGCAGTCACCAAAGTGTCGGAAAAAGCGGCGGTTGCGGTGTTGAACTCCGTTCGGCGCATCACTGACATGTTTCCGGGCTACTTTGGCCAAACTAAGCATAACTACGCCAAAGACTTTGGATGGCCGGACTACATCGACTTTAAGATGCTGTTCGACAAGTACAATCGTAATGGTTTGGCCAAAGCGGCGGTGCACAAAACGGCCTCCAAAACTTGGGAAGACTTTCCGAAATTGGCAGCGGACGCCACGGACGGCAACAGCGATGCCGAAGAAGCCGTCATGAAGCACCTGCGGAAGCTGAACTTTTGGCAGAAAATGGCCGAAGCTGATCGTCGCGCGATGGTCGGAAACTATGCTGGCCTCATTTTGCGTGTGGCGGACGACCTTGACTTTGACAAACCGTTGAATCCAGCAAAGGCGATCGGCATCACCAGCTTGGTTGAGGTCATCCCGGCTTGGGCTAGCCAACTGACTGTTTCGGAATGGGATAACGACACCCGTTCTGAAACCTACGGTCACCCGCTCATGTACCAGTTCAATGAAACGGAAGTTTTTGAGAACCGCCAAATGAACACCCGCGTACGGTCGTTCATGGTGCACCCCAGCCGGGTCATGATTTGGTCGTCGGACGGCACGGTGTTTGGCAGGTCGTTGCTCGAAGCCGGATACAATGACCTGATCGACATGGAGAAGATCAAAGGCGCGGGCGGCGAGGGGTTCTGGAAGAACGCCAAAGCTGCGCCGGTTCTGGAAGTCGACAAGGACGCGTCACTCCGCGAAATGGCCGCTGCCATGGGCGTTGCAGAAGACGGTATCCTTGAAGCTATGAACAAGCAAGTTGATAGCTACGCCAAGGGTTTTGATCAACTTTTGATGCTGCAAGGCATTACGGCAAAGCCGATGAACGTTCAGCTTTCGGTCCCCGAATCGTTCTTCATGGTGGCGTTGATGTCATTCGCGGCGTCCGTGGAAATGCCCCTCAAGATTTTGGTGGGCACGCAATCCGGTGAGAGGGCATCGTCAGAAGATGCCAAAGAGTGGGCACAAACCATCAATGCGCGGCGTGTAAACCATGTGCTGCCACTGATTAATGCGTTGGTGGACAAGCTTATAGAAGGCGGTTTTCTGGTTGGTAGCTGGGCTGTCTCGTGGAGCGACCTTACTAAGGCGACGGTTTCGGATAAGTTGGAATTGGCGTCAAAGATGGCGACCATCAACCAGAAGACCGACGTTCTGAAAAAAGGCGACGTAGTGTTCACCAAGGGTGAAATCCGTCAGGCCGTGGACTATCCGTTGGTGCCAATTGAATCTGCCAAGCTGCCAGATGACGGGCTTGGTGAAACGCAAAAAACCGAGGTTGACGATGAGCAAGACCCAGCGCAAAGCACGGATTAACATCCGCTCGGTTGCCAACACCAAAGCCGCGCGTAGGATCAAGCGCAACGGTCGCGATGTAGTGATTGTGCCTTCGGCCACGCTGCCCGACAATGTTGTCATGAATGGTATCCGATATCCTGCCGAAGAAATCGAAAAGGGCTACAAGTCGCTTGAACGAACCCCGGCTCCTTTCGGTCATCCCACTATCAATGGATTGTTTGTTTCGGCTCGCGACCCCGAGGGAATTAACATTGGTTACGTTGGTGCATGGAATGAGAACGTGCGCCGTGAAAACGGCCGGGTGTTCCTTGACAAAGTGATCGATGTTGAAGTCGCAAATCGCTCCGAAAACGGCAAGCGGCTGCTCGACGCCATCGAGAAAGGCGAAGAAATCCACACGTCCACCGGTCTGTTTGCAAATTTGATCGAAACCGGTGAGGACGAAGTAAAATGGGCAGTGGCGGACATAGAATTTGACCATGACGCCATTTTGCTAGACGAAGAAGGTGCTGCAACGCCCGCACAGGGTGTTGGTATGTTTGTCAACAAAGACGGACAGCAATACGAAGTCATCAATTCGTCTCTCACAGACATGGTTGATGAACAACTCGATTGGGCGTTGGATTCCGTCGCCCGTGCGCTTGAACAAAAGCAACGTTTGCCGATGGTTGAGCGTCTCAAGTCGGTACTCATCGAAGCGTTTTCGGTGGGCCGATCAACTTCTCGTGAACAGGAGAATGCCGGTATGGCTGACGAGAAAAAGGTGACGGACCTTGAAAACCGTCTGGACGAGCAAGGCAAGAGCATTGCCAATCTCTCCACTGCTATCGAGGGTATCGGCAAAACGATCGCCGATTCCATCGCCGAGGCCCTGAAACCGATTTCTAATTCGGTTGAGGCTCTGACCAACGCTGACAAGGCGCGGGCGGACGCGGAAAAATCGGTTTTGGTCAATAAGGTCGTTGAGGCGGGGGTTCTTTCCAAAGAATCCGCTGACAGTCTGACCGTGGCCGCGTTGACCGAATTGGCCAACAAAGTGAAGCCCGGCAAAGCGTCTCAACTGAACGCTTCGCTTCCCAGCAACCAGTCGATCGAGGACGAGTTCAAGGACTATGACTTGAATGTCATCGTCAACGAAGCGACGAAGAAGGAGGCCGTTTGATGGCTGGCAAGGTGATCTTCCGCTACCCGACCGAGAAGCAGCCGACCACCGTGTCGGACAAGCCGGTCGCAGGCGCGTATCTTCCCGGCACGTTTGTGGAAGAAACGGCGACTCAGCTGGTCCAAGTGACCGCTCACACTGCCGCTGCGGGCAAGCTGCCTCTTCTCTTGACCAACCGTGACTGGTACGGTCAGGACGTCGTCACGCCGTATGCTTCGGGTGATACCGGAGCGGCGTATGAACTTGAACCCGGCTACATCGTGCAGGCAGCGCTCGCCGCTGGCACCTACACGTACAATCAGCCTCTGACCATTGGCGCAGGTGGTCGTCTGCAGGCTGCCGTCGCCGCAAACGTTGTCGTGGCGCACTTCGTCGACACTCCCGGCACTTTTGTTGCCGGTGCGTTGGCAGACGTGCAGATCGCCAACTCCTACAACGCCGCTTGAGGAGGGCAAAATGCTTCGTTATACCCCGCAACAGCAGGCGTTTCTGATTGGCAACCGCCGTCAGTTCAACGCCAATCAGACGGCCATCGCCTCGGTGCACGGCCAAGACAGCCTCATCGGCAACGCCATGACCCTGCCGAAAGACGTGTGGGGCGAATGGGACCGCGAGGCGGTTCAGCTTCAACGTTCGATTCTGGCCGTGTTCAGCGACCTTGCCGCTGCAGTTCAATCGCCTATGGCGATCGGTAAGCTGGTCACTTATTTCCAGACGATCAGCGACTCGGGCGAAGTAAACACGTCGATGGATGGTCGTTCGAAAGCTCGCACCGACCAACCGACGATTGACTATGTCGGAACGCCTCTGCCGATCATCGACACCGGGTTCACTTACTCGTGGCGTCAGATGGCGGCTGCCGAGACTGAAGGCTTCTCCAGCCTTGATGCTGCAGGCCGCATGAATGCTAACCGGCGCATCGCTGAAAAGCTGGAAAACATGACTTTGTTCGGTTATTCGGGTATCGTCGTGGGCGGCGCAGCTTCTTATGGACTGCTGAACCACCCGCAGCGTAACACTCGTGCAACGGGTGTGACCCTGAACGCGGCGACCGGCGCGCAGTGGCTGGCAGAAATCGTGGCAACCTTGAAACTGCTCCATGCGGACAATTTCAAGGTCCCTGCGACGATCTACCTGAACTGGTCTGACTGGTTTTACGCTGGTAATGCCGAGTTCACGGCTGGTTATCCGAAGACGATCCTTAGCCGGATCATGGAAATCGCGGGCATTCGCGAAATCATTCCTTCGGATTCCATCCCGGCTAACACCATCGTCGCGGTGGTCAAGAGCCGCGAGGTTGTTGAAATCAAGAACGGGATGCCGCCTTCGACTCGCGCAAAGTTCCGTGCGAACCCCGAGGATGACTACGACTTCACCGTGATTGCCGCAGCCACCATTCAGCTGAAGTACGATGCAGCTGGCCAGATGGGTCTCGCCGTCTCGTCGTAATACGACGCGATCGGCATAAGTCAAAGGGGCGACCGAGGGCGCGGCTTTCGGTCGCTTTAATCAATTCAGTCCCGAGAAAGGGAGAGACTGCCATGCAATACCACGTGACCAAAGGCAAGGTACACGATTCTGACGGTGAACCGATTGAAATTGGCACTGTTTTCGACTTCGAAGAAGTGCCCGCTTTCCTTGTTGGTAAGGTTGAACCGATTCCTGATGGGCTTGTTCCAGAAGAAAAATCGAAAGATGCCGACGCAAAGGCCGCTGCCGACGCAAAGGCCGCTGCCGACGCGGCGAAGAAGTAACCCATCGTGGGTTATGGGACTTTAGCTGGTTGGAGAGCTTATGCCCTCGAAAGGGGCAATAGCGCTCCAACCGACGCTGCCGATGAAAACGCCGCTGCCGCGCTTTTGCGAGCGACGGATTACATTAAGTATAACTACGTAGCTTATTTTTTTAAACCTTACGACGAAAACGTCGAAGCCGTCGAATTTGCAACGTATGAGGCCGCTAATTACGAATTGGCAACCTCCGGTTTTTTCTCAACGATCTTCACCCCCTCTCAACAATCAATTTTGACAGAGGTTGACGGTATTAAGTGGACGCCCGTGACGGGTAACACGAGCAGCATAGATGCCTTTGCGAACGCCTCCCCCACGAGCACTCGTATTGAGGCGATGCTGCGGCGCTACATGCCGATAAAAGGTGGGGTGGGGATTTTTAGCGTCGGCGGCGCAACATGAGTGGGGCTATCATTGCCGATCAAGTAGAGGCGGGCATCATTCAGGCTGCTTTAGCCACGGGCAATGGCGCAACATACGAGTCCTTACTTCGTCGTAAAGTCGACGGTGTGTTCGAATACTATGAGATAATTTGTGTGCAGACGCGCAAGAAATCTTTTGACGCTGCCATGATGGTTGAGCGAATCAACAGAATGATTTTAGTAAGTCCCAAAAGCGAAAAGCCTCTCAAAGGTGACCATATCGCTGTGGGCATTAACGCGGCTGGACTGTCTGGCGTCGAAAATTGGGCGCGTGTTGGCCATGTGCAAACCATCGAGCCAGCGGGGGTGGCGCTTCTTTACAAACTTACGATAGAAGAATAGCGTGGCTAATTTCGGTCAGACGCTGTTCATTTTTCGTAAGAAGGGCATTCGCAACATGAAATACGTTGCGGGCATGGCCTTAAGGGACGTGATGGAAGGCGCGCAAACGCCCCAAACAAGCGCCAAATTTACTGGGGGCGCTTTCGTCATAGGTAAAATTCCGGTGCTCGAAAACATTTTAAGGGAAAGCCTTTGGTCTGGTAGAAACGGTGCTTTTACTCGGGGGTCTACTTCTTATTTGGCTGTTACAACTGGAATACAACTTGGGGACATGTTGAGCTTTTACTGGTCTTCTCCTTACGCCAGAAGAATTGAACAGGGGTTTAGGGGCACCGATTCGATGGGAAGGTCTTACAATCAGGCCGGACGTTTTTTCTTGGCCACGAATATGGAGAAATTCCCTGTCTATCTTAGGCAGCGCGCTGCAGAGGTCCTGAACAAATGACTGAACAGGAAATTTATGAGGCTCTCTCCGCGCGTCTTGTGGATAATGCTCCGCCAATGAAGTTGGTGCCGCCCAATCAAGATGATGTTCCAGTTAAGCCATACTTGACTCTAGACGTTGTACCGACGCGTAGAGAGAACAAGTCGTTAAATGGGGGGATTGAAATGGCGATGGGGTTTTGCCAAATCACTCTCGTGTCCGAGACGAATGAGGACGAGTCGCAAGTTTTGGCTATGGCGCAGCAGATTGCCGGGGCTTTTCCGCATAGGCTTCGTGTCACTCCGGAATTGTTGTTGGTTGATCCCCCAATGATTCAGAACGGCTACAGAGACGGCCCTGATTGGCGCACTCCCATCCGCATCAACTACTTGGCCCACCGTCAGCAATGAGGAATGAAATGACAACGGAAGAACGAGTAAAGGTTACGCACCCCGACTCCGGGGCTGTTGCGAACCCACTGAAATCGCACTTGAAAGCTTGGTTGGACCAAGGCTGGGTGCAAGACGAAACAGCCAGCAAAGAAGGGGCTAAGAAATGACGAGCCATATCGGCAAAATTGTTTCTGTCGCGGCAGGTGTTCCTGCAACTCTCGACAAAGCGGGGTATGAAGCCCTTACGTGGGTCGTCGTGGCGAACCCGATTGTTGCTCCTAGCCCCGGTTGGGAAACTGCGATGATCGACGTGCCCAACTTGACCACGGGCATCACGAAAGGCGACAAGGGTGCATCTGTCGGTCGTGTGACTGAAATGGCATTTGAAGAAAAGCTCTCGGATGCTGGTCAGATTGCCGTGCGCCTGTACGCTGCTCCGAGCTACGTGTCGGAAGTAAGCGTCAAGATGGTTGACCCCACGGGCACCAATACTCACGTCTACATGTCGGGCATCATGTCAAACTTGGCCGACAATGAAGCTACTGTTGAGACTTACAAAGGCTTCACGGTCAGTTTCCGTCAGAACTACGATCATCTGCGCACTACTCCGCCTGCTTGAGGACCATCATGGATTTCTCTAAATTCGACGTTCGTGGGAAGGCCGAGACTGGAAAGGCCTTCCCAATCCTGCACCCCGAAACTTTTGAGCCGGTCGTTGAAGATGGCAAAACCGCCATGTTCATTGTTCGTGGTAGTTCTGCGCCATCAGTTCAAAAGGCTCAACAGGCCGCGATGGCAAAGGCTTTGCAAGAGGCGGAGAAAGAAGAAGACAAAACGTTTACTTTCGAAAATTTGCACCAGTCCACGATCAAATCCGCGATTCCTTTGCTCGTTGGGTTTGAGAATGTTGAACTGAACGGTGTTCCTGTCACTATGGAGAACGCCGAGCAATTTCTTAACTTGGTGTTTCCGAGGGTGATTAAGGATCTTGAAACAGGTACTCTCAAAGTTGCGAATAAAACTTTTGCGATCCAGGTTTTGGAACGCTCTGGTGAATTGGATGCTCTACTGGGAAACGTCTAACCGCGCTCCGTTTGTGGGCGCGGCAACTTGGTTGGTTACACGCTAAACCCGGCAAGGACCCCCAGACTAGGGAAGAACGTTTCAAGGCCATGGGGGTCACTCCCAATCTCCCCGATGTTGGTAGGTCAATTTATCTTCTCGAAGCTCTCATGGATATGAAAATTGCTGTGGCTGGTGAATACGGACCTAGACCACAGACTTGGTCCGAAGTTTTGGCTTTTTCCCAAGCAACAGGCAGAGCGCTGCAAGCTTGGGAGAGGCAGGTGCTTTTTGACATGTCTTGGGATTACGTTCAAGAGTATCAGAAAGCAAGCAGCCCCTTCCTCAAATCGCCCATGGAAAGGCCGAACTAGTGGTTGATGTAGCAAAGCTGTCCTTGACGGCTGACACCACAGGGTTAAAAAGTGCTATCCCGGTGCTGGATAACCTTGTAGCGGCTGGCAAAAAAGCGCAAACAACTTCCGCTCAGCTTCGGGCTGAAGTCGCCCAAACAGACGCCGCTTTGAAAGCCCTTAAAGCCTCTGGCAACGGCTCAAAGGCGGAAATAGATCAGCTTGCTTCGTCTCTGACAGGGTTGCGGGTCAAACTGGCTAATTCTAAGGCGGAGTCTATGGGCCTCGCCAATCAAATGCATGCGATGAAGTCGGCTAGCAGCATCGCAGGACATTCCGTAGGCAACTTGACTGCCCAACTTTTCGACGTTGGCGTGATGATGCAAGCGGGACAAAATCCGTTTGTTCTCATGGTGCAGCAAGGTTCTCAAATCGCTCAAGTCATGGGTCCGATGGGCGCGGGTGGGGCTATTCAGGCTCTTAAAGCTAGCGTCCTGCAACTCTTGAACCCGATGAATGCTGTGATTTTTGCTGTTATTGGCATTGGTGCTGCTGTTGTGCCCATGGTTGCCGAATGGTTTAAAGGCTCCGAAGCCGTTAAAACTATGAAGGACCAAGTAGAAGCTCTGGCTGATGCGACAGAAGCCTATGCTGCAGCTGGCAAGGCCGCTGTTTCTTCCGTGGACGTCTTGTCTGAAAAATACGGGGCTTTGGCCATGGTTGCGGCCATGGCCCTTAATCAAGACGCCGAGAGGAAAAAGCAGCAAGCTATGCTCGAACTGTCTACCACGGTAGACATGCTTGCGCAGAGTTTCGGGAATCTTTACGGACAAGAAATTAACATTGGCGGTCAAATTGGCGTCATCATTCCCGCCATGCAAGAATTGCAAGTTCAGTTCAATTTTACAGAGCGGGCTGCTTCGCAGTTCCTTGGTCTTTTGCGTGATTTGGAAAACGCGCAAGGTCCGATTCAGACTGCAGAAGCTGCTAGGGCGCTTCGTGAATGGCTTGAACAAGCTTATGGCTCGGCAGAAAAGATGCCGCCAAAGATGCAAGAGCTTTATAACAGCCTAAACGACAGCACTATTGCTTCGGCAGAGCTACAGGGTACTCTTGATCTTGTGGCTGGCACTGCTGACAGAATCGATCAAATTGCTGCTAACATCAATAGCACTATCGCATCAGCTGACGGGTCGGCTTTGGTTGCGGCATTCTCTGCAGCCTTCCCCGTCGCTTCGCAACTGCTTGGCATGGCTAACGCTATTCGGGGTGCTTTGAGTCTTGGCAACACCATAAAGAGTCTTAATACACAAGGTCTTGCGTCTCAATACGCTCAATATGGTGCTGGTCGGGCGGCTTTTGATGCTGCGGCTAAAGCTAGCGGTCCACTCTACACCCCGTTTGATTACCCCAAGGTAGAAGATTTTGGTGGCGGTGCGCCTCCCGGTCGTCCCATGGACTTGGGTGTTCCCAGCGGAAAAGGTGGCGGAGGCGGCGGGGGTGGTGGTCGTTCTGATGCAGCCAAGGAGGCTGAAAAACAGGCTGAAGCCATTCAGAAAGTAACTGAAAGGCTCCAATCCGAAATTGATATGGTGGGTAAATCCGACGAAGCGCGTCGGCTGCACCAAGAATTGCAAAAAGCGGGCGTCACGATCTATTCCGAGGAAGGTCAGAAAATTAAGCAGTTGGTCGACGAACTTACTCTGCTTGAGGAACGTCAGAAGCTTGTTGCAGAAACCATGAAAGGTATTGAGAACGCTGCGCAGGGGTTTTTCGTAGGTGTTTTGAGTGGCGCTAAAGACTTGCAATCCGCTATAGGCGATCTTTTGCGCGAACTTGGTAATTTGTTTCTTAATCAAGCGTTCAAGATGCTGTGGGAAGGTAAATCAGGAGGTAAAGGCGGTATCGGCGGCATGATTGCTGGATGGTTTGATGCTGGAGGCAACATTCGCTCTGGAGAAGTCGGCATCGTTGGAGAGAAACGTCCTGAATTTGTGAACGGCAGACTTGTGACTAGGCCGACCCTAATTGAAGGCCCTGCCAATGTTACTGGCGGCGCTCGCACTGCAGAATTACTGAAAAGAGCAAGAGGCGCTGCTTATTCTGGTGTGTCTGGTCAAAGCGGAAGAATGGAAATGCCAGCGTCTAGGATAACCGTGGCCCCGGCTAAAGTTGTCGTTCTCGACGATCCGCGCAAAATTGATGCTTGGCAGCGCAGTCCAGAAGGTGAGCGAGCAGCAGCTTGGCAGCGTAAGCGGATGGGCCGTAATGGCTGAAGTTTGGCCTTGGTCTCCACAGACCATATTGGAAACGCTTGAATTTGAAACTGACGTCAGAATGGCTCGGTCCGCTGAATGGCGCGATAGTCTTAAAGATGCAACTCAGTTCTTAACTCTTGGGCACGTTTTAAATAACGTCAAAGCTGAACGCGCCATAGAAGCGGTAAGGCTCAACGCCCTTGGTGAATGGCTTGTCCCAGAATGGCCCAACGCTTCTGTGACGTTTGGTTCTTTTGCAGCTGGCGTTACTGTTCTGCCAGTGGAATTATCCGATGCCTACACGGTGGGGCAAACAGTTTTAATTTGGCTTAGCGACGATATTTGGGAAACCAAAGAAGTATCTGCCTTGGGACCGTCCAGTATTACGTTGTCCACGGGTTTGATTTCGTCTTACTCTGGCAACCAAAATCGCCCTTTAATCGTTGTCCCGATGATTTTGGCTATCGCGCCCGGTGGAGTTGAGTTCCAAAGTGTCTTTCCGGTCCAGTCACTTTCAGTAAGGTTCATGGCCACGGAGACAGTTGATCTTGCTGGAAATTCGTACCCACTACACGCGGGCCTGCCGGTGGTCACGGACGGTCGTGTGCCTTTCCAGGCGTTGTCTGGCGGGCTGAATCAAGCCAACAGTCTTATGGCGTCTGGTTTTGGTGCTTATGCGCTGCAACAAGTAGAGACCTACACAAGACGCTATGGCACTATTAGTTGGTATGACAAAGGATATTTGGGTCGTTGGGCGCGCAGGAAATTTTTACACTTTTTGCGTGGACGCGACGGCGCGTTTTGGTTGCCTACTGGCCAAAGCGACTTGCTGTTGGTCAACCCGGTGTCATCTGGCGCTCTTTCCATTGTCGTAAAGCCTATAACCACCAATGCGGCGATGGTAGGTCGCACAATCACAATTACGGAAGGCAACAACACCGTCACAAGGAACGTCACTGGCGCGTCAAATGCTGGAATTAATCAAGCTTTGTCGATAGCGCCAACCGGCGTGGCATTTACAACAAAGGCCACTGTAAGTTTTGCGATAAAAAGCAGACTGGACGCAGATCAAGTGGAAATGAACTACTTTTTTGCCGCTGGGGCGCTTGCTTCTACTTGCAATTTGCCCGTGGTTGAGGTTCCGTAATGGCTTTCTCTGACTATCTTAGCCAAATTTTTGGTAAGAAAGCTATTTGGCTGTACAAGATCGTTGTGCCGGGGGTGGCCACTTATTATGTTACGAGTAGGAGTAAGAAAAGGGGCAACGCTCCTTCCTTTCTTTCTAGCGCCGGGAAGCCTGACGCGACTTTTTTGATCGACACAGGATGGACTTCAATGGCCATATTGAATGGGGGCGTTACCCAAACCACTCAATCTGAAAAAGCCGAAGTGATGGTGTCGTTGCCCACTACCAGCGAAATTGCGCAAGCCGTAATTAATTATGACGGCCAAGCGGACGTTTCAGTTTCTATTTGGCAAACTTTCGTGGGCGATCCTGATGAAGAATATGCGTCAAAATTTGCTGGTAGAGTAGTTACTGTCAGACCGGTGTTACTGGCCGTGGATTTAGTCTGCGAAGAAGGCTTTACTGCCATGTCGCGGTCCAGCGTGGCCCAAGTAATTCAGAGGCCCTGCAGACACGCGCATTATTTTACAAATGATGATGGCGGCGGTTGCAGACTTGACATAGATGATTGGAAACAGGCCGTTAGTATTACTGTAGCTACTGGCAAAATCGTCACAGTGCCCCTTGCTGCGTTGCAACCAGACGGCACTTATACCGCTGGCGTGTTGTTTTGGAGCGGAAATGAGTATTTCATTCAGTCACATGTCGGTTCTGTGTTGACGCTGGAGAAAACGCCTGTAGGGCTTTCTGGCGTGTTACCCGCAGCTGCCGAAATAGCACCGGGGTGCAATCTTACCCCAGAAAATTGCATAGTTTTTGGCAATATCGCTAACTTTGGCGGGTTTTGGTTCATGACAGAAACCCCCTTCGATGGCAGGGCAATAGGCTAATGATCTGGCGTCTCATACTAGGCATCGTGCTCAACTACGCTGCGTCGCTTTTTACTAAGCCGCCGCAAGGGCCTACTGCGTCTAATTTGTCTGATTTTAGCATCCCTAGATCAGACGAGGGCGCGAAAATTTTCGACTTTGCTGGAACTGTTTGGCTTAAAGACCCGCATGTTGCGTGGTACGGCAATTTTGCCAGCGAACCTATCAGACAGAAGCAAAAGAAAAAATGACGCGAATAATTCATCAGGACTTTCGTCACCCGACTACGCGGGTCTGCGACAGAGCACGGGATTTATTTTTCCGCAGATTCGGTTTGGACTGGGAGCGCTTCAAAATCGAGGGTATGACTGCCGAGGAACTGCGCGAACCGGGTCAACACTTAGATCTAATCGACAGGCTTGAGTTGGTCGCTAAAGAACGAGAAGAAAATGGGCGGTAGTAAAAAACAAACTATCGGTTACAATTATTTCTT
>JACCDR010081761.1_pt1 | contig 15133 bp, 12 predicted proteins | sample 7446431 | NCBI WGS metagenome assembly JACCDR01 (sample SAMN15323443, study PRJNA562643) | freshwater metagenome | isolation source: river surface water | place: USA:Blue River Watershed | collected 2017-08-17 | reverse complement strand
TTATGCCCACGCAGGGTTCATGACGCATCCATAAGCCTCGGTGGTGAAATTGGTAGACACAAGGGATTTAAAATCCCTCGGCCTCACGGCCGTGCCGGTTCGATTCCGGCCCGAGGCACCACACTACATCTGCATTAAAACACCCGCTCTATGGGATATTGCTGCGTCCTTTATTGAGCATTCAGTCTCAAGATAGTCGTCAAAAACGCCCGCAAACCGCGCCTCGTCCACGCCTTAAATTCACGATAGCGACCAAAGCGCAGCAAGATTTTTGCCGCATTGCTGCCAAGCTATTTTTGAAAATTTAGCGCTGCGATTCTACCGTCCAGGCAGTTAAAAATACGGATATGAAATAGCGTTTAAAACCAATCCTGCGTATAAGGTCGGGTATAAAATCTAAAATCAAGGTTGCACATTTAACTTTTTTCAAATCGGGTTTCACAGCCTGGAGAGGAATCTGTTTGAATTTGCAGTCGAATATTGCTGCTACCAGTTTCCGGTAATTTCATATAGATAAGTTGGCTGCTTTCATATAGATAAGTTGGCTGCTTGTTGCACCAGTTTCCAATGCTAGTGGTGGTACCCAATTGCTGGTATTAGCCACAGAGATAAATGCGGCCGCATCAATTACGGTCACATCACCTGTGATGGAAAGCTTCGCTTGGCCAGTTGTCGCGTTTGTACCCGTATTGCTGTAGGTCACAACAACCGGAACGTTTTTCCAGGTCTTGCGCTAATGGGGCAAAATTGACCCACTCCCGTGCAGAGAGAAGTAATCAACACGCTAGGCGCACAGCGACCAATCAATGACCGGCTTTTATCAAGCCAATCCGATCTCTCATTTGAAGAGGAGAAGGTGTTTTTTACAAGAAAAATGCCAAGAGGGGCATATGATAGCTGACTCAACTCAAACGGAGTTTTTGTTTAAAATTTTCAGCCAGTTTTGAAGGTGTTTGCAAAGGATTGCAGCTGATTTCAGTTTCTCTACAATTCTTCAGCAGCTTCTCTACACTTAAATTTAATTTATTAAAAAACCGGCCTAAAACCCACGTAAATTCCGGTAAAAATTGGTCGGAGCGGCGGGATTCGAACCCACGACCACCACACCCCCAGCGTGGTGCGCTACCAGACTGCGCTACGCTCCGACGTAAGTTACACCCTTGTAACCTAAAACCACACCTAAGCCATGCTGCGGTGTGGGCGCGCATGATACGCGAGCCATAGGTGATTGCAAGCCCTTTTTCGAGGTGGCGGCGGGTGCGGCATTAAGGTCGACGTGAATCGGGGACTAGTGTAACGAGGGGCCATCGGGTTTTTTGCGCGCCGCTTGCTGCGTGGCCCAGTCATCCAGCATTTTTTGCTCGGCCAGGCCCATGGCTTTGTCACTTTCCAGCAGGCAGCGCGCCACCCACTCCTGCAGCGCGCGGTGCTTTAAATGGGTTTTTTGCCAGGCGTCTTTTTGCGCTTCCAGTTCGCGCAGTGCCAGCGCCAGCTGCTGGCGCTGCTGCGTTTGCAGATTGCCAAGCTGCTGCACAAACGCACGCCGTTGAATCAACTGCCCTGGCGTTACCGCCTGCTGGGGCAGCGACTCATAACTCGCGAGCTGCTCCAATATCTCGTCCAGGCGGCGAGCCTGAAGCTGATAGTGCGCCTGGGCCTTGCGCAAGACCTCAGCGGCAGAGGCCTGGTCTCTGGCGGCCATATCCAACAGTAATTGCATGCGCTCAGATGCTGATGCCATGGCGATTCCTCTGTGTTAAACGGTTTCCGGATGATCTTTGGCGTGTTTCGGTGGGGCCAGCAAGTGCTTCAGATGGCCCAGACTCTCGGCAAAGCTGGCTTTGGTGGTCAAGCTTTGGGCGATAAATTGCTGCAGGTGCGGATGACGCTCAATAGCGCGATCAATCAGGGGGTCAGCGCCCGCTTTATAAGCGCCAACGGCCACGAGATCCTTGTTTTGACGATAGGCCGCAAGCAACTGTTTAAAGTGCTGCATCTGTTTGAGGTGCTCCGGCGAGACCAGGTTCGGCATAACGCGGCTGATCGAGGCTTCAATCTGAATCGCGGGATAAATTCCCTCATCAGCCAAGGTGCGGGACAGGACAATATGGCCATCCAAAATCGCCCGCGCCGAGTCGGCGATGGGGTCTTGCAGGTCATCGCCCTCTGTCAGCACGGTATAAAACGCCGTGATACTGCCCTGCCCCCGCTCGCCATTGCCGGCCCGCTCCACCAGGGCCGGAAGTTTTGCAAACACCGAAGGGGGGTAGCCTTTGGTTGCCGGGGGCTCGCCAATCGCCAAGGCAATTTCACGCTGCGCCTGGGCAAAACGGGTGAGGGAATCCATCAGCAGCAACACCTTTTTACCGCGATCGCGAAAGTGCTCCGCAATGCGACTGGCGAGATACGAGGCGCGCAGCCGCATCAAGGGGGCTTCATCGGCCGGGGCGGCGACTACCAGTGCGCGCGTTAAGCCTTCAACACCCAAAATGTGCTCAATAAATTCTTTAACCTCGCGACCGCGCTCGCCGATCAGGCCGACTATCACCACATCGGCCTCGGTAAAGCGCGTCATCATGCCGAGGAGCATGCTTTTGCCCACGCCGCTGCCGGCAAAAAGCCCCAGCCGTTGACCTTGCCCGACCGTGAGCAAGGCGTTGATGGCGCGAATACCCACATCGAGCGGTGTAGTCACCGGCGCTCGCGCCAAGGGGTTAATAGGAGGTGCCGCGAGCAATAACGGTTGATCGCCCTGCAGCGGCCCCAAGCCATCGAGCGGTTGACCCAAGCCATTGATAACGCGACCCAAGGCCTGGTCGCCCATCCACAGAACATCCTGACGGGCAGAAGGCCTGACCACCAAGCCCGGCTTCAGTCCCTCCAGTGAGCGAATAGGCATCAAAAAGGTCGTCTTATCACTGAAACCGACCACCTCGGCATCCAAGGTTGCGCCTGTTGGCAGCTGAATCTGACAGCAGGCGCCAACTGGGGCGCGTAAACCCACAGCCTCCAAAGTGAGGCCGACCATACGGGTTAGGCGGCCCGTCGGTTCTGGCGACTGGCGCAACGCGGCGTAATCTCGCCGCGCTGCAAGCTGTTGCCACGCCATCAGGCCAGCGATAGGTGGAGGGGAAACTGTCATGTTTGCCACGTATCCGGCGCCAAGTCGTTGGCGTCTAACTTATTGGCATCTAAGTCGCTGGCCTCTTCTGAGGTGATGGGCAGATCATCGATCAGCGTCTTGGCGCTGAGGCAAGCGGGCGCCTCACCTAGGGCGCCAGAGGGCGGCATTCCGGCTGAAGCCTGCACTGGGAGCCCAGGTGGCGTCAACGCCAATGGCCTCTCAGCCAGCTGAGTCTGGGGCAATTCGGTTAAAAACGCGGCAAGGCGCGAAGCAAGCTGATAGTCCACACGACTGTCTCGGCTTTCAACCCGGCAGCTGCCGCGCCCAAGATCAGCATCCACTGCCAGAGACACGCCCGCCAGCCGATCCGGTACTGCATCCTGCAAGGCTTGCCAATCGTTTGCGTTGAGCCAGACCTTGACGCCCACCGCATCCGGCGGCAGCGCATCCAGCGCGCAATACACGAGCGGCCACAAACTGTGCGGCTCCCGGTTGAGTTTGTCCGCCACCAGCGCTTCCGCCATTGCCACGGCCAGCTCCAGCAGCACCGCCGCCAGCTGATCCTGCTGGGCTTGGCGAGGTGCTGCCAAACTTTCAATCACTCCTGCCAGCGCTTGCGCCTCGGCGTGATACCACTGCCCCTGTTCACTTTTTGCCTGCTCGGTTCCAGCTTTTAAACCCTCCGCATAGCCGGCCTGACGCCCTTCTTGCCGCCCCTGCTCGCTACCTTCTTGGTAGCCTTTGCTAAACCCGTCCTGCTCCGCCAAACGGGTTATGGCTTCCAGCTCCTTGGCGGTCATGGGCTTCACGGCGGGGGCGACAACCGGCTCACCCGCAACCGGTGGTGAATCCGGGCGCTTGCGCGACTGTTGCTCAGCCTTGTGCTGGACCCGGGTTTGTTCGGCTTTTTTTTGCCGCTGCCGCTGCTCCGCCTGATTGATCACAGGCCCTTTCACCTCCGGCAGATGCCAGGGCTTGGAGTCCGCCAACTGCTCAAACGGGATGCGGGGGGGTAAAGAGCCTGTCATACCATCACGACCTGGCAAGCGGTGGGCATAGCGTACGGATTCATTAGAGCATCGCCTCGCCACCGCCACCTAAACTGATATCGCCCGCATCGGCCATACGCCGACAAATCAGCAGAATTTCTTTTTGTGCCGCTTCCACCTCTGAGACTTTCACAGGCCCTTTGGCTTGCAAATCGTCGCGCATCAATTCGGCAGCCCGTTTCGACATATTGCCAAAAATTTTCTCTTGCAATTCCTCATCGGCACCCTTGAGGGCCGTGATCAGCATATCGGAGGAGACCTCGCGCAAAATAGCTTGAATGGCGCGATCGTCCAAACCTTTTAAATTTTCAAACACAAACAACAAATCGGCAATTTGATTACCCATATCCTCGTCAACTTCTTTGATCGATTCCATGAGTTCATTAGCGGTGGTACTGTCCAGATTATTGACAATTTCAGCCGCCGTTTTATAACCGCCAATATTTTTCGTCTGAGAACCGGCATTACCCGAAAATTGTTTTTCCAGAATATTATTGAGTTCTTGCAAAGCGCTCGGCTGCACCGTATCGAGCGAAGCCACCCGCATCATGACATCGAGGCGCACTTTGTCCGGAAAATAATGCAGCACCTGGGCCGACTGGTCTGGATCTAAATAGGCGATGACAATCGCCTGAATTTGCGGGTGCTCGTTGCGAATAATGTCGGCAATCGAGCGGGCCTCCATCCACTTTAAGGTATCGAGCCCTGTGGTATTACCGCCGAGCAAAATGCGGTCGATCAAACCATTGGCTTTATCAGCACCCAGCGCCTGCACCAACATATTGCGAATATAATTATCGGCACCCATGCCTAAACCGGTTTGCGTGCGCACTTCATCTAAAAAATTCGCAAGCACCACCTCCACTTCATATTGCTGCACATTTTTGAGCTGGCTCATGGCGGTACCGAGACGCTGCACCTCTTTTGGCCCCATGTGTTTTAAAATATCGGCCGCCGCACTTTCGCCAAGCGACATCAATAAAATAGCGGCCTGCTCCAATTTAGTTAAATTAACTTTGGGCGCGTTGGGGTCCGCTTTGGCGGGCACAGAAGGGGGCATGGCGTGGGCCTCGTTTACTCTTCGTTAATCCAGCGTTTAATCACTTGCGCAACGCGCCCCGGATCCTCAGCAACCAATCCTTTAATCGCATTTAACTGCTGCTCATAACTATCCTCCGGGCTTGGCAACGCCATGGCATCGCCCCCGGTGAGGGTGACAGTTTCATTGCTCAACGAGTCAAACCCATCCACACCGGCTGCCTGCAAGGCCGCTAATTCTTTCGCTTCATCCTCGGCGCGGGAGCGAAGGCCAGAGTGCGCCAAACTTTTTAAGACCGGTCGCAAGAGCCCCAGTATCAAAATAGCGATAATCAATACGCCAGCCATTTGTTTGGATAGGGTTTTAAACCACGGCAGCTGATACCAGGGAATCTCGCCCAGCTGCTCACTGACGTCAGGAATAAATGACTCATTCAATATATTGACACTGTCGCCACGCTCGGCACTGAACCCCACTGCATCGCGCACTAAAATCGCAATGCGGTCCAATTCCTCTTGTGTCCAACGGCTGCGGACCATTTCGCCAGTTTCGGGATTGAGCACGGCCTTGTCGTCTATCACCACCGCCACCGTCAATCGGCGCATGCGACCTTTTTCATGCTTGGTATAGCTCACAGTGCGATCAAGTTCATAATTGCGCACCGCTTGTTTGCGCGAATTACTGGGTAATTCGGCGGCAGCCCCCGCCTCCCCGGCCTCTGCCACTTCAGGCGCATCACCGCCTTCCGGCGGCTGATTGGTCAAGGCACCGGGAATACCCATGGGGGCAGCCCCATTTTTTTGGAGCTCTTCCACCGTTTGCTCGCTGCGCACCGCCGGCAAATCGGGATTAAAGGATTCCGCCGCCTGCTCTACTTCCGTAAAATCCAAATCAGCTGCCACCTCGGTTTTAAATTTATCCTCACCGATAATGGGCGTCAGCAACCGGCGCAGACGCAAAATCATGTCATTTTCAACTTTTTTGGTGTATTCGAGATGCTGGGCTGCCACCAGTAATTTTTCGTCTTCCAAACCAAACGATAGCAAGCTTCCCTTTTGATCGACAATCGTGACATTTTCACTTTTTAATTGCGGAATGCTGGAGGCCACCAAATTGGCGATACCTTTAATTTGGTGCGGCTCCAGCGTGCGGCCTGGAAAGACATCCAAAAATACCGAGGCCGAAGGCTCCCGCCCATCTTGTACAAAAACAGCCGTTTTGGGGATAGCCAAGTGCACGCGTGCCGAGCGTACTGAATTAATACTGGTAATGGTGCGCGCCAGCTCACCCTCCAAGCTGCGCTTATACCGGGTCGACTCCATAAACTGGCTAGTGCCAAGCGGCTGCTCTTTATCGAGCAGTTCAAACCCAACCGATTGATTGCCAGGAATACCCCGCTCGGCCAATTCAATCCGGGCTTGATGAATTTTATCGGCCGCAACCAAGAGAGCGCCGGTTTTGAGGTCGACTTTAAACGGAATATCATGAAACTGTAGAATTTCACTCACTTCTTTGCTGTCTAAGCGGTCCAAGCTGCCATAAAGCGGGACATAGTCTTCCCCTTGGCTCCAGAGTACTACCGCAAAACCAAAGGCGACACTGGCCGCGAGGGCGATCATTAAACCCACTTGGCGAATCAGATTTAAATTATTAAACCCGTCGATCAAATCGCTTTTAATACCTGTCGACTTGACTTTAATCGTTTCAGGAGAGGAATCGGCAACAGCCATGGTTTTTACCTAATGGGATGCAATATTAAATGGGCATATTCATAACGTCTTTATAGGCTTCCACTAATTTATTGCGCACCTGTGTGGCCGCTTGAAAGGTAAGGCTGGATTTTTGTGACGCAATCATGACCTGGGTAATATCCACACCCGGCTCTCCCTTCAAATAGGCTTGAGAGAGGTTAGAGGATGCCTGCTGCACGCTGTTGACTTTATTCAGCGCCTGGCCCAAAAGATCGCCAAAATTCAGGCGCCCCGGAGCCTCTGCGCCCAAACCGGGAACGCTCGCTATACCTTGCCCATCCCGCACAGCGCCGGTTGCGCCAAACGCCTGAGTTTGCGATTTCAGGGTTCGCATATCGGCTAAAAGCCGGTTGATATCCACCCGATCGGTCATGTTGCACCTATATTGCTGCCACAGTATTGATTGACTGCCACAGTATTCCTAACTCAGTAAGACCCCGCCCGAAAGCGCCAATTGGCTGACAAATTCGGGGGCACAGGTACCTAATTCACGAATCAGGCCAAAATACGAAAGCACTACCAGACTCTAACCCACGGCAGACTCTAACCCACGGATAGCTTAAGCGGCCTCCAGAGCCTAAAGCCTATATCAATAAACTTTGATATAGGCTTTAGGCTCTGGTAGAGTAACGCTCAATGCCCGCAGTCGCTGAGCCAGGCCGACGGGTGCCACTCCTGCTCAGGTAATTCGTATGCCTCAGGCTGAAGCCTTATTGCACAGCATCGACCCGCTCGCCTCCTCGGCGCTTGGCGAGTTGGCCCAGGTGTTAAAGGCCGTGGCCGATAAGCTGCGGCTGCAGATTCTGCAGCTGCTCGCTGATGATTCATTTGGTGTCCTCGAGCTCGCAGGTCTTATGGGGCTCGCGCAACCGGCGCTCAGTCACCACTTAAAAGTGCTGCAAACCGCCGGGCTGGTAACACGCCGGCGCGAGGGCAATTCCATTTTTTACCGCCGGGCACTTTTAGCGCCGGATGATCCCGCTTGCGAACTCAAACGCTGCTTGTTTACACAGCTCGATCATTTACCACTGCCCGCAGCACTGGCCGATGCGCGCGAGCGCTGCTGGCAGACTCGTGCCCAGGCGTCGGCTGCGTTTTTTCGCGACAACATCACGCAATTTGCAAAGCAGCAAGACTTGATCGCCTGCTACCCAAGTTATGCCGAGGGGCTGCAGGAGTTGCTGCGCATCAGTTTACGTAGCCTGCCGAACCAGCAGTTGGCTTTAGAAGTGGGGCCAGGAGAAGGCGAATTTTTGACGGTGCTCGCCCGTGAGTTTGAACAGGTGGTGGCGATCGATTTGGACCCGCAATTGCTGGCTATCGCCCAAAAGCGCAATGCGGCTTTTACGAATATTACGTACCGATGCCAAGACGCGCTGGCGGCCGACCCGACCGAAGCCTGCGCCCTGATTGCCTTGAATATGGTACTTCACCATATTCCCTCGCCGGCGGCGCTCATCAAATCCTTGTCGTCGCGTTTGGCCCCGGGCGGCGTACTACTCTTGACCGATCTCTGCCGCCACCAGCAAGCCTGGGCACAAACGGCCTGTGGCGATCTGTGGCTGGGGTTTGATGCTGCCGATTTAAATCACTGGGCAGCCTTAGCCGATCTGCAGGTGACGCAAAGCAGTTACATTGGGCTACGCAACGGGTTTCAAATTCAAATTGTGCAATGCGTTAAATCAACCCCGGTTTTTTAATTTCATTAATGGCTGCTGCAAGAGGATTATTCCATGTCTGAATACCGTATTTTTACCTCTGAATCCGTCTCAGAGGGCCACCCCGATAAAATGGCTGACCAAATATCCGATGCCGTGCTAGATGCCATTTTGGCGGAAGATAAACACGCCCGCGTTGCAGTCGAAACCCTCGTCAAAACCGGCATGGCCATTATTGCAGGCGAAGTGCGCACCAGCACTTATGTCGATTTGGAGGAGCTGATCCGCCAGGTGATTTTAGATATTGGCTACAACTCCAGCGAGCTGGGTTTTGATGGCGCCTCTTGCGCGGTATTAAATGCCATTGGCAAGCAGTCTGCCGATATTGCGATGGGCGTGGATGAAAACGACAACAAAGATTTAGGCGCAGGCGATCAAGGTTTAATGTTTGGTTATGCTACCAACGAAACACCCGTGCTGATGCCCGCGCCCATTTTTTATGCACATCGCCTGGTCGAAAAACAAGCCCAATTGCGCAAAAACGGCACCCTCAGCTGGCTGCGCCCAGATGCCAAAAGCCAAGTGACTCTGCGCTACGAAGGCGGCAAGCCGGTCGCAGTGGATGCCGTGGTCCTCTCTACCCAGCATGGCCCAGAGGTGTCTCAATCGGCTATTCATGAAGCCGTGCGCGAATTAATTATTCGCGAGGTGCTACCGGCAGAGTGGTTACATAAAGACACGCAATACCACATTAACCCCACCGGTCGTTTTATTATTGGTGGCCCCGTCGGCGACTGTGGTTTGACCGGGCGCAAAATTATTGTCGACTCCTACGGCGGCATGGCCCGCCACGGTGGTGGCGCCTTTTCCGGTAAAGACCCGTCCAAAGTCGACCGCTCTGCGGCCTATGCCGGGCGCTATGTAGCTAAAAATATTGTCGCGGCGGGGCTCGCCGATAAATGCGAAATACAAGTCAGTTATGCGATTGGTGTGGCAGAGCCAACCTCTATCGCCGTTAACACCTTTGGTACCGGCAAACTCAGCGATCAAGCGATTGTTGCACTGGTGCGCGAGCATTTTGATCTACGCCCACGCGGCTTAATTAGTATGTTAAATCTCTTGCGCCCCATTTACCGCGCTACCGCAGCCTATGGCCACTTCGGTCGCGAACTGCCCAACTTCACCTGGGAAAATACCGATAAGGCGGCTACTTTATCCAAAGCCCTGTAACGACAGGCCAACCCTTGCAAACAAGCCGACTTTTTTAATCCCATACCTTCTTAGCCAAACACCTTCAGGAATTCGACATGCACTTCACAGATTATAAAGTTGCGGATATCAACCTTGCCGACTGGGGACGCAAGGAAATGGCGATTGCCGAAGATGAAATGCCGGCACTCATGGCGCTGCGACGTAAATATGCCGCTAGCAAACCCCTTGCTGGCGCCAAAATTATCGGCTGTATTCACATGACGATCCAAACTGCGGTACTGATCGAGACCCTGGTGGAACTCGGCGCCGATGTGCGCTGGTCATCGTGTAATATTTTTTCGACCCAAGACCATGCCGCCGCTGCCATCGCCGCTGCGGGGATCCCGGTATTCGCCTGGAAAGGCGAAACGGAAACTGAGTTTTGGTGGTGTATCGAGCAAACCCTGCACAAAGACGGAAAGCTATGGGACGCCAATATGATTTTGGATGACGGCGGGGACGTGACCCAAATCGTGCACGAAAAATATCCGCAGATGCTGGATGCAATTCATGGCATTTCCGAAGAGACCACAACCGGCGTTCACCGTTTAGTCGAAATGTTGAAAAAAGGCAGCCTCAAGGTGCCAGCCATTAATGTGAACGATGCCATTACCAAAAGCAAAAACGATAATAAATACGGTTGTCGGCACAGCCTTAACGATGCCATCAAGCGCGGCACTGATCATTTATTATCCGGCAAAAAAGCTTTGGTAATCGGTTACGGCGATGTGGGTAAAGGGTCTGCGGCTTCGCTGCGTCAAGAAGGCATGATTGTCAAAATCACCGAAATTGATCCCATCTGCGCCATGCAGGCCTGCATGGACGGATTTGAAGTCGTTTCGCCCTATCGCGACGGCCTGAATACGGGTGATATCGCTGACATCAATCAGCCCTTACTTAGCAGCACCGATTTAGTCGTGACCACAACGGGTAATATCAATGTGTGTGACGCAGCCATGTTACGCAGTTTGAAAAAGAGCGCCGTTGTCTGCAATATCGGCCATTTTGACAGTGAAATCGACACCGCTTTTATGCGCAAGCAATGGGAGTGGGAAGAAATTAAACCCCAAGTACATAAGGTGTATCGCGACAAACCGGCCAACGATTATTTAATTATTTTATCCGAAGGTCGCCTCGTCAATTTAGGTAATGCCACCGGGCACCCATCGCGCATTATGGACGGCTCCTTTGCCAACCAAGTCTTGGCGCAGATCTATTTATATGAACGCCAATTTGCAAAACTGCCTGCATCACAGAAAAAAGACCATATTGATGTGAAAGTCCTGCCGAAAAAACTCGATGAGGAAGTCGCAAAAGATATGGTCGAAGGGTTTGGCGGCGTCTTGACCCGGCTCACACCCCATCAAGCCGACTATATTGGCGTAGCCGTTGAAGGTCCCTATAAACCAGACAGCTACAAATACTAGTCGCACAAAAACGCTACCGCACTGCGGTAATTACTCGGCACCGCAAGGTGCCCGCCCACAGGCGAGGACACAGCTATGACAGACACCGCCATGACAGAAACCGCATTGCGTTTTAGTTTCGAATTTTTTCCGCCTAAAACGCCCCAAGGCCTCGAAAAGTTATTACAGGTTCAACAAAGCCTGTCAGCATTTTCACCGGATTTTTATTCCGTGACCTACGGTGCTGGCGGCTCTACCCGCACCAACACCTTTAATGCGGTTAAAGCTATTCAATCTCCACACCATGCGGTTGCTCCCCACATCTCATTTGGCGGGGATAATCAGGACGCCATAGCTCAGCTGCTGCAGGAGTACGCCGCCTTAGGGGTGACACGCTTGGTCGCCTTGCGCGGTGACAAGCCCTCTGGCATGGGGCTTGGCACCCATTTGGTGTACGCCAATGAGCTGGTGGCGTTTATCCGCGAAAAAACCGGCGATTTATTTCACATAGACGTAGCGGCCTACCCCGAAATACACCCGGAAGCCAGCAGCTTCGACAGCGATATTCACTACTTAAAAGGCAAATTTGATGCGGGCGCCAATAGCGCCATTACGCAATACTTTTATAATCCAGATGCCTATTTTTATTTTTTAGACAGCTGCCATGCGCAAGGGATTTCAGCACCGATTTACCCTGGCATCATGCCCATTACGCATTACCAAAACCTATCGCGCTTTAGCGCTAATTGTGGCGCCGAAATTCCGCGCTGGATCCGTAAAAAATTAGAAGGTTTTGGCGATGACATGGAAAGTATTAAAGCGTTTGGCCTGGATGTGGTGGGTGAATTGTGTGAGTTGTTATTGGAAAATGGCGCTCCTGGCTTACACTTTTACACCATGAACAACACCGAGCCTACACGCCAGCTATTGTTAGGTTTAGGCCTGACTCCTCGCTCACATGATTAAATCGCCACAGGTTCAGGCGCGTTTATAGGGTTACTCCATGCGTATTCCCCGCATTTACACCCCAGGCCATTTGGCCCTTGGGACGCTTGCAGAGCTGGACGACGCGGCGTCGCATTATATTTCGCGCGTGCTGCGCCTAGGCGTATCCCAGTCAGTGACCTTGTTTAACGGACAGGGCGGCGAATTTTCGGGGCGAATTTGCACCCTTGGCAAACGCGTATCCGTTCAGTTAGAGGCCTTTAACCCCGAAGACCGCGAATCGCCATTGGGTACACACTTGTTGATCGGTTTGTCGCGCGGCGAGCGGTTTGATTGGGTGCTGCAAAAAGCGACCGAACTCGGCGTCAGCGAGATTACGCCACTTTTTACCGAACGCTGTGAAGTCAAATTACACGGTGACCGCGCCGATAAAAAATCCGCTCACTGGTTTGGCATAGTGCAAAGCGCCTGCGAGCAGTGCCAGCGCAACCGCTTGCCGCTATTGCACCCGCCCGCTCGGCTAGAAACGGTTTTACCCTCAATTACAAGCGATTTAAAACTGGTGCTACACCACCGCGCACAGGCTCCTTTAAACACAGTCGATACACCTCAGCATTGCGCCTTGTTAATCGGGCCGGAAGGCGGCTTAAGTGAGCACGAAATTGCCACTGCCGAGGCCTCTGGCTTTCGAGCTTGGCAATTGGGGCCACGGGTTTTACGCACCGAAACCGCCCCTATCGCCGCCCTCAGTTTATTGCAGTTTACCTTTGGTGATTACGATCGGGTTATTTGATGTGGAGTGTTTTTGCTCTAATCGGTATGTGTTTTACGCGTTAAACGACTTCCTTATCATGTTTTTTGTGTCAAAAAAGCGGTGAACCCGTGATGCGTTAACAGCCTTCGATTTCTGGCGACAAGCACTCACTATGGATCTGCTTCAGAGTCCTCGCCATAACACCTGTGCTCTAAGCAAACCTGCTCACTTGACGTAAACATGAATCCCTGTAAATCTTTAATTTTGTCCCTTACGCTTACCCCATCGACTGTTTGATAAGGAATGACCACGATGAGTGAAAATGACATTTGGCATGGTGATCAATTAAACCGACAAGAGCAAGCCGAACTTTTTACTCGCGTCATCAACAAGGAATACGCATTTCAGCTCCGCGCTAATAAACAAGATAGCCCAGCTCCGCAAGCTGGAGACAGCGGTCACAATTTGATCATCAATATTGACGCAGATTATGGGCTCGGCAAAACCTTTTTTGTACACCGCTGGGCAAAAATGGTGGTAGCCAGAAGTCACCTGGCAATAGTATTCGATGCGTGGCGCAATGATTATACCCAAGAGCCCCTAGAAGCTTTATTGGTCGAAATACTGAATCAAATCGAGAAGCAGCTAGACCAAAACAATTCACAAAAATCAACCCATTTAAGTGAGGATTCAGCTTTTAAACATTTTAAAAATCTAGCGCCTAAACTTTTAAAATCGGTGGTCCCCATTGGCGTCAATATCGCGACTCTTGCTATTTTAGGCACCCCGATTTTTCAAGGTAAAATGGCGGACTGGCTTCCAGAACTCACCGAGACACTAGCCAGCGCAGCCATTAATCACCACCGCGAACGTGAAGACTGCATTATTCAGTTTAAAAAGGCGCTGAGAACGCTAATCATTGAAACTGAAAAATCTAAGCATGCCCTGCCAATTTATATCTTTATTGATGAACTCGATCGCTGCCGCCCAACCTATGCGATAGAGCTATTAGAACGCGTTAAACATATTTTTGATATTGAAGGGCTTTGTTTTGTTTTTTGCACGACCACATCGCAGCTCGCAGCCAGCATCCGCTCTGTTTATGGTAGCGATTTTGCAGCCGAGGATTATCTACGGCGATTTTTTAGCTACACATATGCTCTAGCAGAACCAGATTATAAAAAATTCGCTGAACATCTATTTGCAAACAGAGGAAATTTAACTGACATAATAAAGAACAGAAATGTCCGTGTATTTTATGGCGATGACATTAAATATCAGGACGAAATAGATAGAGAGGTGATCAAAGCCTTTATTGCCGTATCAGAAGGATTTAACTTAACACTGAGAGATCAAGAACAACTGCATAACGCCTTTAAAATATTTGTAGAAACGCTACTGATCCAAGAACTCAAAGCTATACATTTACACTTTGCACTTATTTTGTTGGCCATAAAACTATTTAAACCAAATCAATATCACCAACTAAAAACAAAGGGCGATATAAATTGGAAAGAAGCGGCAGACAAAAAAAATTCGAGATTTGTAGAAACTTTCGGAACGAAGGATTCAGAAATCGACTTAAAATTTAAGGATGACTCAGTTTCTGGAAAAATCAAGAAAATTACCTACAAAAAAAATTTAGAGGCAATTCTTTACGATTGCAAAATAGCTGAGAGACTGGAAATAAAAGAAATCGATAAACTAGCTCAACCAGAAGATGAAATTCGAGACAATAACGCCTACAAAACAGCAATGTTTAGATGCTTACTCACAGAAATAACAGATTCTCGAGGCAGCACGCATCAAACTTTAGGCGATCTCGAAAGCAACCCATTCGAAGCTACGCGAAGAATTATTGATACTTTAATCTACAAACCGAATTAACTTTAAACTTGGACTCATTTCCTCATCTCAAACGGCGTATCGCCAACCAATAATGTGAGGCTTTGGGCTGCGTTGTCGTGAACAAACTCAAAATCGGCAAACACGTCACATTGGCCGTTGGCATCCTTTAAAAAAATCAAAGAAGCCGCTTTACCCTCAGGGGCTACGGCTTGTTTGTTGGTCGAAAAGCGGCAGTCTTTTTTGAGCGGCTCCGCCATAAAGCGCGACATGGACAGCTCGCAGCTGTCTTTATTTTTAATGTTTAATCC
>JACCDR011383457.1_pt1 | contig 15134 bp, 17 predicted proteins | sample 7446431 | NCBI WGS metagenome assembly JACCDR01 (sample SAMN15323443, study PRJNA562643) | freshwater metagenome | isolation source: river surface water | place: USA:Blue River Watershed | collected 2017-08-17 | reverse complement strand
GGTCGGGGTTCTTCACCTCCGGGGCCGGGGCGACGGGCGCGGGGGCCGGGGCGGGGTTCACCTCGCCGTGAACCGTCATACGTCCCGCCTTCGCCTTATTCAGGCGCTTGCAGAGATCGTCCACGGCACGATGAGCGGAGAACGGGGTTCCCGGGATTTTCGCCCGGTCGCCTTCCACGAGCGCCTCGTTCACCTTGTCGAGGACGGCCCGCCACGTATTCCCCTCGATGTCCTTGCCGTCGAGGGTCACGCGGATCACCTTGGAACCGTTCCGGGGTTCGGCCCTTCCCGTGGACGTCTGCGCGGAGGACGTCTCGACGGAGAACGCGAGCGCGGCCCCCTCGATCTCCTTGCCGTCCTTGTCCTTGATGGCCGGACGGTGGAGAATGACGATGGAGCGGCCTTCCGGAATCGCCCGCATGAGATCGGCTCCGCAGACTTCGAGCACCTTGGTCACCTTGGAGAGAATCTCCGAAGTGACCCGCTTCGCTTCCTGAGCCCCGGCTTCAGCCTTGAGCTGTTCCATGAAGCGGCTCGCCACGTCGGACGGGAGACGGTTGAGATACTCTTCGATGTCCCCCGGCTTGATGGCCGATGCGGTGGAATCCATAGATTCCCTGTCTTTCCCCCCTAGAGTTACCCGCTAGGGGCCGGGTCCTGTTACCAAAGAACCGGGGGCCCTTCCCGGGCAACCCCGCGCCCCCGCTACATGCGAAGGCAACCCTTGAAGTTTTTGACGAGAACCGCCGTAAACTACCGGGATCTAGCTACTTCCACCCGTTGCCCCGTTTCTACGGCCCGTTGGCTCCCGTTGGGGAGCCGTTGGCTCGCCGTGGCATGCGGTGGAAGGCCCGCTAGGGCCCGGTAGACTACGGTAGGGGCCCCCATGGGCCCCGGCTAGCCTTCCCGCTCGACCGGCCCCCATGGACCGTCAAGCCGGAGTATGACCGGGCTAGCCGCCGTGTCTCGTCTCATTTTCAACTGCAACTCCCGGACGGCACGGTAGCCGCCGGGTCGCCTGTTGAAGTTTTTGACGTAAACCCTTGTAAATCATTGATTTCCAACGGTTTAGGCGCGATATCCCGTTTCTAGGAACAAATTGTGGAAACTCTGGTAGAGATTTCTGAGTGTTTCAGGCCCTCAGACCGTGCAGATGCGTACATCTGACGGATTTAGGTAAGCATTACGGCTCCGTCCGGGTCGTTACGGTATGCATCCGGAACGTGTCCCGGGGCGAAACGGTTACTCTTCCTCGCCTTCGGAGTGTCTGCGCGGCTTTGTACGAGACAGATGGATGAGTCTGTGAAGGTCCATGGCGAGATCTGCCTTGAGTCTAAGCATCACCTCGTCAGTTCTGGGCCCGAAGTCTCTTGAAACTACGCCGCGAATGGGCTCCCAGTCCATTTCAGGTGCATGTCCAAGCTGAGCCCTGACTTCAGCATGGCTGAGAAGCGTCTGCTTTAGATGTTGGTATGCATCTTCGTCGTACTGAACAGAGCGCATCACGTCAGCTTGGATGTCAGGTACTGGTGCGCGATACCAGTCCTTCGCAGACGCGCCCTTATAGACAGTGATACCGAAAAGTCCCGCCACGTCGTAAGCAGCCGTCTTGCTCTTGAAGAGGCCCTCTGCACCTAACTTGCCTCCTCTATACACGAAGTTGGGCAACCATCTGTTTTTCAGAAGCTCTTCATAGGGTTTGTGCAGGTTTCCGTCCTTCCCGGTCACAGTGAAGGAAAGGAGCGCGGAGGGGTTGCTGAAAGCGTAGTCAGGAATTTTCACTCCAAGAATGTTCATGGCGATGCGTACACCAACATTTTTCGCAGACCAGACCTCTCGATGTTCAGGTTCGCTCATCAGAACGACCCTGTTCCAGAGAAACGCCTCACGTTCAGCAGGTTTTAGAACATAAAGCTCGCCAATCTGCGTGAAGAGGCCACTGTTCGCCTCTTCTTCCGTTGTAGCTACCACCTCGTAATAAAATTTTTCGTGGTGACGCAGCTTTTTGGGACCTCTCCTCCTCTTCATTTTCCTTTTTGCGGTCCTCTGCGCGATTTCGCCCCTGACAGCCTTCACTGACGTCGTAAAGTGGATTCTGCGGGTTCTGATCGCTGCCATTTTTGCGTTTCCTTACACGGTGAGATGACCTCATTTTACCAGATTCACGAGAACATTCGAGCGAAAAGACTTGACGTTGCTCTGCATTCCGGGTAGCCTTCTGGACGTCTAGGAGCTATCGCCCATATGCATACATCGGGCAGCGAGAAATTTTGGTTCCACACCGGACACCATACACACTACGCAGACAGAATGTTCACTTTTCTTGTTTGGAGATAGCGTATGGCTGACGAAACCCCGTCGAAGAAGCATCAACCGGAGCGTACGATCCAGATCAACGAGACGATTCGCAACGCTCCGCTCGAAGATGAGATCGTCGACAACATCGTCGAGCGCAAGAAAGGTCCCGGTCGTCCGTCGAAAGCAGCGCCGGAGAAGCCGCCCGCATCACATGCGATCATCGACGACGACAGCGAGGACGAGTTTGCTGAATTCCTGCGCGACGGAACGTGCAAGATTCACGTCGACAGGGTTTCTCCTCGCGAGTGGAAGAACAAACCGATCAGCGGAATGATCGAGGAGTATCCCGCTCCGATCACGAAGGACGAGATTGAGGCGGATCTTCGCAATCGCTACGGTGGCGGACGCTACCGTATCCGGGTCATCAAGAACGGGCGCTTTGTCGCTGCGACTGGCGTGAACATTGGCGGTGATCCGAAAATCGAGGTCGAGGAGGACGAGGACGATTTCGAGTTTGAGCCGCCCATTCCCACGGGATTCCGGACCATCCCGCCCGGTCCTCCCATGCAATCCGACGAGTTGACGCAGCTTCGCATGAACATCGAGAAAGAAAAGCTTTCGCAATCCCTCGATGAGATCAAGGAGAACCGCGTTTCCCGCAGGGGCGCAGTGATCGACGCGGACAAGATTGCGAAGGAAGCGGAGGAACGTGTTCGCCGCGAGATGGAAGTGAAGAACGAGATTCGTGCGGTGCGCGAAGAGGCCGCTTCGAAGATGGATCAGATGATGAGCCGCTTCGAGAGTATCCTTCGTTCGCAGAAGGAAACGGACCCGGGTCGTGCGGCTGACATTGTTGCCCTCGACAACAAGATCGAGCGCATCAAGACCGACGTGACGGCTGAAGTGAAGTCGAACTTCTCGGAGATCCGTGCATTGCTTACGTCGCGTCAGGAAACGAAGCCCGATACGACTCCCCAGATGATGCAAGCGATCATCACCGGGTTTGCCCAAATGTCGCAGGGAAGTGACGCCAAGATTCAGGCCCTCATGCAAGCGGAACAGGCCAAGGCTACCGCGCAGCTTGAAGCGATGAAGGCGATCAACGAGGCGAACGCCCGTGTTGCCCAAGCCCAGACGGACAAGCTCGTTACCGTCCTGCAATCTACCAATAAGAGCAACGGCGGCATCGAGGGCGTGGCTGCGACCATCGCGGCTGTTCGTGACATTGCCGAAACCATGGGCATGTCGCCGGGTGGAGTCCAGCCCGAAGAAGGTGCCGAACCCGCCAGCATTACGGAGCGTTTCGTCGGCATGTTCGAGAAGGCCCTTCCCACGGTTCTTGCCGCGTTGAAGCAGAAGTCGGAGGCCGCAGCGCAGGGTGGTCGCCAGCTTTCGCAGCAGGAAGTCCAGATGATCATCCAGCAGGAAGCGCAGAAGCAGGCCCGCCAGATCGCCCCGCAGATCGCGCAGCAGATCGCGCAGGGCAAGACGCCGCCCGCCCTCCCGGGCCAACAGCAGCGTCCTGCCCTTCCCCCGACGCAGCAGCCGGTCCCGCTTCCGGCCCCCGTCGCGCAACGGCCTTCCGGCGTCCCGATGGGGCCCCAACCACTTAATGTAGAAGCCCACATTCCGGCCCCCGTTCCGCCCGTTCCCGTCCAACAACCGGAAGTCGTTCAGGCTCCGGCGGTTGCAGTTGGACCGTCCATCCCCGCCGCAGTTCCTGTCGATACCGTCCACGAGCAGAAGTCCGAAATCGTGAACGAGTGCATGGAACAGCTTCTGGCCGAGATCAAGATTCGTCCTCGTTCCCCGGGGTGGATCGAACAGGCGTTCGAAGAGCTTCCGGAGGACATTCTGGACACCTTGGTCATCGCCGTGGACGTAGAAGGCGTTCTGGCTGCAATCAACGGCTACGCCAAGCCCGAATACATCGCGGAGATGACGGAAGTTCTGAAGGCGGAGCCTCGTGCAGTGGATTGGTTCGTGAAGTCTCTGAACTCGCTCAAGGATCTATATAATGAGGAGAGCGAAGAGGCTACGACCTAGCCACGAAGGGGAGAATTAACGCGGAGATGCCCAACGGGGGATACTAAGAAAGGAAGAATGAAGATGCCCAATGAAACGGCCCAAGTCGGCCAAGATAGCGCCCAGATCCTTTTCTCGAACTTCGTCCAGCTGATGTCGACGCTTACTACCCAGACGACAGCCCTTGCGACATCCATGAACGCGATGTCCAAAACCTTCACTCTCTTCAACTCCAAGCTCGAAGACTTCATGGCTGCAATCGACGACAATCGTGCGGCTACCGACGAGCTTACGGATGGAATCGGTGAGTTGTCAGGGTACATCGGCTCCGCGCTTCGCGTGGCTGACGAGCTTTCGCAGAAGGCCGGAACCGAAAATGTCGTCAAGTGGTCTGACTTGAACGAGATTCTCGCCAAGATCAAAACGGAAGCAGAGGAGGAAGACGAGGACGAAGAGGAGGAGGAGCGGCGCTGAACGCTTGCTTGTAGCAACGTCTCGAAGTACGATAGTCCCATCGGGCATGTAGATAGCCCTTACGACCACGGGCGGAACGCCCAACGTCCATTAATCGGATGACGGTCACATGGCGACAAAGGAAGGTAGTGTGGAGGCAACGGAGATCAGATGTCCGGAGTGCTCGTATTTCCTCGCGGAAATCGTGCAGGTCTTTGGACTCGGCTTCGTGGTCACAACCAAGGTGATTTGCAGAAGTTGCAGATCACGGTTGCTCATTACCTTCTCGCCTGAGAGTGTAACAGTCGGGCAAGTCGGGCCTTAGCGCCCTGCGGACGCCCACGGTCGAATGGGGACGGACTAGATGCCGATTGCGTCGTTCGAATCCATCCCGGGTGGCTGGCAAGGGACGGCCAGCACCATCCAGAAGATGCATCGTCTGATCAACACCGGGAAGACCGACCTCGTCGTCCAACGGATTGCAGATCAGGTCATCAAGAATTCTTCCGCTCGTGATCGTGCGTACGAAGATCAGGCGAAGGCCCTCTTCGACTTCACGAAAGGATACGTTCGCTTCCAGCGCGATCCGTTCGGTGTCGAGATGTTGCAGGACCCCATCGTGACCCTTTCCCGCAAGGCAGGGGACTGCGATGATCACGTCACGCTGAACTGTGCGCTTCTCGGATCTGTCGGCTTTCCGTACGCGATCAAAACCATCAAGGCCGACGAGACGCGGCCTGACGAATTCAGCCACGTCTACGCTCTTGTCCACATTGCTGGCAAGGGCTGGATTCCGTTCGATACTTCTGTCGGGCCCTCCTACTTCGGTTGGGAGCCGCCCGGGAAGCTTGGTTTCCAGATTTGGCCTCCGAAGGTGGACTAATGGAACAAACTTCGATCTTCCAGCTCCTGAAGCAGACCCGCAAGCTGCCGATCATCCAGACCGCGCAGCGTGGCGGTGGTCCTGCGGGCGACATGTCGCTTCCGGGCATCTACGCCCGGAATATCTTCAAGGAATCCGGCAAGCCCGACGAGGCGCGTACCTTTATTCCGTACAGGACGCTTCCGCCTCAAACGGACTACACGTACGGTGCGGACATCCAGCCGCTCGGCAAGACGGACAACAGCACGCTTCAGGCGCAGCCGATTGGTCCCGTGCCGAACCAGCTTCCGGTGTTCCGTGGCTGGCGTCCGAAGCGTCCTGCCATTGACTTCAACGACCTGAACGCGCCGATGTTCATGCAGGACACGCATGGGCCGGGTCTTGAGTCGACCGTTCCGCAGGAGCGCGAACTCGTCAACACCGCCGACTGGCGTGCATCGACTCCGTTCCCGACGCTTCCGGAGCCCATGCAGATCACGAATACGCCCAAGGGCATTTGGATGGAAGCTGAAACCGAGGTTTTTGAGGACAAGCCGATGAACCAGATGGGTGATCTTGCGACCGATGTCTCTTCGCTTGCGAAGGACATCGCCACGTCGATTCAGGCGAAGTACGGCACGAATCCCGCCGAGATCCGTGCGGCTGCGGTCGCGCAGAACCAGAGCCGTATTCCGTGGGGTACCCTCGCCACGGTTGGCGTGGTCGGCGTTGCGGCCCTCTACTTCCTCCCGAAGCTGGTGAAGTAATGTATCTAGGCTATATTGGCGATGAGCCAAGCGTCCTAGACCAAGTCGTCGCAGACGCCGAGGCGACTCAAGCCGCCCATGGTCGCATGCTCAATACCATGGCGGATTGGGAGCTTCGTGAACCGGGCAAGCTGCATGACGACGCGGAACTTCGGAATGCGTACATCGAGCAACTGGATTCCCTCCGGAGCCAGTTCGTTGACCGCAACCTGAAGCGCGTCGGCGTCCTCTTCCCGATGTTCCTGAATCGCACGGACCCGGCTCACGCCGTGATCCTTGCGGTTCGTGACGACATTGGCGACACGCGGGACCGCCTTGCAGCGAACACGGCGCAGCAACTGATCGGAAAGCAAGTCAGCGCGATTCCCCGCGTTGAACAGGCCATCTATCAGGTTGCGACCGATGGCGCAGCGGGCGTTGCCCGCGTGGTGGACAAGCTCACGCCGAACTTGAACAAGGCTACCGATGACGCTGGCGAAGCACTCAAGAAGCTTATGGAAAACATTCCGTGGCTCGTCGGTGGACTCGGCGTCGTCGGCTTCATCGTGTACCAACTGAAAAAATAAGGAGAATAGGATGAACACTCTCACTACGGAAAACCTGCGGCAGGGCGGTGTTCCTGCCCACCTGTTCCAGTCGGCGCAAGGTGTGCCGCTCGGGAACGGGCGTCCCGGTCTGTACGATCCGTATGCCACGGCGGTCGCTCGTGCGAACGCGGAAAAGAACGGCATGCAGATCGGCCTGAATCGTGCGGCAGCCGCTGGTGCAACGACCGGCGCTCCGCGTTCGATCTACGGCGGAGGCGGGGGGAACACGGAGCTGGACGGTGGCGGCGTGTCGCAGAACGACTGGTCGAACATCGGCTGGCCTTGGGGAGATCATACGGAACAGTTCCCGATTGATGCGTTCGGCATCAGCGGCCTCGGCAACATCGGTGATGCGCTCGGTGGCCTTGTGGATGACGCGAAGGCGTTCGCCACGAAGCCTGTCTTCGGCTTCCCCCTGTGGGCCGTTGCGGGCGCTGGTCTTGCCGCTGCGGTGGCCTCCGGCGTCATGAAGAACCCCCTCAAGAAGATCAAGTTGGGAAAGCTGTTCTAAATGAACCGTCTTCTCGAAAATGCGGTCAACCGGCCCGCCCTCGTCAAGGGGGTCGGTGACTTCATGGGCCCGGTCTGGCAAGCGGGTGAAACCCGCATTGCCGGAACGATCCCTCTTTGGGCCATTGCGATTGGTGGACTCGCTTACCTCCTTTGGCAAGCGAATCCCGGCTTTGGCCTGAAGGATTGGATGAAGACCAAAGTGAGTTCGTGGTGATATGGCCTTCTTGAGCTACAACAGCGGGCAATTGGGCGAAGAGACTCCGCAGGAAAGCGGAGGCTTCATCTCCTCGCTTCTCGCCCCGATCATGCCGAAGGTGAATGCTGCGATCACCGATCCCTTGGTCGCCAAGATCAAGCCTGCCGTCAAGGAAACACTCCTTGAGGTGGCTCCGACGTGGGGACTGTGGATCGGCCTTGGTCTGGGTTCCCTTTTCATCCTTGGCGTTTCGACTGGCCTCCTGACCACGAAGGAACGCCGGAAGGCAAGAGGACGATAGTGGCAAAATCTTCGAAGCTTACGCTCGTTCGTCCCAACGGTCCCGACGAACGGCAAATCGCAAAGTGGGCTCTGCATCCAAAAATCCGGATGCGTCTTTCCGCTGCCCTGCGTAGACCGATCTTTCCGAATCAGGTCTATATCAGTGGAAGCGGCAAGTACGTCCACATCATTCTGGTTCCTGCGTCCAAGTTCGACAAGCAGTCCTTCCGTATGAAGGATCTGGGTCACCGTGGCACTCGCGGCATCATCGGATGCCCGAAGGGTCAATGGGACCCGGTCACGAATTCCTGCCGCATCGGAACGCGCCTTCAGGCGGTTCTGATCCCGAAGCCTCGCGTGACCGAACTTGGAAGAAAACTTGCTACCCTGTCCATGCCGAAGCGTCGTCGGAAGCGCGTCATGAACGAGAATCCTGCCGCCGTTTCCTACGAGATGAACCCGCTTCTGATGACCGTGACGAATCCCGGCTTCGAGTCGAATCCTGTCGACGTCGAGTACGAGCCGGGAAGCCAGATGTTCCGGGTTCACCGGACGAATCCCGGCACGGGCTATCATCAGAATCCGCTTCGCAATCCGCTCAACATCAAGGAAGCGAGCGAGATTTCTTCCCGTGGCTCCGGCTTCAGCATGGCGGCTGATCTTGACGCTGCCAACGGGAACCTTCACGACGCGCTCAAGAACCTTGGCCGCGCAGAAGAGGATCTCTACATTTCCAGAAAGTACCAAGAGAATCCGCCTCGCCGTCATCGCGGAGACGACGATGACGAGATGGGCGAGTTTGGCTACGGCTATTGCACCGCTTGCAACGGCCCGATGGTCTATCTGGGTGCGCTCGGAAATCGCATCCAGCTTCGGTGCCGGAACTGCGGTCTTGACGCCTCCCGCGAGCGCAGAGACGACGATCCGACTCAGTTCGAGAACAACGGTGGCCGTACTTCCTATTGCCCGAACCCGTCCTTCTGCGAGAACGGCGGTCACAAGCATGACCGTTTCGCGGTGGGCGACTACGTTAAGAACAAGGTCCGCATCGAGGTGGGAAACGAGATCCATCTCGAAAAGGGCCGCACAGGCATCGTCGAGAAAGTCGGAAAGTTCATGGGCGAGACGTCGTACGAAGTCGTCTTCGAGACTCCCCGTGGTCGCAGGACGTTCCGTCTGTTCGAGCGCGAGCTTGAACTGAGCGGAAAGCGGTGGAACGATAACGCGCCGCCTCACTGGAAGCCGAACCGTGTTCCGGTCGAAGGTCGCAGGACTGTTCGCGGAACCGGCAGAGGTGGCGAGTATTTCAACCGGAAGGGCGAAGTGACTGCTCTCCACAAGGAGCCGTCGCAGCGTCGTGGCGGCGTGATGGGCAAGTCCTCCATCAAGGGCCGCAAGATTCCGATTGAGAAGTTCGCCGCGTGGCTCCGCAAGAACGGAACGCCTGACGAGTGGCGTCGGTTCATGAAGGAAGTCAAAGCGTACAAACGCTTCCACAAGGGAGCAGAGCCGAAGTTCGTGACTCGCAAGTTCGTGGACGTCGGCGCAGGAAAAAAGATTGTTGCTCGCAGCTTCGGATACAGCATGGGCAAGAGCCCGTTTGAGCCGTACATCACGCCTTCCGGCTCAGGCAAGGGCAACAAGACTCCGTATCTTCACGAGTACGAAACGCTGCCTGATGGAATCACAAACTCCACAGGCAAAGTCGTGATCAAGCCCTTGGAGGGCCGCACGAAGATCACTGACTGGATTCATTACTAATGGTGAGAAACTCTTGCATCTCGTGGTTAATGCGATAAATTTGTGGTTAGGAGAAAACCATGCTTGAAATGTTCGTGTTGAACCCTGCAACGAAGAGACGCCGTCGTCGCGTCTCGCGCCGTCGTCGCAAGGCGTCGGCGTGGTCGAAGCTCGTTCGCAAGTACGGCGTGAAGCGGGCGAAGAAAGTTTATCGTCGTCGCCGTCGTAGCCGCAAGGCGTCGGCTGCTCCTCGCCGTCGTCGTTCCCGTCGCATTCGCCGGAGCCGTCGCCGCGTGTCGGCGTACCGTCTGCGTGCGCGTCGGGTCAAGAAGGAGCGCGTCCGTCGTCGTCGCGCCCGGATCGGTCGCCGCATGGAGAAGCTGATGGCTCTCAAGAGCATCATGACTCCTGAGTCCTACAGCAAGGCCCTGCGGTATCGCCTGATCCCGAACAAGAAGCGTCGTCGCAAGTCTCGTCGGTATCAGGACAACGGAAGGAGATCCAAAGTGAGCCGCCGTCGTCGCAGCTACAAGCGCAACATGTGGCGCGGGCATCGCCGCGATCACTCCATTGCGGCCAAGCTCGGATGGGCCTATCAGGCTGGTCGCCGTCGTCGGGACCGCCGCAACGCCTACGATTACATCGTGGGCAAGATCGGCAAGCGCCGCCTGAGCAAGTACCGCGCCCGTCAGCAGCGTGCGTACCGCCGGAAGCACCCCCGTGCCGCCCGTCGTGGTGGCCGTTGGATGCCTTCCCGTCGTCGTTCTTCCTTCTCTCGGATGATTCAGTTCCCCATGAAAGCTTTCGGTCGTTCCTATCGCCTTGTGGCGAACAGGAAGCGCCGGAAAACTCGTAAATCTCGGAGGCGTGTCATGAGTGGTCGCCGTCTGTCTCGCGGCAAGGGTGGCCGGTTCGTGAGCCGCCGCCGCAAGTCGTCCCGTCGTCGTCGTTCGTACAAGAAGAACTTCTATCCGTTCAACGACAACGGCAAGCGTCGTCGTCGCAAGTCGAGCCGTCGCCGCCGTTCGTACAAGCGGAACTGGTTCGTGTACAACGACAACGCGAAGCGTCGTCGTCGTCGCACCCGCCGCAGCCGTCGTTACGCCAACAACGGTCGCCGCAGCTACATGCGGAACAACGCCGTGGCGGACGTTCTGGACACGGTCAAGAGCGTGTTCGACGTGAAGTTCCTCAAGGACACGGCGCTGCCGGTCGTGGGCGGCTTCTTCGCCAGCCGTGCGATCTCGGGCTTCGCCGGGGCTGGTCTGCTTGGCGCGTCCTACACGGGTTGGGTTGCCCACCTCGGCAACCTCGTGTCGGCGGGCCTCGCGGGCGCGGCGGTCGGCATGGTCCTGAAGAACCCGCAGCTTGCGGGCAACGTGGTCCTCGGCGGCGTCGTCAACGCGGTGACCAACATCGTCCGTGACCTCGCGGGCACGTACGGTGGGAGCCTCGTGGCGGCGTCCCCCGTCCTGAAGACCGCGCTTGGCCTGTCGGGCCTTGGCGACAACCTGCGTTCGCAGGTCGAAGCCGAAGTCATGCGTGAGCTTGGCGTCGGTGACTTCCTGACGGCGCAGCAGCTGTCCCGGTCGGAGCGCGTGGGCGACTTCCTGACCAGCCAGCAGCTGTCCCAGAGTGAGCGGATCGGTCAGTACCCCGCCGAGACTTCCGGCATCGCGCAGTATCCTGCCGAGACGTCCGGTGGTGGAGTGGCCGATTTCGCGGACGTGGCGTCCTTCGGTTAAATTGTAAGTAGGGCCCTACGGGGTGTTCCCGTAGGGCCTTCCTTAATACTTGCCGGGAAGCGATAAAACCCCCCGGTAAAAGGAGAAACGTATGCCTCGCGTTGTTGGCGCTCAGTATGTCGTGGGGTCGCCCCCGGCGACTCCGGTCCTCCGCCCCCTCAAGCAGCCCATGTACGACACTGAAATCTACCCCGCCGCTGGCGCGGGTCGCATTCAGTGGTTCGTGAACTCCGCGACGATTGCGGCGACCGGCGCTGCGAAGACGCTGGCGGAGACGAACATGACCCAGAACGGTCAGCTCGGCACCCCGCTGGAGTTCGACCTGATCGGGTTCAACTTCGAGATCGAGTACGGCACGACCATGGCGGATCGTGCCCAGATCGAGAACACGGGCGTGTTCATCTGGATCTTCGGCCAGAACACTCCGTGGCTCACGGTCCCCATCACCCGCATTCCGGAAGGCAGCGGCGTGGCGGGCAACTCGACCGCCGCGAACACGGCGGTGATCTCGCAGGGTGTGGCTCACGCGACCAACTTCTACAACTTCTCGGTTGATCGTCGTGCGCGTCACATCTTCTCGAACGAGTCGTTCCACGGCGAGCTTCAGTACCCGAACGGCGTCGAAACCATCTCGGTTGCGACCCGTATCCGGTGCTTCATGCTCGGCGTGCTCTTCGGCAGCCTGTAAGCCAGAAGAAGCAAAGAAACCCCCGGGGCCAAAAGCCCCGGGGGTTTTTCTTTTGCCTTCAGGCATATCTACTGGTTACAATTAGCCTACGGTCACTTTCACGCGGTCATTGCGGAGAGGAGCCGGTAGAAATGGAAACGTCACTTCTCGAAGAGCGTCGGGCACGCCTCGTTTCTTATAGAAGAGCCTACAATAAGGCTCATCAAAAAGAGATCACGAAGTCTAAGATCAAGAAGAGGCGCATCAGGAAAATAGAAGTCAAAAACTTCCTTGGCGCAAAGTGCGTTTGTTGTGGATTTGCAGATGCGCTTGAGTTTTTGACTGTAGACCATGTTAATAATGATGGCGCAGAGGATCGTCGTAAGTCTTGTGGAAACAATGACGTCGCCTATAACGAAATCTGGAGGCTGATGAAGGCTGGCCTTCCAGTAACAAGATTTGCGCTTTTGTGCTGGAATTGCAACGCCTCTAAGCACGCCGGGAATGGTGTTTGTTTTCACAAGAGAAACAAATAGAAAGGATTTGTTGAGATGATCCCTACCTACATCAAGCGGCCTGACGGCTCGGTCTACATCAACCCGACGAAGCGGAACGTGAAGTCGTTCGCGCTCGTGACGAATCCGACGATCACCACAATCGCTGCTGGCGGAACGTCGGCTCCCATCACGATGCCGGTCGACACTCAGGGCCACTTCGAAGCGTTCTATGCGGTTGCAGACCGTACGGGCGCGGCCACGATCACGATCTTCGACCCGGGCACGTCGCGCTACCTGATGAACCGGGAAATCCACATCGACACCATCGTCTCCGGCCTGTCCGGTAACGGCGGTCAGCGTCCCTTCATCTGGCCGGAATCGTACTTCATGAACGTGGAAGACGCGGGACGGGCCCTCGTTGTCCAGTTCCGTGACCTGTCGGGCTCGACGAACAACATCCGGTTCATGCTCGAAGGCCGTCGCTTCTACACGAAGGAAGCGCCTCCCGAGGTGTACCAGAAGATGTACGAGTACTTCGGTCGCAAGGAGCGGACGAACGTCTACTTCATGACGACCGATCAGGCCGTCACGCTTCCAGCGTCCAGCACGACCGTTACCAACGGCTATTGCCGCGTGACGGACGAGGCTGACTTCGAAATCTACAAGATTTGCTGCGTCAGCCAAGGCCCCTTCGAGTACACCCTGCGCGACACCTCGTCGGGCCGCATCCTGTCGAACGACTACACGTCGAACACGATGCGGACGGGCAACGCGGAGTACCCGTATATCCTGCCCGAACCGATCCTGATCGAGCGGAACTACCAGCTTCAGTTCGACTTCCGCAATCTGTCGGGCGCGTCGAACGCGGTGTACATGACGTTGGTGGGTCGTCGCCTGTACTACGGACAGTAAAGAATGCCAAGAAGGTGCGCGTGTGGAGGACGGTACGAACCCGTCCTTCACTACTTGGAAGCGCACAAAAGGAAGATCCAGTATTACCGTTGTACACGGTGTGGATATAGGACGAGTCAACGGTTACGTAGGAGGCAATGACTGCCATGAGGAAGCGGTATCGTAGTCGTGGAATGGACAATCTGGACGGCAGCCCGTTTGTGCCGGAACCTCGCAAAAGGAAGGTTGTCGATCCGTTGGCGAATCAGATCAATGCGAGTGCAACGGAGGCGAACGGAATCTTCACGTCGATCAGTCACGACATGAAGAAAGCCCTCATGGCCATGAAGCGCGGGGATTTTGCGATGGCGGTTCAGGCGGCAGGACAAGCGGCCTTGGTCACGCGGAACCTGTCGCAATCGCTTCTTCAATTCGAAGACCTGATTAACAGAATGAAGCAACGGGAAGAGTTCAAGGCGGAACAGATCCGCCTGATCGAAGCCGGTGAGTACCCCGGTAGTTCACAGACGAGGGTCGTGTAATGGCTAACGACATTTTCGGCAGAGCAAACAGCATGCCCCTTCCCATGCGGGCGAAGGCGCAGAACCGGATTCCGTCGCGTCGAATGATGCCTCGCGCCCAGATGGGCGACTTCATGTCCGCGCCGGAACCGTACCAGCGTCATTGGGAGTCGATGCCCGGGAACGTGGCGATGCCCGGTCCTTCGCCCATCACGATGCCGCCCGTTCCGCTTGACGCAAACAAGGTTGCGGAACAGCAGCTTCAGGCGAACCAGATCGCGCAGTCGATGGCGTGCCAATCGCAGCCCGTCAAGCGCGGGAACTGGGTCGAACCGCCTTCTGACGCCATCATCATCGACCAGTCGACGATTGCGACGGGCATCTCGCTTCCGGGTACCGGAGCCCTGACGACCGTCCTGATCATCACGATTCCTGACCGTTTCTACGGAGTGATCCAGCAGTTCGGTCACGAACTTGAGACGGACACGGCGTTCCAACAGGTCCAGTGGCAGATTTTCGTGAACGACGGCCCGATGCCGTTCAGCTACTACGATGGGACGAACGTCATTCCCGGCGCGTTCCGGGCGCAGCTTGGCAAGGCGAACACGCCCACGGTTCTTGCTTGCCCGATCATCGCCAAGTACGGCGATACGATCACCCTGAAGGCTCAATCGGTGAACGGCGCGGCTCACACGGCATATGCCCGTTTCTGCGGCTGGATGTATGCCGTCAAGGAGCTTGACGGTGCAGGTTCGGTCAACGAGGCGTGCCAATACACGGGCGTGGTTCCCCTGCTTCGCAGCGGCGGGACCGGCCAGACCCTTTACTAAAGGAGTGCCATCATGGCCGGAACTGAACAATTTGTCGAAAGTGTATCAGCTACCCTCTCTGGTACCGTCGAGGTTGCCGGTGAGCCGGGAACCGTCATTACGTCTGCCGAAGTTACGGTTAACGCTGGACAGACCGTTTCTTTGGGCGCGATTCCTTCCGGCACGCGCAGCATGACGATCCAGAACGCCGGTCCTGCCGGAACGTGGGTCCGTCTTCGTGAAGCGTCAGGAACGGCTGGAACGGGCCGTCTTCTTCCCCG
>JACCDR010114583.1_pt1 | contig 15134 bp, 15 predicted proteins | sample 7446431 | NCBI WGS metagenome assembly JACCDR01 (sample SAMN15323443, study PRJNA562643) | freshwater metagenome | isolation source: river surface water | place: USA:Blue River Watershed | collected 2017-08-17 | reverse complement strand
GTCTACAAGAAGGCGAGCCAGGACAAGTGGGGCCGCTACCGTCACCCCGACGGGACCGTCCGCTACCGCCGCGAACACGCCGCGAAGACGCTGGAAGACCTCGCTCGTAGACAGGGTGCCAAGACTGGTGGTAAGGTCCGCGACTGATGGTGCTGGATCATGTCGGCACCCACGAAGCTCCGGCCTTTCGGCTGGGGCTTCTTTCGTTTCAAGCTCCGGGTGCCACTCGGGTTGGGCCACCGCCTGCGGGCGGGCAGGCGACCGACCCCGCACCCGGATCGGGCCGGGCCCCATTGTCGGGGGATGTTGCGGCCCGGCCCACCAAACCGAAGGAGCCGCCCCGTGCTCCGCACCCTGCTCGCCCTCACCGCAGTCGTGGCCATCGGCGCCCTCGTGGCCGCCGCGGTCGCGCACCGCCGACTCACCAACCTGAAGGAGTGCCTCATGGCCGACCTCAACGACGTGAACGCCGCCCTGGACGCCAACGACGCCGCGCAGACCGAAGCCCTCAACCGGGTCGCCGAGGACGTCGCCGAGCTCCAGCGTCGCCTCGCCGAGATCCCGGAGGCCGCCGACCTGCAGCCCGTCGTCGACCGGCTCGCCGCGTCCACCGCCCGCCTCCAGGGCGTCGACCCGGACCCGTCGTTCCCCGCGCCGGCCGAGCCGACCGCCTGACCATCGGGACCCGACCCCCGCCCTGTTCCTCCCACAGATGACCCCGGCGGGGGTCGCCCGGTCAGCGCGGAGGCAAGGTGCGACGCGCACGGACGATCGCCGCGTGGTGCCTGCTCATCGCCTCGATCATCGGCTGGCCCGTCGGAGCGCTCACCGTCTTCCGTGACGAACCTCAAGGCGTCCTCGGCCTCAGCTTCCTCGCGATCATCGTGGAGTGCGCATCGCTGCTCACGGCGTCGCAAGTCAGAGAAGACCAAGCCAAGTGACACCCTCGTGGCAGCCGTTCTCCGGCGCCGGACGCGCCACCGACCAGCCCATCCCGCGCACCGGCAGCACCGTCTTGGAGTTCCGGGAGCCGAGTTGACCGCGAAGCGTTACGGTCGCCGGCCGAACCTCGTCGACGCGATGCAGGTCAGCGAGACCACCGCGCTCGAAGTCGCCGAATGGGCTGACGGGCACGTCGACCGGGACCGGCAAACCGACAAGCTCCTCGTCCGACTGCCCACGTCGAAGATCCCCGCCACCGTCGGCGACTGGGTCGTCCGCGACCACATGCCCGACGGGCTCGGACCCGCACGGCCGATGCTCGACCACACGTTCACGTGGGCGTTCGCACCGCTGCCCACCGAGTGAGGTGCGACCGTGACGATCAGCCTGTCGCCGCTCGAGCGCAGCATCTTGCAGCAGACGGCGGCGCTGCTTGCCGGCGAGTCCCGCTCGGCTAAGGACGCGAGAACTCCCGGCGAGCTGGCGCAGATGCTCGACCCGAGGACGGTGCAGACCAAGGCGCTCGACCTGATCGACGCCGCGCTGGTGGACGCCGCCGAGGGTCGCTGCGACCGCTTGATGATCTCCTTGCCGCCACAGGAAGGGAAAAGCGTTCGCGTTTCGCGGCGCTTCCCTGAGTTCCTGCTCGCGAAGAACCCCCGCCTACGGATCGCGATCATCTCCTATGCGCACGGCGTCGCCCGCCGGCTCGCCCGCTCCATCCGCGACGACATCTCCGCCCACTCCGGCATGCTCGGCATCGCCGTCAGCCCCACATCGTCGGCCGCACACGAATGGAGCCTCGCCGGGCACGACGGCGAGGTGTACGCCACCGGAATCGCCGGGAGCCTCACATCTCGACCCGTCGATGTGCTGATCATCGACGACCCGTACAAGAACGGCGAGCAAGCCGACTCCGAAGCCTGGCAGGAGATCGTCCGCGACTTCTGGACCGAAGTCGCCGTCCCCCGCCTCGGACCCGGCGCGATCGTCATCATCGTCCAAACCCGCTGGCGCGACGACGACCTGTCCGGATGGCTCAAGGCCGAAGACGACGAAGGCCGCTGGCGCGTCATCAACATCCCCGCCCAAGCCGACCACGACCCGAACAAAGGCGAAACCGACCCCCTCGGCCGCGAACCCGGCGAATACCTCGAATCCGCCCGAGGTCGCACCGAAGAGGAATGGGAACGGCGCCAGGTAGAGGTCGGCTCCCGCACGTGGAACGCTCTGTTCCAGGGCCGCCCCGCACCCGCCTCCGGCAACATCTTCAAAGCCGAATGGTTCCCGTTCTATGAATCACCTCAGTGGATCACGCGGGAGGACGGCTCCAACTGGGCGGTCAGCTTCGACGAGGTCATCGCCTCCTGGGACATGACGTTCAAGAACACCGACGGCACCGACTACGTGTGCGGCCAGGTGTGGGGTCGCCGAGGCATCGACGCCTACCTGCTGGATCAGGTCCACGACCGCATGTCGTTCGTCGAGACCTGCAACGCCGTCCGTCTCCTCGCCGCGAAATGGCCACAGGCACTGCTGAAGCTCGTCGAGGACAAAGCCAACGGTCCGGCCGTCCTATCGGCGCTCGCCCGTAAGGTCCCCGGCCTCGTACCGGAACAGCCCGAAGGATCCAAGGTCGCCCGCGCCGCAGCGATCTCGCCGTTCGCGGAGGCCGGGAGCATCCTCCTGCCGGCGCCCGAACTGGCGCCATGGGTCGACGGCCTCATCGAAGAACTCAAGACCTTCCCCCGCGCCCGGCACGACGACCGCACCGACACGCTCACCCAAGCCGTCCGGCGCCTTCTACTCAACCCGCTGCTGCTCGAGAACGAAATCGTCGAGGACGCCGACGACTACGAGATCAGCCGCTACTGACGTCAGGGGGCCGCTGTGACCGCCCCCGTGAGGACCTCCGGCCGTCGCACCTCCAGCCGGGTGGAGACGAAAGCGCAGCTCACCGAGCGTCTCGAAGCTGAGATGAACAACGTTGAGCTGCTCCGCGAGTCGATCGCCGAACTCCAGCTCGCCATGGACGACGTCGGCTGGCAGCGTCTCGTCGCCGCCGGCGAACGCGAATTCACTCGCGACGGCCTGCGCGCGATCTCCGCAGCCTGCCAACTGTTCGCGATCAAGAACCCGCTGATCCGCCGCGGGCTCATCCTCCGTCAGGCGTACGTGTGGGGTCAGGGCGTCGAGGTCACCGCCCGCGCGAACGGGAAACGCCACGAAGGCGAGCAGGACGTCAACGCCGTCCTGCAGGCGTTCCTCGACGACCCCGGCAACCGGCGGGCCATGTTCGGCGCCGAAGCGCAGCAACGGACCGAACGGGCGCTCGGCACCGACGGGAACCTGTTCATTTCCCTGTGGACGAAACCGACCACAGGCCGGGTGCAGGTGCGGATCCTGCCGTGGGACGAGATCACCGACGTGATCACAAACCCGGACGACGCGTCCGAACCGTGGTACTACCGCCGGTCGTGGCAGCAGCAGACGATCGACCCCGCCACCGCCGTGCCGCGCACCGAACTGCGGGTCGCCCTCTACCCGGCGATCGGCTACCGGCCGAAGACGCGGCAGCAGTCGTTCGGCAACGTCAAAGTCAACTGGGACGCCCCGGTCCGGCACATCAAGGTCAACGACCTGCAGGGCTGGTCGTTCGGTGTCCCCGACGCGTACGCCGCAGTCGACTGGGCCCGCGCCTACAAAGACTTCCTCGAAGACTGGGCCCGGCTCGTCAAAAGCCTCTCCCGGTACGCGTGGAGAACCACCGCCGCCGGATCGAAACAGGCCGCGCAGATCCGTTCGAAGATGGCCGTCCAGCCGACCCGGAACCCTGTCACCGGCGAAGGCAACGACGTCGGCGCGACCGCGATCCTCGGCGACAACCGCACCCTCGAAGCGATCCCGAAGACCGGCGCGACGATCGATTCCGAGTCCGGCCGGCCACTCGCCATGATGATCGCCGCCGGTCTCGGGATCCCCGTCACCATGCTCCTCGCCGACCCCGGCCAGACCGGCGCCCGCGCGACCGCCGAGACCCTCGACCAGCCGACGCAGCTCGAGATGGGCGGACGGCGGCAGCTGTGGACCGACGTCCTGCGAGACATCGCCGAGTACGTCATCCGTGAAGCTGTCCGGGCGCCGAAGGGCGCGCTCAAGGGTGTAGTGCAGAACGAAGACGACCGCGAGACCGCGGTCCTCGCAGCCGACACCGAACCGTCGATCGACATCGTGTGGCCACCGTTCGACGACCTCAACATGACCGAGATCGTCGAAGCGGTCACGAAGGCGCAGGGCACCGGAACGATCCCGGCGGACATCATCGCCCGGCTCCTGCTCACCGCCCTCGGCGTCCGCCAGGTCGACGAGCTCGTTGACGCGATGACCGGCGAGGACGGCGAGTTCCTGTGGCCGGCGACGATGCCGCTCAGTTCCGGTTCGGACGCTGCCGACCGTGATCGCGATGGTGATGATCCCGCCGCGGCCGGCACGGGTCCGATGACACCTGACGGCGAGCCGGACGATGGCGACGACACGTGAGACGCTGCGGCTCGTCCGTGACCTCCGGGCCGCGGTCGGCGCCGAAGCTGACGACGCCGTCCGGTCACTGACCCGCGCCTGGGTGCAGGCCTGGTCCGGTCTCGCCGCCGACTTCCGGGCCGCGCTACGCGACGTCACGGATTTCCTGCAACGCGACGGCTGCTGGCCGCTGCCGTGGGAACTGGCGCGGATCACGTCGCTGCGCCGCGCCCTGGACGCCGCGGAGGCGGCGCTGCTGAGGCTCGCCGAGCAGACCGGAACAACCGTCACCACTGCGTCCGCCACGGCACTGTCGGCGACGCTGGAACTCGACCCGCTCATCCTCGCCTCACAACTGCCGGCAGGCGACCGCGCCGCCACCTCGTTCGGTGCCCTGCTCCCGGCGACGATCTCGGCGTTGACCGCGCAGGCGGACGGTGCCGCGACCGGCACGTCATGGCCGATCGCCAACTCGACACACGAACTGCTCCGACGTGACCTGATACGCGGTGTCCCCGCCGGAACCAGCCGCGCCGACGCGGCCCGGCAGATGCTGACCCGCACCCGCCGGGCGTTCGAGTCCGGGCTCACCCGGGCCATCGCACTCGCCAGAACGCAGACCCTCGACGCGTACCGGGCGACCGCCCGCGCCCTGCACCTCACGAACCGGCCAACCGTCGTCGACTGGCGCTGGATGTGCGCCCTGAACAGCACCTCGTGCCCAGCGTGCTGGGGCATGCACGGCACCGTCCACCCCGTCAGCCAGGCAGGCCCATGGGACCACCCGCAAGGGCACTGCGTCCGGGTGCCGCTCCTGGCGCCCTGGTCGGAACTCGGCTACGGCCAGACGGAACCCGACCCGGTGTTCCCGGACGCGGGAACCGTGTTCGCCCAGCTCAACCACGCCGACCAGCTCGCCGTCATGGGCCCCGCGCGGCTCGAACTCCTGCAGTCCGGGCGGATCACGTTCGCGGACCTCGCCTACCAGCGTGACAACCGTGGCTGGCGTCCCTCCTATGCGCCGCGACCCGTCACCGACCTGCGCCGGCTCGCCGCCACCCCAGCCTGACCCGCGCCGCCCGGCGTCGACCGATCCTGCGAAGGAGACCCGATGCCGAAGCTCGGACCCCTGCCCACGTATGCCCGGCAGGCGCACCCCGTCGCCGAGTCGGCGGCAACGCTCGAGCGGCCCGCCGTCCGAACCGCTGTCCGGGAAACCCCGACCGTCGTCGAAGCGCCGACCGCCGCCAGCGCGGGCCGGCTCCGGATCGCGCTGATCCGTGCCGGCTGGTCCCTGAACGGCAACTACTACCCCGCTGAGGTTCTCAAGCGTGACGGCGCCGCCGCATGGCCCGCGGGCACCCAGTGTTTCATCGACCACGCCACCGACGCCGAGGACGACGACCGGCCGTCCGGTTCGATCAAGAACCTGGCCGCGGTCACCCTCGGCGATGCCACCTGGAACGACGCGACCGCGTCCCTCGAAGCTGAGGTGCGGCTGTTCGCGCCGTGGCGTGAGGCGATCACCGACATGGCCGAGCACATCGGCATGTCGATCCGTGCCTGGGTGTACGGCGAGAACGGTGAAGCCGAAGGGCGCAAAGGCTTCCTGATCACCGCTATCCCGGAAGGCCGCTCCGTCGACTTCGTCACCGTCCCCGCCGCCGGCGGCGCGATCCTGTCCGTGCTCGAGTCCGTGCAGCACCGGCAGACCGTCGAAGCCCGCAACGTCGGCGCGTGGATCGAGTCGCGGCTGCACCTGAACCTGACGCAGATCGGCGACGACCTGTACGGCGACGGCCGGCTCACCCGCGACGAGCGGATCACGCTGTCGTCGGCGATCGGCGACGGCCTGCAAGCGTGGACGGCCCGGGTCGAAGCAGACGCCCCGCAGCTGTTCACCCGCGACCTGTGGGCGTATCCGGAACCGGCGGCGGACGAGGCCGAAGAGGCACGCCGCGCGTCGGAGCAGTCCGCTGAGGACACCCGAGCCGCGCTCGGTACCGCAGTCGTGGACGCGCACGGCGGCGAGGACATCTGGACGTGGATCCGGGACTTCGACCCGGAACGGTCCCTCGTCTGGTTCCACGTGTCGAGCAACGACGCACAGAACCTGTACCAGCAGGGCTACGAGCTCGGCAGCGACGGCGTCGCGTCCCTCACCGGCGAACGGGTCGAGGTGACCGCCCGCACCGTGTACTCGCCGGTCGGCGGCGACTCCCCCGACGACGGTGACACCGCCGAAGAGTCCGCGGGCGCCGAGTCGTACAGCACCTCAGACGTGACGGACGGCGCCCCGCCGACCGCACCCAACCCACCAACCGAACAGGAGCCCGGCATGTCGGGAACCGAGACCGGCACACCGCCGGTGCAGGCGGGGACGGCAACGGTCGTCGACACCCCGCCCGCGAACACCACCACCGAGGCGACGGGCTCCGCCGCCGTCAACGAGGCCGTCCTCCGCGCGATGGAGGCGCTCACCACGCAGGTGACCGCTCTCACCGCCCGCGCGGACCGCGCCGACCAGGAGAACCAGCGTCTGCGCAACCAGCAGACCGCCCGCGAGTCCATCAACGCGGCGCTCGCCGCCGACACCGTCCCCGCAGACCTGCGGGCGCAGATCGCGCCGCGGGTCACCGCAGCCGTCATGGCGAACGTGCCCGTCGGCGAGTCCGGCGCCGTCGACACCGCGGCGCTCGCGACGGCGATCCAGGCGGCGATCACCGCCGAGTCGACGTACGCGGCGCAGCTGCTCGAACGTGCCGGCATCGGCCGCGTGCAGGGGTTGGGCGAGACCGTCCAGCCGCAGTCCGCGGATGACTTCCAGAAGGAGATGGCGGAGACGTTCGAGGTTCTCGGTCTGAGCCCGAAGGCCGCCGAGATCGCAGCGAAGGGGCGTGGCTGACATGGCGAAGAACACCCACTTCATGTGGACCCGGTCCCGGCCGCTGGTCTGCACCCAGCCGGCCACACCCGCATCCGGTGACCCTGTCATCTGCGGGCAGATCCCTGGTGTCGCCCTCGCCAACGAGGACACCAACGGTGAGACGAGCGTCGCCCTCGACGGCGCGTTCCTGCTGGTCGTGAAGGGCGAGACGACCACCGACGCGGCGGTCGCCGCCGGCGACATCCTTTACTACGACACGGCGGCGACCCCGCACAAGCTCAACAAGGACTCCGCCAACGGGGTCCGGTTCGGCTACGCCCTCGCCGCCGTCGGCTCCGGCGTCACCGCGACCATCCCCGTCGAAGTCGGCTACTAGGAGACCCGGATGACCATCACGACACTCGACGGTGACCTGCGGTCCCTCGGCCAGCTCGGCATCTACGAGGCGGGCACCGACGCCGCCGCCACCAGCGCGATCTTCGGCGCGGAAGGCCACAACCTGTCCCGCCGCGACCGGCGTGGCCGCGACCGCGCCTACGAGGCCCGCCTGGGCGGCCTGATGCGCTGCTACCGGCGCATGGTCGAAGGCGACCGCCGGGCCGCGCTGCAGTTCCAGGAGGCGATGTCGACGTCGGACTTCACCGTCCTGTTCGGCGACATCATCGACCGTCAGGTTCTCGCCGCCTACCAGACCCGCCCCGTGCAGTGGCCGACGATGGCCCGCAAGGGCCGCGTCCGGGACTTCCGCAGCGTCAAGCGGTTCACGCTCGACGGCGGCGAAGGCACCCTGAACAAGGTGAAGGAGCTCGCGCCGTACAAGGTGCGGAAGCTCGCCGACGGCTCCTACACGTACGCGGTCGCGAAGTACGGCGACCAGATCGCCGTGTCGTGGGAGACGATCGTCAACGACGACCTCGACGCGATGACGGAGCTGCCGGTCAAGCTCGGCAACGCCGCCCGACGCACCGAGGAGCGGTTCGCCGCCGAGCTGTTCTCCGGCTCGTCCGGCCCGAACTCGACGTTCTTCTCCAACGGCAACAAGAACCTGATCAACCCGACTGTGACGGGTACCGGCACGCCGACGAACCCGCCGCTGACGATCGCCGGCCTCCAGTACGGCATGCAGACCCTCGGCCAGCAGCTCGACACCGACGGCGGCCCGATCTACGTCGAGGGTGTCGTTCTCGTCGTCCCGCCGGCGCTCGAGGTCGCGGCGAACAACATCGTCAACGCGACGGAGATCCTCGCCGCGACCGGTGGCGGCGCCGGGACCGGCAACGACCAGCTGCGGGTGACGAACTGGATGCGGAACCGGGTGACGGTCGTCGTCAACCCGTGGCTGCCGATCATCAACACGACCAGCGGCAACACCGCCTGGTACCTGTTCGCGGACCCGTCCGTCGGCCGTCCCGCGATGGAGATCGGTTTCCTCGTCGGGCACGAGACGCCGGAGCTGTGGGTGAAGTCCCCGAACGCGCAGCGGGTCGGAGGCGGCATGGTCAACCCGGAGGAGGGCGACTTCGAGCACGACGCCATCCAGTACCGGGTCCGGCACGTCCTCGGCGGCACCCTGATGGACCCGAAGTCCGCTGTGGCGTCGACGGGTGCGGGTAGCTGATGGCTCGCGAGGGTCGCAACCTTCCGTCGCCGTTCACCGCTGACGGCCCGTTCCTGGTCGCGATCCTCGACGCGCTCGACGGCATCCACGACCTGCTCGCCGCCCGCTTCGCGGCGAACTCCGACGTGAAGCCCGTCAAGGAGCCCGCCGTGCCGAAGGCGCCGGCGACGGCCGTCCCGGTGGAGGAGCCCGCCCCGGCGGGCCGTCCGGGCGAAGACGAGGAGGAGCCGGTCCGGGTTACCGAGCCGGCTCCTCCCGTCTCCCCTGCTGCACCGCCTCGCGCCGGCCGCGGCTCGTCGGTCGAGGCGTGGAAGACGTTCGCTGACGGCGCCGGGGTCGGCTACGAGCCGGACGCGTCCAGGGACGACATCATCGCCGCCTGCGTGGCGGCTCACGTCATCGACGGCCGGTAGGAGGCTGGGATGGCCGCTGGCCCGCTGCACTGGACCTTGTCCGCTGCCACCGTCAAGACGTTGACTCTCGATCTGGTCGACCCGAAGCAAGGCAACCTCAGCTTCGGCGACCCGGTGAAGCCGCGGGTCGAGGTCACGAACGTCGACGGGGCCGCGGCCGTGTATTTCACCACGAACGGTGCCGACCCGACGGTCGGCGGCGACGGCTGCCACGTGCTGCCGGCCGCTATCGGCGCTGTCGAGGTCAACGACGAGACGCCCGGGGCGACGTCCGTCATCAAGCTCATCTCGGCGGGGACGCCGAAGGTGTCGGTCCGAGCGCTGTAGGAGCCTGCGGTGGAAGCTGTCCTTGCCCTGCTCGTGATCGCGGGTGTCGTCCAGCTTGTTCTGGCTGGGCTGAACATCGGTGGCCCGCGGTACCGCCCGGAGTGGATGGGCCTGGCCTGCCTGGCGCTCGCGGTGACGTGGCCGATTGTTCGGCTGCTGTCGACGTGAGCGGTTCGAGGTCGTTCGCTGGCACGCCGAACGTCGCGGCGAACCTGCCCGTCGCTGCCGCCGACTCCGGCGTGCTCTACAACGGCACCGACGAGACGGTCGCGCTGCAGGCCGCGCTGACCGCCGCGGGTGCGTCGCGGGGCATGGTGACGATCGCCGGCGCCGCGCGGGTCACGGCGACGTTGACCGTCCCGGACGGGGTCACGGTCTCCGGTGTCGGCGGCCTCGCGAAGGTCACGGTCGCGGCCGGGTTCAACTTCCCCGTTTTCAGCTTCGACGGGGTGTCCGGCGGCGTCCAGAACCTCACCGTCCAGAAGGCTGCGGGCGCTGCTGCCGGCGCGAACGGTGCCGCGGTCCGGATCGCCGGGAACTCCGACGGTGTCCGTGTCGTGAACGTCACCGCCGACGGCATGTCGTCCGGGTTTTTCGTCGCCGGCCAGCTCGGCGCGGTCCCGGGCACGGCCCGGCGTGTCGTGTTCGACCGGTGCCGTGCGTTGAACAGCAACGAGTACGGGTTCGTCATCGACGAGTGCGACGGGGTGGAGCTAGCGCACTGCGTGTCGAACGTCAGCGCTCTCGACGGTGTGAAGCTGCGCCGGGACACCCGCAACGTGGTCGTGACCGGCGGGTATTTCACCGGCGCGGTCGGCGGCGACGGCATGGACTGCTACGCGGGCGGCGATTCGTTCGTCATTCAGGGTGCGACGTTCACCGCCAACGGCATCAATGGGCTCGTCGTGAAGAACGACGACCTGAACCGGACCGACGCCGCCACGTACGGGTTCGTCCGAACGTTGACGGTCGCGAACGTCATCGCCTCCGGTAACGGGATCGGTGTCGGCGGGTCCGGCATCTCCATCCACCGTTCGTCCGGCAGCCCCGACGACGTCACCGAACCGCTGGTCACGCGGGTGACGGTCACCGGCTGCCAGACCCACGGCAACGTCAACTACGGGCTGTACCTGAACGCCCGCTCCGTCACCGTCGTCGGCCTGCAGTCCACGAGGAACGGTCTTGACGGCGTCTACTTCGAACCCGCCTGCATGGACGTCGACCTCGTCGGCGTGCACGCTGCGGGGAACTCGGTCACGACGATCAACACCCGTGACGGGATCCACCTCAACGGCACCCGGATCAGGGTTCTCGGCGGTTCCAGCATCGGCTCCGACCCGGACGGCGCCGTCGACGACGCGGCGCTCGCCGCGGGCACGAAGCAGCAGCGGTACGGGCTGCGAGTCGAAGCGGCAGCGACCGACGTCGACGTGTACGGGCTGCGGATGCTGCACAACAGCACCGGCCCGCTGTCCGACGCGAGCAGCAGCGTCCGGTGGGCGGGACCCGCGTACGGGCTGCCGCTGATCGCCGGGTACTACATCACGCCTGGCGGGACCCGCTCCACGCTCGCCATGACCCAGTCCGTGGAGTACGCCGCCCCGGTCTACATCTCGACGCCGGGGACGATCGTCCGGCTCGGCGCTGAGATCACTGCCGCGGGCGCGGGCGGCACCGTCGTGCGGCTCGCCGTCCGCGCGGACCTCGGGCACCTTCCCGGCGCGGTCCTCGGCGAGACGACCGTCGCCGGTGACGGGATCTCCGCCGGCCTCGAACAGACGGTCGCGATCGTGATCCCGGCCCCGGGCGTGTACTGGTTCACGGGCACGTCGCAGGGCGGAGCGGCGACCGTCCGGTCGTGCACCGGCCCGCTGGGGTTCGCCGCCGGCGCCCCGTCGCTGGGCGCGTCGCTGGGTACGGCACCGAACGGCGGCTACATCACCGCAGCCGACCGAGTTTCCGGGGCACTGCCGTCCACGTACACGGTCGCGAACCGGTCCGGCGGCCTCCCGCTCGTCACCGCACGCGCCTGACCACATCACTCCCTTGGCGCGTGAGCGCTCCTGACCGCCGTGGAGGCGCAACGTGCAGTGGTACCGCCAAGCGCTCAGCAAGTCCCTCAACAAAGAGATCGACTTCGACAGTGACGCGCTCACGTTCACGCTGCACACGTCGAGCTACACCCCGAACCTCGACACCCACGCATACGTGTCGGACCTCACCAACGAACTCGCCACCGCAGGCGGCTACACCAACGGCGGGCTCGCCGCAGGCACCCTCACCCGCACATACACCGCCGCGAACTCCTGGACCGTCCAGCGAGCGAACTCGACCGCCTACGCCGTCGACGACGTCGTGCGGCCCGCCGCCGGCAACGGCTACCTGTACCGGTGCGCGGTCGCAGGCACGTCCGCAGGCACCATCCCCACGTACGGCACCGTCCTCGGCGGGTCCACCACCGACGGCGGCGTCACGTGGGAACTCGTCGGGTCCGGGATCATCGTCCTGTCCACCGCCGACCCGTCATGGTCGACGGCGACGTTCGGACCGTGCCGCTACCTGGTGCTGTCCGACAAGACGCCCGCCTCCGACGCCACCCGGCCACTCGTCGGGTTCGCCGACTTCGGCTCCGACAAGACCGGCGGCGGGCTCGCATTCACCGTCGTCCAGCACACCGCCCTGCGCACCCTGCACATCTTCATCCCGTAACGGGAGCACGCGATGGTCGGGTCGGCGCCGGTCCGGGACGCGTCATCCGGTGGCATCACCTCCGCCGCAGCCGCGGGGACCGGGGTCGGTCAAACCGTCACCGGCACACCCGTCAATTCGGTCCTGTACGCACGGGTGTGGCTTGACGTCCCATCGGGGAACACGACCGCCCTCACGTCAGTCACCGGCGGCGGGCTCACCTGGGAACTCATCGGCGAACGGTCCAAGCACTCCGATGGTGGCTCCGCCCAGAACGGGCACGTCGCCGTGTGGCGTGCGGTCTGCCTCGCCGGTGGCAGTGTCACCGCGACCGCTACCGCGTCCGGCGCGGGCGTCGGCGCCAGCGACTGGATCTCGATCAGTGTCGAGGTCTGCACCGGCGGCAGACTGTCCGGTGGCGTCCCTGAGATCGTGTACGAGAGTTCGACGTCAGGGCTGATCCGTCTTCCCGCCGGGTCCGGCACGGTCGCGATCGGCCGGAACTCGTACCTGTCCGGTGTCAGCGTCGACTGGAACGCCGCCGCGATCCCTACGGCGGGCACCGGCTGGACGGCAAGGATCGGCGCTCAGCCGGGGCCACCCGCATACACGGCGTACGCGGCGACCCGCGACGGGCAGGCCGCCCCGTTCGGTGCCGTGTTCGACTCGACCGCCCCAGCAGCAGGGTCGATCAACAACACGCTCCTCGTTGAGGTGCTGCCACCGTTCACGCCGCTGGCGAACGACGCCGAAACGGGCAGCAACGGTGTCGCGCCTGCCGCGTCGAACACCCTCGCCGCCGGCAACGACCCGTGGGATGCTGTCGCCGTCACCGGGTCGGCGGGCGTCACCTACGACAACACGGCACCGGCACACGGCGCCCTCGCCTACAGGATCGCGTCCGGGGTCACCTCCGGGCAGGCGATCCTCACCTGGAACGCCCAGTCGATCGGGCGCCTCGACCGGGTGTGGGGCCGCCTCAACCTGCGACTGTCCGCCTACGACTCGGGACTCACGTTCCTGCGCCTGCGTGGCGGCGGCACCCAGATCATCCGCCTGACCCTCGACGGCACCGGCCACCTGCAGCTCCGCAACAGCGGCAACTCGACCGTCGCCACATCCACCACGGTCCTCGGCACCGGCACCTACGTGCGGCTCGAGTTCGACGTCACACCGTCCGTGGCTGCGGGTGCGGCCACGATCCGGATCTACACGTCGGTCGACTCGACCACGATCACCGAAACGATGTCGGTGACGTCGCAGGCCCTCGGCGCCGCATACGTCGACGAGGCGAACTGGGGTCAGGTCGCGTCGGCGGCGAACATGCCCGTCTACTACGTCGACGACCTGCAGTTGAACGCGACCGGCTTCCCCGGACCGGCGGCGGGCGGCGGCACCGCAACTGACGTCCCCGACCGCGGCGTCGGCGCACGGCAGGCCGGTTCTCCGTCCGCGGCACTGGCGGGCGTCGCCGTCACTGACGTGCCTCGCGGTTCACGGGCGGGGCAATCGGCGCCGGTCGCAACTGTCGGCGTTGCCGCGTCGGTAGCTTCTGGCGCTGCCCGGCTGGGACGTTCCACGGTCGCGCCTGCCACCGGTGTCGCTGCGGCGGTCACTACCGGCGGGTCCCGGGCTGCTCGTTCCCCGGCTGCCTCCGCGGTCGGCGTCTCGGTCGCCGCACCACCCGGGAGCGCCCGCGCCGGTGCGACCGGCACCGTCGTCAATGTCGGTGTCGCGATGTCCGCCGGGTCGGGCGGGTCCAGGGCTGCTCGGTCGTCGACGGTCGTTGTCGCGGGTGTCGCAGCTGCCGTCCCGCCCACCGCCGGTGCCCGTGGCGGCGGAAGCACTGTCACGTTCGGCACGGCGACGGTCGCTGTTCCCGATATCGCCCGCGGGTCCAGGGCTGCCGCGAGCCCCGCACAGGTTTCAACCGGCCAGGCCGTCACGGCCACGTCGAAGGCGGCACGAGCCGCGACGTCGCCGACGTCGCCCGTCACTGCGGTAGCGGCTGCTGCGGCGTCCGTGGCGGGCCGCGCCGGCGGCGCAACAGCAGTCGCCGCATCGGGTGTCGCCGCGACCCTGCCTGGACGTGCCGGGCGTGCCGGAACATCCGGTGTGGTTGTCGTGGCCGGAACATCCGTCACCATCCCCCCGTCTGGCAGTCGTTGCGGTGTGAGTCGCGTTGCGTCGCCCATCGACGTGCAGGTGCCGACCGTGGTCGTCGGCGTCCGGGGCGGACGTTCCCCTGCCGTCGCGCTGACCTCGGCGACGGTCGCACCCGCCACCTACGCCCGTTCGCACGTCACCTTCCCGCGGTCCCGGCCCGGTGTTTCCCGCCCGTACGCGCACCCGACCGGAAGGAGCACGTAGTGGGCTTGAACACGAGCGGCCGCAACGCCTGCCTCGCCGGTCTCGCCGCCGCCGTTACCCACATCTCCGCCCACACCGGCCTGCCCGACGCGACCGGCTCCAGCGAGGTCGCAGGCGGTTCGTACGCCCGCGTGCCCGTCACGTGGGCGGCGCCCGGTAGCGGCACCCGCGGCAACTCCGCGCCGCTGACGATCGAGATCCCGGCAGGGACGACCGTCACGCACCTCGGCTACTGGTCGGCGTTGACCGGCGGCACCCACTACGGGCACTCCCCCGTCAACCCGACCGTCGACGGCTACGGGCTCGTCGGCTCCAACGGCGTCACCATCGACACGGCCACCGCCAACGGGCACGGCCTCACCAACGGCAT
>JACCDR011700858.1_pt1 | contig 15142 bp, 12 predicted proteins | sample 7446431 | NCBI WGS metagenome assembly JACCDR01 (sample SAMN15323443, study PRJNA562643) | freshwater metagenome | isolation source: river surface water | place: USA:Blue River Watershed | collected 2017-08-17 | reverse complement strand
TCGATGCCTATGCGGTCGCTGCGGCGGACTGCCCCGCGCGAGATAAAGCAAGGTGTGAGGAATCATGTTTAGAAGTTCCCCACAAACCAGTTTTTGATACTGTCCATCAACGAATTGACCGACCCACTCTTTTGTGAAACTTTGAAGCCGCGCTGACGGTCCACACCAGCCTCAGCCAGCAAGCCCATCACCGTGGCCGCACGAGGTTGGGCCACCATATCGGCTAAGGCGCTGTTGTATTGGGGTATGCCGCGGCGCACGGGCTTTAAGAAAATGTCTTCGCCCAGCTCCACCATTCCTGGCATGACCGCGCTACCGCCTGTGAGCACAATGCCCGACGACAACACTTCTTCGTAACCAGAGTCACGGATGACTTGCTGAACGAGTGAGAAGATTTCTTCCACACGTGGCTCAATCACGCCAGCTAACGCTTGGCGGCTCAACATACGTGGTGTGCGATCACCGAGGCCAGGCACCTCAACTTGCACATCAGGATCTGCCAACAACTGTTTGGCGTAGCCTGATTCAATCTTGATTTCTTCTGCGTCCTTGGTCGGCGTGCGCAAGGCCATCGCGATATCGCTGGTGATCAAGTCACCTGCAATTGGAATCACGGCGGTGTGGCGAATCGCCCCATTGGTGAAGATGGCCACATCGGTCGTACCTGCGCCAATGTCGACCAAAGCCACGCCCAGTTCGCGCTCGTCATCGGTCAACACAGACATGCTTGACGCTAAGGGGTTGAGCATCAAGCGATCCACATCCAAACCGCAACGACGCACACATTTGATGATGTTTTCCGCTGCGCTTTGTGCACCCGTGACGATGTGCACTTTCGATTCCAAGCGAATGCCGCTCATGCCAATAGGCTCGCGGACGTCTTGGCCATCGATCACAAACTCTTGCGGCTGCACCAGCAACAGACGTTGGTCGGTCGAGATGTTGATGGCTTTGGCGGTTTCGACCACGCGCGCCACATCGGCTGCTGTGACTTCTTTGTCCTTCACAGCCACCATGCCCGTGGAGTTGATGCCGCGAATGTGACTACCCGTAATACCTGTGTAGACATTCGTGATCTTGCAATCTGCCATGAACTCGGCCTCTTTCAAAGCCTGCTGAATGCTTTGCACCGTTGCATCGATGTTGACCACCACACCACGCTTCAAACCATTGCTGGGGGCTACACCGAGGCCCGCGAGTTTGAGCTCACCATCGGGCAACACCTCGGCCACGACCACCATGACCTTGGCTGTGCCAATGTCTAAGCCGACCACCAGTTCTTTGTAATCTTTTGCCATAACAGCCTCGTTCTTTCTCTACTTCTCTGTGTGCTCGTTAGCGCTTGTGGGGCACGTCTTGCGTACTCACACCGCGCACCCGGAGCGCATACCCGTTGTCATGTCGTAAATCTGCCGACTCAATAGCCGTCACCTTGCGACCTAGCTTTTGCGTGACTTGTGCCAAGGTTTGGGACAGGCGTTCCACACGTGCCATGACGTCATTCACATTGCCGCGTCCTAACTCAATCACGGCACCATGTGCCAACTTGGCTCGCCAACTGCCACGTTCTGTCAACTCCAAACTATCAAGCGCCAATGTCATTTTTTGAAACGTGGGTGCCAACGCCAAATACATTTGCAGCACCTGTTGCGACTGGCTGTCTGGCCCACTCAAGCGGGGCAGCTTGTCGTCATCCAAATCGCCTGTATTGGCTTCAAACACTTCGCCAAAACTGTTGACCATGCGTTGGTCGCCGTCGTCACCCCAGTAGGCCACTGGCTTGTGCTCTTGCAAGGTCACGCGCAAACGATTCGGAAACTCTCGCTGCACCGAAGCCAGTCGCACCCAGGGCACGCTTTCAAACGCACTGCGCACACGGCCTAAATCAGCCGTGAAGAAATTACCGGTGAATTTGGTCACCACATTGGCACGCAAAGTCACTTCGTTGTTGTGTTCCACATCGCCCAACACGGTGATGCCCTTCAGCGCAAACGCTGGCAGTTGCACCAACGACCACACACCACCAGCCAACGCACCCACGATCACCCCCATGAACATGAGCGAAGCCGCCATGTGCATGAGTTTGACGTCGAGCGGCACCGGCACCGAGGCATTCACCTCAGGACGGGGTCGCATGTGGGTGTAGCGCGCGGTCATACGGCTTTCGGACCTCCGGGATGATCGAGCGTGGCGCTCTCGAGCAACATCAAACACAAGTCTTCATAGCTGATGCCTGCTGCACGAGCCGACATGGGCACCAAGGAATGGCTGGTCATGCCAGGCGACGTGTTCATCTCCAGCAAAAATGGTTTGCGGTCAGACTCGCGCAACATGATGTCTGCCCGACCCCAGCCACGGCAGCCCAAGGCGCGGTACGCAGCCACGACCAAGCGTTGAATTTCTTTTTCTTCGGCTTCAGGCAAACCGCTGGGGCAGTGGTACTTCACATCGTCGGTGAAATACTTGTGGTTGTAGTCGTACGCACCATCGGGCGCGGCAATTCGCACCACGGGCAAGGCACGGGCATTAGGACCATTGCCCAAGATAGGACACGTCAGCTCTTCGCCTGAGATGAATTCTTCCGCCAACAAGTCAGGGTCATACTTCGTAGCCAATGCGGCAGCTTCGCTGATTTGCGATGCTTCGTTCACCTTGCTCATGCCAATGGATGAGCCTTCGCGTGGTGGTTTAACGATGAGCGGCAAACCCAACTTGGCTGGAATCGCCTGGATGTTTTCGGTTGTTTGGTCTTCAGGTGAGAGCCACACATAGCCGGGGGTCGACAAGCCTACTGCACTCCACACGCGCTTCGTCATCACCTTGTCCATGGCCATGGCCGAAGCCATCACGCCTGAGCCGGTGTAGGGAATGCCGAGCAACTCCAAGGCGCCTTGCACCGCACCGTCTTCGCCATAGCGGCCATGCAACGCGATGAAGGCGTGCGTGTAGCCATCACGCTTGAGTTCGTCCAAACTGCGATAGGCAGGATCGAACGCATGCGCGTTCACACCTTTGCTTTGCAAGGCTGCGAGCACGCCGCTCCCCGACATGATGGACACATCGCGTTCGGCAGACAGGCCACCGGTGAGGACAGCGACTTTGGCAGTGTTGATATTGAACGTCATCTCTTTAACTCTTACGTTGTTGAACCAGCTCCAGCACTTTGGCTGGCACTTGGCCAATCGATCCTGCACCCATGCACATCACCACATCACCCGCTTGGGCGTTATCGGCAATGACTTGGGCCATGTTTTGAATGTCATCCACGAACACCAAAGCTTCGTGACCCGCCACACGCATGGCGCGTGACAAAGCGCGGCCATCAGCAGCAGGAATGGGAGCTTCGCCTGCGGCGTATATTTCTGAGAGCCACAACACATCAGCGCGGCCCATGACTTGCACAAAGTCTTCAAAGCAGTCACGCGTGCGGGTGTAACGGTGCGGTTGAAACGCCAACACCAAGCGCCGACCTGGGAATGCACCACGGGCCGCAGCCAAAGTAGCGGCAACCTCCACTGGGTGGTGGCCATAGTCTTCAATCAGCGTGAACTCGCCACCGCTTTTGGCAGCCACTTCGCCATGGCGCTGGAAGCGACGACCCACGCCTTTGAACTCGGCCAAGGCTTTTTGCAAAGCCTCATCCGGCACATTCAGCTCCACCGCAATCGCAATGGCCGCCAAGGCATTGAGCACGTTGTGTTCACCCGCCAAGTTGAGGGTGATATCGATGTCGGGCAGAGTCACGCCGTTGCGACGTTGTACAGTGAAGCACATGCGGCCGTTGTCGGCACGTACATTCACCGCACGCACTTGTGCGTCTTCGTTGAAACCGTAGGTGGTGATAGGGCGTGACACCTCGGGCAAGATGCTGCGCACGGCTGCATCGTCGGTGCACAGAATCGCTGCGCCATAAAACGGCATGCGGTGCAAAAACTCGATGAACGCACCCTTCAACTTGTTGAAGTCATGACCATAGGTATCCATGTGGTCAGCGTCAATGTTGGTAACCACCGCCATGACAGGCAATAGGTTCAAGAACGACGCATCTGACTCGTCGGCCTCCACCACGATGTAGTCGCCCGATCCGAGCTTGGCGTTCGCCCCCGCGCTGTTGAGCTTGCCGCCAATCACAAAGGTGGGGTCCATGCCCGCTTCGGCCAACACACTGGCCACCAAACTGGTGGTGGTAGTTTTGCCGTGTGTGCCCGCAATGGCCACGCCGGTTTTGAGGCGCATCAACTCAGCCAGCATCACAGCGCGTGGCACCACAGGAATAAGCTTGGCATGTGCTGCCACCACTTCGGGGTTGTCGGCTTGCACGGCGGTGGATGTGACCACGGCGTCCGCACCGGCAATGTTTTTGGCGTCATGCCCCACATAGGTTTGAATCCCCAAGCTTTGCAAACGCTTCAAAGCGGCGCTGTCCGACAAGTCGGAACCTGAAACCACATAACCCAAGTTCAACAGCACTTCAGCAATGCCGCTCATACCTGCGCCGCCGATGCCCACAAAGTGAATATGACGAATGGCGTGTTTCATTGTTTTTTTCCTTTCGCTGCGAGCTGCTCGCAGGCGGCCACCACTTGGTCGACCGCTTCCACTTGGCGCACGGCATACGCCTTCTCGGCACAAGCCAATAAAGTGCGGCGCGTCATGAACTGCAAACGGTCAGCCAAGTCTTGAGCATTCAATTCGTGCTGAGGAATCAACCAGCCGCCACCTGCATCCACCACAAAGCGTGCATTGGTAGTCTGGTGGTCATCCACCGCATGAGGGAACGGCACGTAAATCGCAGCTGCGCCCACGGCAGCCAACTCGGTCACAGTGCTGGCACCAGCGCGAGCAATCACCACATCCGCAGCGGCAAAGGCCTGTGCGGTGTCATCGATGAACGGGGTCAACTCGGCTTGCACGCGCGCCTCTTCGTAGGCTGCGCGCAAAGCGTCAATTTGTTTCGCGCCACTTTGGTGGGTGACGATGGGGCGTTGGTCGTGCGGAATCTTGGCCAGAGCTTGCGGCACTACGGTGTTGAGTGCTTGTGCACCCAAACTGCCACCGACCACCAACACACGCAGCGGGCCTGTGCGATCCGCAAAACGTTGCGCTGGCTCGGGCTGCTTCACAAAACCATCGCGCATGGGGTTGCCCACCCACTCGGCTTTTGGCAAGACATTGGGGAAGGCACTGAACACGCGATCGGCCACACCACTCAACACTTTGTTGGCCATGCCCGCGACAGAGTTTTGTTCGTGCAACACCAAAGGTGCGCCCCACAGCACAGCCATCATGCCGGCGGGGAATGTGATGTAACCGCCCAAGCCCACCACCACATCGGGCTTCACGCGGCGCACCACGCACAGGCTTTGCCAAAACGCGCGCAACAACTTGAGGGGCAACAGCGCCAAAGTTTTGACACCTTTGCCGCGTACACCACCAAACTGAACCGCCTCATACGCAAAGCCACGTGGCGGCACGAGTTGGCTTTCCATGCTGGGCTCGGGCGCGCCTAGCCAATGTACATTCCAGCCGTGTATGCGCAATTGCTCAGCCACAGCCAAGCCTGGGAAGATGTGGCCACCCGTGCCACCAGCCATGATGAGTGCGGTGCGTTTTTGGTCGGTCATAGCCGGCCTCCGTGCATCACAACGCGGTTTTCAAAGTCCACACGCAACACCACCGCAATGGCAATCAGGTTCAACAAAATGGCAGAACCACCGTAGCTCATGAGTGGCAAGGTCAAGACCTTGGTGGGCAAGGCGCCCAAGTTCACACCCATGTTGATGAAAGACTGAAAGCCCATCCAAATGCCCACGCCTTGCGCGACCAAGCCTGCAAACACGCGGTCCATGGCGATGGCTTGACGACCGATGTACATGATGCGACGCGTCAGCCACATGAACATGCCAATCACAGCCACCACGCCGACAAACCCAAACTCCTCGCCGATCACAGCCAACAAAAAGTCGGTGTGCGCCTCGGGCAGCCAGTGCAGCTTTTCCACACTGCCACCTAAGCCCACCCCAAAAATTTCGCCACGGCCAATGGCAATCAGTGAGTGTGACAACTGGTAGCCCTTGCCCAGTGCATGTTCCATGCTCCACGGGTCAAGGTAGGCAAAGATTCGCTCGCGGCGCCACTCAGACGTCGCGATGATCAAACCGAACACACCAATGAGTGCGGTGGCGATCAAGAAGAACATGCGTGCATTCACACCGCCCAAGAACAAGATGCCCATGGCAATCACTGCGATCACCATGAAGGCACCCATGTCTGGCTCAGACAACAAGAGCAAACCCACTGCCGCCACCGCAGCGCCCATGGGCGTGACCGCTGCGAAGAAGTTTTCTTTCACATCCATCTTGCGCACCATGTAATTGGCGGCATACAGCAGCACGCCCCACTTGGCTAACTCAGACGGCTGGAAGTTCATAAAGCCTAAGCTGATCCAGCGACGCGCGCCATTGACAGACTTTCCAATAAATGGAATCAAGACCGCAATCAGCAAAACGATAGACGCAATGAAAACCCAAGGTGCAATGCGCTCCCAAGTGTTCAGAGGAACCTGAAAAGCCAGCAAGGCCGCCACAAACGCCACAAAAAGCGATAGCGCATGACGCAATAAGAAATGAGTCTGGCTATAGCCAGCACCCATGCGGGGGTTGTCTGGAATTGCAATGGATGCCGAATACACCATCACCAAGCCAAACATGAGCAGCGCAAACGTGACCCAGACCAAAGGCTGATCAAAGCCCTTCACATGCACAGGCGAAGCCGCAGTGCGCGTGAACTCGGTGCCGTGCACGCGCACAGGCAAAGCGTCCATGCCCGTCTCAGGCTCACCGCCAAACAGACGGCCCACGCGCTCCTTGAGGCTTTGCATGACACTCATACCATGCCCCCTGCCTCTTCGACCAAGTGGTTCACCGCGCTGACAAACACTTCAGCACGGTGTGCGTAGTTGCGGAACATGTCCATGCTCGCGCAGGCGGGTGACAGCAACACGGCGTCCCCTGCGTGGGCTTGCTCGCTGCACAGCTTGACGGCTTCTTCTAAAGTTGCAGCGTTCAACAACGTGACACCACTGTCTTGCAACACCTCGCGCAACGCGGGTGCGTCGCGGCCGATCAACACCACGGCACGTGCATAACGTGACACAGGCTCGCGCAAAGGTGAAAAATCTTGGCCTTTGCCGTCACCACCTAAGATCACGACCAAGCGGCGGTCCACGCCTAGGCCATGCAAAGCCGCCACAGTGGCGCCCACATTGGTACCTTTGCTGTCGTCAAAATATTCCACGCCGTTGAGCACAGTCACAGGCTCTACACGGTGTGGCTCACCTTGGTATTCGCGCAAGCCAAACAACATGGGCGCCAAGTCGCTCCCCGCATGACCCGCTAAAGCCAGTGCAGCCAATGCATTGAGCGCGTTGTGACGACCGCGGATACGCAGCGCATCGGCAGGCATCAAACGTTGGATGTGAATTTCTTCTTCATCGTCTTTTTTGCGTTTGCGCGTTTCATCTGCTTGAAGTGCACGCACCAGCCATGTCATGCCGTTGACAGTTTCGATGCCATAGTCGCCTGGGCGTTGCGGCATGTCACCTCCAAAGCTTGTGTGCGTACGCACTTGCACTTTGGGTGTCTTGGCGCGTGAGGGCTTAGCAACAACTTCTGCCACCTCAACAGGCGCGCTGTCCAACATGGCCATCACGCCTGCATCTTCACGGTTGAGCACCATCACTCCACGCTTGCCAAAAATGCGTGCTTTGGCGGCTGCATAGCCATCCATGCTGCCATGCCAGTCGAGGTGGTCTTGTGTGAGGTTGAGCACCGTGGCGGCGGTAGGTTCGAAGTTGTCGACGCCTTCCAATTGGAAGCTGGACAACTCCAACACCCACACTTGCGGCAGAAATGGATGATCAGGCAACGGTGGCGGAGGTGGCGCCAAAGGTGCAGGCTCGAGATCAAGCAACTCGTCTTTGTCGGACGTGTGTTCGTCGACCAGCAATTCGGCTTGCGCAGTTTCTTGGGCTTCATGCGTGGCCTCAACTTGCTCTGCAGCTTCTAGCGCCGCTTGCTTTTCAGCTGCTAGGGCCGCCTCATGGGCTTGTGCTATTTCTTCTTCAGCTTTTTGAGCGGCGTCTTGTGCTGCTTGAGCATCCGCTGCCGCTTGTTCTTTGGCAGCTTTGTCCAAGGCTTGCGACAAGGTGTCCAACAACGTGGGGCCGATGTTGCCAGCCACCGCCACGCGCTTGCCAGCGCGCTCCAGCAGCTGGCCCGTCAACGAGGTGACGGTGGTTTTGCCATTGGTACCGGTGATGGCCAGTACCTTGGGGTGATAAGCCATGCTGGTTTGCAAATCGCTGAGTGCTTGTGCAAACAAGGTCAGCTCGGTGCCCACCCACAAGCCAGCCGCCACGGCGGCGTTCCACACCGGCGCGACAGACTCTGGGCTCAGACCTGGGCTCTTGAACACGGCACGCACGTCTTGACCTTCGATCAAGCTCGCATCAAACGCGCCATGCACAAACTTCACAGCAGGCAACTCCGCTTGCAACGCCGCCAAATGCGGTGGCTGTTCGCGCGTGTCCACGACTTGCACTTGCGCACCGTGACGTGCGCACCAACGCGCCATCGCCAGGCCGGAATCACCCAAGCCCAGAATCAGCACCGATTGGTTGTGGAGTTGCTGCATCGTCTTATCTCAACTTCAAAGTAGACAGACCCACCAAGCACAGCAGCATGGTGATGATCCAAAAACGCACAACGACTTGGGTTTCTTTCCAGCCGCTCTTTTCAAAGTGGTGATGCAAAGGCGCCATCTTCAAAATGCGGCGGCCTTCGCCATATTTCTTCTTGGTGTACTTGAAGTACGTCACTTGCAACATGACCGACAGGGCTTCGACCACAAAGATGCCGCCCATGATGGCCAGCACAATTTCTTGACGCACGATCACGGCAATCGTGCCCAGTGCACCGCCCAAGGCGAGCGCACCCACATCGCCCATGAACACTTGCGCAGGATGGGTGTTGAACCACAAAAAGGCCAAACCCGAACCCGCCATCGCCGCGCAGAAGATGAGCAACTCACCCGAACCTGGGATGTGCGGGAAGAACAAATATTTGGAATACACCGCGCTGCCGGTCACATAGGCAAAAACGCCCAAGGCCGAGCCCACCATCACCACCGGCATGATGGCCAGGCCATCCAGACCGTCGGTCAAGTTCACCGCATTGCTAGAGCCCACGATGACCAAGTAGGTCATGATGACAAAGCCAAACACGCCCAAGGGGTAGGTGATTTCTTTGAAGAATGGCACCATCAAACCGGCTTTGGGCGGCAAGTCAACATCAAAACCAGACTTGACCCACGAGATGAACAACTCAGCCACTTTGAGGTTGTTGCTCTCAGAAATGCTGAACACCATGTAAAGCGCCGCCACCAAACCGATGAGCGACTGCCACATATATTTCTCGCGTGAGCGCATGCCCTCTGGGTCTTTGTTGACGACCTTACGCCAATCATCCACCCAACCAATGGCACCAAAACCAAAGGTGACGATCATCACGATCCACACAAAACGGTTGGACAAATCAGCCCACAACAAGGTAGAGATGGCGATGCCAATCAGAATCAACACACCACCCATGGTGGGCGTGCCGCTCTTGGACAAATGGGTTTCCATCGCGTACTCACGCACGGGTTGACCAATTTTCAAAGCGGCCAAGCCACGAATCACGGCGGGGCCTGCGATCAAGCCAATCAAAAGCGCTGTGAGCGCAGCCATCACCGCGCGGAAGGTGATGTACTGAAAGACGCGGAAAAAGCCAAATTCCGGCGACAGGGTTTGCAGCCATTGGGCCAGGGTCAGCAGCATGGCGCAGCCTCCTTTTTGGATGAATCACATTGAAGAATGGCGTCAATGACGCGTTCCATCTTCATAAAACGAGAACCTTTGACAAGCACGCTGCCCATGTGCGGCAGTAACTTGGTCGTCTCAGCGTTGAGGGTGTCGATATCGGCCATGTGTCGCGCCGCCTCACGCACGGCTTGCGCGGTGTGGACTGCCAACTCGCCCAAGCACAACACATGGTCAATGCCTTGGGCTTTGGCATAAGCACCCACCTCTTGGTGGAACTCAGGACCTTGCTGGCCCACTTCGCCCATGTCACCGAGCACCAGCAAACGCGGCACAGGCAAGTCGGCCAATACGTCGATGGCGGCACGCACCGAATCGGGGTTGGCGTTGTAGGTGTCGTCCACCACGGTGATGGTGCGCCCCTGGCACTTCACACTCAATGCACGTGAGCGGCCTTTGACGGGCTCGAACTGGTTCAAACCTTGGGCAATCACATCGAGCGACACGCCAGCAGCCAACGCACAGGCTGTGGCGGCCAGGGCATTGCCAATGTTGTGGCGGCCTGCAATGTGCAACTGCAAATGCAAGTCACCTGCAGGCGTGTGGGCCACCACCGCCCAGTGATCTTGCTGCCATGCGGCACTTCGCAAGCGCACCGGCGCGTTGCTGTGGGGTGCGAGTGAGAAACACAGCGTGGTGCGGGCACCAGCCATGGTTTGCCATTGAGCGGTGTAGGTGTCGTCAGCGGGGAACACCGCCACACCGTTGGCGGGCAAAGCCAGAATGACTTGGCCGTTTTCTTGAGCCACGGCATCCACACTGTTCATGTGCTCTTGGTGTTCGCGTTGGGCGTTGTTGACCAACGCCACGGTGGCTTGGGTCATGTCGGCCAAACCTGCAATTTCACCCGGGTGGTTCATGCCCAGCTCAACCACTGCACTGCGGTGATGCGCGCGCATGCGCAGCAGGGTTTGGGGCACGCCAATGTCGTTGTTGAGGTTGCCTTGTGTGGCCAACGCGTCGTCACCAAAGCCTGCACGCAAGATGCTGGCAATCATTTGGGTCACGGTGGTTTTGCCGTTGCTGCCGGTCACCGCAATGACAGGCAACTTGAACTGGCTGCGCCAGCCTTTGGCCAGCTGACCCAACGCTATGCGTGTGTCAGGCACTTGCACACCGGCGAGCTGGGCTGCGTCTAAACCATGATGCGCCAATGCTGCGCTGGCACCGCTGGCGGCCACTTGCGGCAAAAAGTCGTTGGCATCAAAGCGCTCACCTTTCAAGGCCACAAACAAGTCGCCCACTTGGCAAGTGCGGCTGTCGGTGTGCACGCGTTGAATGCGCGTTGCGCCATCGCCCACCAGCTGTGCGCCGCTGAGCCATTGGCTGATTTGCTTCAAGCTGAGGTTCATGTCAGACATGCGCCCTCCTCGCTTGCAAGGCTTGCTTGGCATGGGCCACATCGCTGAAGGGATGTTTGACACCAGCAATCTCTTGGTAGTCTTCGTGGCCTTTGCCTGCGACGAGCACCACATCGTGTGCGCGGGCATGTTGCACAGTTTGTGCAATCGCTTGCGCACGGTCGGCAATGACAATGGCTTTGGCTGCGTTTTGCACACCAGCCAACATTTGATTCAAGATGGTTTGCGGGTCTTCGCTGCGTGGGTTGTCGCTGGTCAACACCACCTGCTGTGCGTATTGCTCAGCGGCTGCGGCCATCAAGGGGCGCTTGGCGGCATCGCGGTCACCACCGCAGCCCAACACGCAGGTCAGTTCACCACCGCGTGACTGCGCGAGTGGCAACAAAGCTTGCACGGCTTGCGCCACCGCATCTGGCGTGTGCGCGTAATCAATCACCACCAACGGCTCGCCCGCTTCGCCCACAGTTTGCATGCGACCGGGTACAGCAGGCAACACGCGGCAAGCTTGCACGGCATCAGCCAAGCTGTAGCCCAAGGCACGCAAACAGGCGATGACGCCCAACACATTGCTCACGTTGTAGTGACCGACCAAATGGGTTTGAAGCGCGTGCACTTCATCGCGCTCAGACACGTCAAAGCACAAACCTGTTGTACCGTGTTGGATGTGACGCGCCACGATGTGCTGTGCTGATGTTGGATTGCTTGAATCTGCCGTGCAGGACACGGTCCAAACACTTGGCACTTGTGCCCGGGCTTGCAGTTGCGCAGCCAAAGCAGAACCTTTTGCATCGTCCACATTGATCACCGCAGCTTGCAAGCCTGCCCAGCTGAACAACGCCAGTTTGGCTTGCCAGTAGCTGTCCATGCTGCCGTGGTAGTCCAGATGGTCTTGCGTGAAATTGGTGAACATGGCGACACGCACTTGCGTACCGTCCAAACGATGCTCAGCCAAACCAATCGATGACGCTTCAATAGCGCAGGCATGCACACCGGCATCCACCATGTCGCGCAAGCGGGCTTGCAACAACACGGGGTCGGGCGTGGTCATGCCCGTCGCTTCGAGGTGACCCACCTCACCCACACCCAAGGTGCCCACGATGGCGCAGCGCTTGCCTGCGTTTTGCAGGGCATGCGCCAGCCACCACGCGGTGGATGTTTTGCCATTGGTACCGGTGATAGCCACCACGTCCAACGCTTGGCTGGGTTGCTCGTAATACGCAGCGGCAATCAAACCGCTGGCGGCTTTCAAGCCTTCATAAGTGGCGATGGCGTCGCTGTCAGTCCACGCAAATGCGTCAGCACCTGATTGCTCCACGACACAGGCAGTCGCACCTTGCTTCAATGCAGAGGCCACGAACTGTCGACCGTCCGTCACACCACCCGGCCAAGCGATGAAGCCGTCACCTGCGCCTACACGGCGGCTGTCGGTGTGCAACACACCACGCACTTGTGTGCGCAGCCAACGTGCGGCGTCTTGTGGGCTATGCAGTCGTTTCATCAAAACGACTCCTTCTCAACCTTGGTCACCACTTGGGGCTTGACCGCCATGTCGGGCTGCACGCCCATCATGCGCAAGGTTTGTTGCACGGTTTGGCTAAACACAGGCGCAGCCACATCACCACCAAAATAAGCGCCGTTGGTGGGTTCATCCACCATCACGGCCACCACGATCCGTGGGTTGTCGATGGGCGCGATGCCCACAAAAAAGCCGCGGTATTTTTTGCTGGCGTAGCCCTTGCCCTCTACCTTGTGAGCCGTGCCAGTTTTACCACCCACCGAGTAACCCATGGTTTGCGCCTTGGGGGCCGTGCCCCCTTGGATGGTGACCATGTGCAGCATGTTGCGAATGGCTGCAGCATTTTGTGGCGACAACACGCGCACGCCGCTCACCTGTGCTTGGTTGGTCTTGACCAAACTCATGGGCACCATTTCGCCATCGTGCGCGAACACGGTGTAGGCCTGCGCCAGTTGAAACAAACTCGTTGACAAGCCATAGCCGTAACTCATGGTGGCTTGTTCAATCGGACGCCATGTTTTGTAGGGGCGAACCTTGCCGGCCACCGCACCTGGAAACGGTACTTGGGGCTTTTGCCCCAAACCAACCTGCGTAAAGACCTCCCACATGTCATGGGGTTGCATTTGCATGGCGATCTTCACCGTGCCCACGTTGCTGGATTTTTGAATGATTTCATTCACACTCAGCACGCCATGTGGGTGCGCATCGGTGATCGTGGCCGTGCCCATTTGCAATTTACCGGGCGCGGTCTGAATCAAAGTTTCGGGCTTAACAATGCCCTTCTCCAAAGCCAAACCCACCACGAGTGGTTTCATGGTGGATCCTGGTTCAAACGTGTCGGTGAGGGCGCGGTTTCGTAGCTGCGCCCCACTCAGGCTTCCTCGTTTCCCCGGCGAGTAACTGGGGTAATTGACCAAAGCCAACACCTCGCCCGTCTTGATATCGAGCACCACCACACTGCCTGCAGCCGCCTTGTTGTTGATGACCGATTCTTTGATCTTTTCGTAAGCAAAGTACTGCACCTTGCTGTCGATGCTCAGCTGTAAATCACGACCATCGACAGGTGGCACCATCTCGCCAATGTCTTCCACCACACGACCCAAGCGATCTTTGATGACGCGACGTGAGCCAGGCTTGCCACCCAAGTCTTTGTTGAAGGTCAGCTCCACGCCTTCTTGGCCCAAGTTCTCCACATTGGTGAAACCCACCACGTGTGCCACCGACTCACCCTCTGGGTAAATGCGCTTGTACTCTTTGCGGTCGTACACGCCTTTGATCTTGAGCGCAGCGATGTCTTTGGCCACCGACTCGTCGACTTGACGCTTGAGCCATACAAAGGTTTTGTCTTCGTCTTGCAGCTTTTTATCGAGGTCGGCTGGATTCATACCCAACAACTTCGCCAAAGCTTTGAGCTTGGCTGGGTCGCGCTCGATGTCTTCTGGGTTGGCCCAAATGCTAGGCACAGGTACGCTAGAAGCCAAGATGTTGCCGTGACGGTCCAAGATACGGCCGCGATTCGCTGGCAAATCCAAAGTGCGCACAAAACGCACAGCGCCTTGGCGCTTGAAGAACGCGTTGTCAATCACCTGCACATAGGCCGCGCGCGCCACCAAACCCAAAAAGCCCGCAGCGATGACCGCCACGATGAACTGGCTGCGCCAGATCGGCGTCTTGCTGGCCAGCAAGGGGCTAGAGGTGTATTGCACGCTGCGGCTGCTCATGGGCGAACCTCCACAGGCGCTGAAGCAGCACCACCTGGCACGGTGGCGTATTGCGTGATAGCAGGCGTGATGGTGCGCATGTGCAGCTGCTCACGCGCGAGTTTTTCCACACGCAAGGGTGTGGCTTGCGCACGGCGCTCGACATCTAAACGGTCGTTTTCGGTTTCCAACTGACGAGCCAAGCTGGTGGCGCGATCAATCTCAGTGGTCAGCGAGCGCGACTCGTACTGTGTGCGCACCAAGTACAGCGCACTTGCCATGACCGCGATCATGAGGAGCAAGCTCACGCGACTCATGCGCCAGCTCCTAACCGCTCAGCCACGCGCATGATGGCGCTGCGTGAGCGGGGGTTGCCCTCCACCTCAGCAGCGCTAGGCTTGATGCGATCAATCGCTTTGAAGTCCATCACCTTGGGCGCCGCAAAGGGCGCACGACGGTCATACACCTCACGCGAATGCTGCGTGATGAACTGCTTGACAATGCGGTCTTCCAAGGAATGGAAACTGATCACAGCCAATCGACCTCCGGGGCGCAAGACTTGCAACGAGGCGCTCAGCGCTTGTTGCAACTCCTCAAGCTCGGCATTGATGAAAATCCGAAAAGCCTGAAATGTGCGCGTTGCAGG
>JACCDR011678480.1_pt1 | contig 15142 bp, 13 predicted proteins | sample 7446431 | NCBI WGS metagenome assembly JACCDR01 (sample SAMN15323443, study PRJNA562643) | freshwater metagenome | isolation source: river surface water | place: USA:Blue River Watershed | collected 2017-08-17 | reverse complement strand
GCCATGGTGTCAGAGGTCGTGCTGGTAGAAGAGATCCTGAACGAGATCGAGTCACAAAGCGCATCGGTTTTCCGAGAGAAAGGACTTCGCATTGAGATCAAGAGTGAGGTTCCTTCTGGAGTCCAGGTGCGGACCCATCGCAGCGCACTTTTCGAGCGTATCCTTCCCGTGGCACTTTCAAATGCCGCCAAGTACTCCCACCGCAGCGGGGTTGTAAGAGTCGTAGCGCGCCTCGAAGACCATGCCAGAACGGTTGTCTTTACCGTGAGTGATGACGGAGTGGGAATCTCCGCCGAAGAGTTCGAACGCAAGCTCTCTTCGCCCCGCCCTGGGACCGAGGATGAGTCCGGGGAGGGCCTGGGCCTGGTCCTGATGGGACTTTTTCTCAGGAAGTTTGGCGGTGACTATCAGCTCACGAGCCCCGGATCAGGCCACGGGGCCACACTGAAGCTTGAGATTCGCCGAGTCATTGGCAAATTCTAAAAAAGGCTTACACCGTAGGACATGCCCTCTTGGATTTGATACGAATTCAGCCTCTTAAAAATCCAGAGGAGGATCTTTTGAAAACTCTCGTCTCCCTTCTCGTTGCCTTTGCAACGACCGGCGCCCTGGCCTTTCCTGTCGCTCCCTTCAATGCTCTCGAGCGCACACAGACCCAGGCCCTTAGCGCTCTCGACACTGAATATGACTTCGAAGGTATCGTTAAGCTCTCTAATTGCTCCGGCTCCCTCGTTGCTTTCAACGGCCAGCCACTTACGAGTAAGGCCATCGTTATGACCAATGGCCACTGTATCTCAAAGCCAGGCGGCGGATTCCTAGAGCCAGGTGAAGTCTGGGTTAATCGCACAGTAAGCCGCTCGATGCGCGTCTACGACAAGAACATGCGCCTTACGACTGTTCAAGCAACAAAGATCCTCTACGCCACCATGACCGGAACGGACGTCGCTTTCTACGAACTCTCAGAAAGCTTCAACCAGATTCTCGCCAGGGCGAACATTCGTCCCCTCCTCCTGGATGCGGCCCGTCCGCTTCCTGGAATTCAGATCGACATCGTCTCCGGCTATTGGGATCGCGGCTACAGCTGTGACATCGACGGCTTCGTCTTTAAGATTCGTGAGGCCGGTTGGACCTTCACCGATTCAATTCGTTACACTCCAGGCTGCGACACCATCGGAGGAACTTCTGGATCGCCGATCATCGCTCGCGGCGAGCGCCGGGTTGTGGCCATCAACAATACTTCGAACGAATCTGGTGCACGCTGTACCATGAACAACCCGTGTGAAGTCGATGAGGCCAATCAGGTGACCGTCCGTAGAGGCGCCCGCTATGGTCAGCAGACATACCAGACTTACTCTTGTCTCACGCCAGACTTCCAGATCGACGTCAACCGTCCAGGCTGCGAACTCCAGCGCTAAGTTCATGATCACCGGGGACCGAGTTTTCGGTCCCCGGTTTTTTTTTCAGAGACCTACCAGATGAAAGGCACCTTCTTTAATAAGCCCCTTGAGTGGAACATAGAAACCGTTGGCGAAACCTGGCAGCAAGGTGACGTCTTATGCGGAACGCTCCGAGTGAAGAACCATGGCACCGAAGCGGCCGAACTCAAGGGCTCCGGCGTGGCACTGGGAGTTGCGGACATAAAGAAGATTCAGTCTCGAACTGAGGGCGCCCTAAAACCAGAGCAAACTCTGGCCTTCTCTTCAGAAGTACTGAATCCGGGTGCTACCACCGAGCTGCCGTTTAAGTTTCCTATTGGGGCCAACTCTCCAGTCACGGACAAGAGGGCCAGTTACTACCTCTCCTTTGGTAAGAACTGCAGCGACGCTCAACTCCAGGTTCGCATAGACCCTAACCATCTTTTCACAAAAGTCTTAGGCCTCATGGATACCTTCCATCGCTTTAAGGTCAAAGACTATAAGGCCGCCAAGAAAGGTGTGGAGTACAAGCTCCTCCCTCCAAGTTCCCGAGAAATGGCCAACGTCGAAACCCTTCTCCTGACTTTTTCTATGGTGGGAGAGAACCTGCGTCTTAAGTTCGATTTCCAGGTCAAGAAACTTGATACCTCATCAGTGACAACCAAAGTGAATAAAGAGTCGGTTGGAATCGAACGGGAGCTCACTCCCCGCGAGCATTCCCTCGGCAAGGGCATGATCAATCAAGACCAGCTCCTAAAAAATATAGAAGCAGTCTTGTCGGAAGTTAAACTTAAAAATGTCTTCTGATTAATTTTTCCTTAATAAAATTAACTTCCCTAATCAGAATAGTTGCGTATCGTTTAGTCTATGAACTCACTCGGCAGAGCGTTTTTTGACACATACTTTAAACTTTTTAGGTTTGTGGCCCGTGAGCGTCTTGAGAAAAATGATGCTGAGGAACGGGCGATTCACACCCATCTCGTGATCACTCTCACGACAAGTGTTTTAATGGTGGCCTACGCCTTCATCGCCCTCACGACTGTAAGCTCACCGATTCCGGGTTACGTCGGTCTTTTCGCCAGTGCCATGCACCTTCAATCGCCACTCCTCTACCGCTTCACCAAAAACCATATGATCCCTATGAACGTCATGCTCTTTGCAGGGATCCTTCATCAGTCTACCTTCTCGTATTTCACCGGCGGCTTCGTGAGTCACCTCCTGATATGGTTGGGAGTCCTTCCGCTCCTCGGAGGAATGATCGGTGGCCGCAAGGGTGCCATGCTGTGGAGTTTTATCTCCATCAGTATCTCCCTTGGATTTCTCCTGCTCGAGCTTAAAGGCCATCCCTTTCCCCGTGCGATAAACTCACAGGGCGAGTTCCTCGCCCACGCGCTTCACGTCTTCGGTTGGATCTTTCTGAGTTGTACTATCGTCATCGTTTACGCCGGTCTTCGCGAACATACCGAAGTGCTCCTGCGGGATCAGCGCCATAAGATCGACGACCTCTTCCGCGTCCTCTACCATGACCTGGCGAACCCCTTGGGACGAGTTGCCATTGGGATTTCGCTCGCGCGCAAAGGCCAGGAAAAGCATGATCTGCTGCGTGGCCTTGACCTGGCGAAGAGAGCAACGGACAACATGCTGGAAGTGACTGAGAATGTCCGAAAGTTGTATGCGGCCAGCAAGGAAAATAAGGGCGTGGACCTTTCTCCCTGCTCCCTCAACTCTTCAGTCGACTACATCCAAAAGATTTACGCCGGTGAGTTGGAGCGCAAGAATCTCCACTTAAGCTTTGATCGTGAGATCCATGCAGGACTAAAGGTCTGGGTTGAGCCTATTAGTTTCAAGAACCAGGTCCTCGGTAACATCCTCGCCAACGCCATTAAGTTCTCTCCGGCCGGATGTAGCATCTCTATCGTGGCGAGAGTTTCTTCACCCGGTCAAGTTTGTCTTGAGATACGGGACAAAGGGATCGGTATGCCGGAGGACCTCGTCAAGGAGCTCTTTGATCTGAACAAGAAAACTTCGCGCCCTGGAACTGACGGAGAGATCGGAACCGGCGTTGGGATGCACATCGTGAAGTCATTTGTCGAAATGTATCAAGGGGAACTGATCGTGGAGTCTCGGGATTCTGGAGATGCTACCGGGACTACAGTGCGACTCATCCTCAAGGGCGAGGAGCGTCCCCTCTAATTCGCAATCTCCGTCACAATGTTTGACCCCGTCAGCTGATGGGGGGCGAGCCAACTCATCTCGAGTGAGTCAAAGAAGCGTTTGTTTGTATTGACCCAATCGGCGTCGACTCCCTTAGAGATGAGATCCTGTTGTGCCATCCGCGGGATTCTGCCCGCACCAGGAACGACAGATGCTGAGTGAAGGCCAAAGCGAGCAAAGCGTCCGGCGCGGCGGACATCTCCGACCATGAAAAAGGGAACGCAGGCAGAAGCGCAATGATTATAGGAGGGAACCACACTCGTGATACGGCAGTTGGAGGTCGCCGAATCACAGTTCCTCTTCAGAGCACGAAAGAAGCGATTGAATTGGACCATGTAGCCTCCGCCGCTATTTAGGACCAACCGAATGTCCACGTTGGGCCGCAAGAGTTTCCTCACCTGTTTGATCCCCTCCAAGTTCTCAACAGCGCCACTCAGGATGCTGCCGCCAAGGGTAATCTCTTGATACCCCTGAAGGAGTTGGTAGCGGATCTGGTAGTGGCGACCCCGGAAGCTATAGTTAGATTGCAGATTCTCGGCCAGAGTGCGTTCAGACAGTACTAAAGAAAAAAGAATAAACGTTAATAATTTCATATCGCCCCGTTCCTAAATTTAATCAGGATTCTAATCAAATTTTCGAGAGACCGGTGACTCACGGGTAATATTTACTCTCGCCTCTAGGATCCTTCCAGCACTCCCCACGGTTAACTGATAGTAATCACGCAAAATGATCTCTATATCCTCTGATCGAGGTATTCTCCGATACCACCGACGACACGACACTTCTGCATGTCCATATAAATAGCGCCACGAAATATATTTGGCGCAGTTTCAATATTTCCGAAAATCTTTTCCTTCCAAACATCATCAAGCTCTACCTCGATCATAAATCCATTCGCTGGGACGAGGACCTCATACATAAAGCGTACTTTATAAGGATATTTGTTTTCTAATGGCGGAAGATTCTCAACAGGCTCAAAGTCTAGAGTAAACATTATATAACGCATCATTCTTAGGATTTGGGCAGATGCGGGGCTGGGCTGGGGTTCATAGTTCCAGCTCTTCTTCAACTCACTTAATTCAGCACAATTTGGGTTGTAATTCTTGATGTCTTCCGGCACTGGCCGGGGCATCGTTCTGGACGCGGTCGCATGTCCTGAAAGAAGACTAACCAAAAGGCCAAAAAGAATGATGAAATTTTTCATACGTACCTCATTAGACATCACGTTTCATAAGACAACGTAATTTTCTATCACCCGCTAAAATAGCTAACTGCTAATGGATAACGGGTTTATAAATCCGGTTAAGCCCTGACAGCGGAAGTTTCGAATCATTGAAACGAACATCTGGCTTCTTAAGCCAAAGCATATCCGGCCGGGTTTCAGAAATCCACTCACCGCCGATGATGTTTCCACTCCGGTCAAGCTCAAGCACGTACTCGTAGTTCTTCGAGCGAAACGCCTGCCGAGGGGTTCCTGTAACGGGATCCTTGGAAACGAAGCTGAGAATTCCCTCGGCTTCAGCTTCAGGAGAGAAGAACTCGAGCTCTTCACCATAAGTCATCACGGTCTTCAGGTGTATTTTACGGTCAACACCGCTGCGCAGATCCTGCGGAGTGAGAGAAACCTCACCCACCAGGGTGGATTCATAAGACGTGACGGGCTGGTTCCAGACGTCATTGAAGCGGTCCACGTCAGCGACGAAACCGTGAGAGTTGATTCCGATCATCGAGGCCAGGACGATGTGGAAAGCGCCCGCGTTCACATCGCTGCACTCTGGTTTTTCGGCATCACGACGATTAGGAAAGGTCACAGGTCCGTCCTCTTCCGAGGCTTCGCCGTTAACTTTGCCGGGAACAGCGCAGCGATCGCCAACGCGAACGTAGAGCCCTTTAGAGTTGTAAGCGTCATGCATGGAGAGCAGTCCCTTCACGTCGGAGGCGCCAAACGGGACCCGGATCCCGTCTTTATTAGTCACGATGGTCTTGTCGGGTTCTGGATAGTTAGACGCTGCCAGGGCCCAGCCGTGGCAGATGCCTTCCCACCACAGATCTTTCGGAGAAAAGAGCCGAAGAACGCGCTTAGTGAGTGAGTAGTTATAATCCCCCATGGAAATGTCGTAGAGTTCGGCCGGGGAGAGTTCAGAGAGCTGTCCCTCGGTCATCCCACGAAGTTCCTCACGGGTGAAAAGCTTGAATTTAAACGGCTGAGGGTTTGGGTGATTCCACCGGTAAGCAATACCGCCAAGGTTCGAAGGCCAATAGGATTCTGACCAGCCATAGCGGTCGTCCCGGATCTGGCCCTGGAGCGGAAGGTCTCCAAAGGCCGCAACCATTTTCTCCTTGGCGACGGCGTTGAAGAAGTTAGGGTTGTTGGTGCGGTTCCACCGCGCCGCCTGAGCTTCGGATATGAGGGCAAGAGTGGCCAAAACTGCGAGTTTCATCATAGGAGTCAATCCTTGGTATAAGAATATTACGCGGCCTTATAGCACTTAAGCGTATACCCAGGAAGCGGTGCGGTAAATTTTATCCTGATGATGCTATTAGCTTAACGAGAACTTGTAACCCACCTGATGAACCGTCTTGATCATGCCACCACGCTCCTGGAGCTTCTTGCGAAGGGAGCTCACATGCATGTCGATGGTCCGGAAGGTGGAATTAGAGTCGTTATCCCAGACTTGTGAGAAAAGGTCTTCTCGGGAAAATGTCTTATCTGGATGGGAGACGAGCTTAGTAAGGAGCTTAAATTCTTTCACTGTGAGCTGCAACTCTTGACGCTTGCCCCCAAGCTCGACAAAGGCCTGATGATTGCCGGGAATAATCCTGAAAGGACCGTAGTCAACCACCTCTGGAGCATCGTCTCGAAGGAGCTTTAAATTCTTTCGCACAATGGCCTTAAGAACCTCGCGGTCGACAGGTTTCTTGATATATTCATCGACCCCGTAAGTATGTCCAAGGGCCTCATCCACGGAACTGTCTTTAGCCGTCATGATGAAAAAGCGGCACCACTGATTAATTCCAGGTGAGGCCTTGAACTCTTTCAAAAGATCCATGCCATTGGATTGATCCAACATAAGATCTATGATGATGATCTCAAATGCCCGCTCCTCAAAGTGCCGACGTGCATCCGTAACATTCAGGGCTGGCGTGACGTCGCATAACTCGTAGAGGGTTTTTTGAACCAGGAGCTGAATTTCCTCACTATCATCGATTAGTAAACAGCGTGCCTTAGACATATCAGGTAGTTTAGTTTTACTTTAAGGGTAATGAAACTAGAAAAGCTCAGCACTACAGAAAAGCTCATAATCTATCGTGCATTTTGTAAAGCTTTTCTTAATTATTTTTTCCCTCTTACATTAGACGCCGACGAAACGTTTGATCATTGGCTCACTCTCGGCGTTGACCTGGAATTTTCTTACGGGGCCTTCGACGGAGATAAGTTGGTGGCCTTCGCTCTGCACGCGCGTCGCGGGGATGAACTCTACAACTTCTCAACCGGCGTCATTCCTGAGTACCGTGGGCAGGGCCTCGTCGCAAAATTGTACGAAATGGTAACGCCGTCGGTGACACTCGAAGTCCTAAAGACCAACGAAATCGCCAAGCGCGCGTATGCCAGGGCCGGCTTCCATCAGATGCGGGAACTCGTGACACTCACCGGAACCTTCGGGAGAAGTGACGCAAGAAAGCGCGGCCTCGACTATCAAATCAAGCCCTTCCACCCTGAAGCTTCGCTTGCGCTTCCTCCCCTGTGGACTCCGGCCTTTGAACATGACCGTACCACTCTTTCTCGACAGAGGCCGCAGCACGAGATCCATGAGCTTCACGAAGGAAAGCACCTTCTCGCCTACGCCATCTACACACCCGGAGAGGGTCTTGTAAGAGAGCTCGGCGCTAGAACAATGCCCCATCTGGACCAGCTCTTTGAGTACATGCGTTTCCCAGGCGAAACCGTTGTCATAGGTGCCGTCGATTCACGAGCAGCATCACTTCTCGAATATCTTAAATCTCGAAATCTCCGAATCTATGCTGAACAGTGCGAACTTCGCCGGAGTGCGACTACGGCTTAGGAATGCGGTTAGGATAGTCGGTGATAATGCCGTCGACGCCGAGTTTTACTAACTCTGTCATCTCGCCAGTTTCATTCACAGTCCACGGAATGACTTTCACTCCTTTACGATGGAAGGCTTCCACATGGGCGCGGGAAAGATCCTTGTAGTAAGGCGAGAAGACGGCAGGTGCGAACCCCAGATCTTTAAGAACGCCATCGGGATTGATGGGCCCCTCTAGGAGGGCCACCAGACGGACATCCGGATAGGCCGATCGCAGGTACTTAAGAACCCGCCAGTCAAAGCTCTGTAAAGTAAAGCGTTCCACCGGAAGCCGACGCTTAATCGCAGCGACCACGAGATCCGCGAAGGATTTCACATCGGGTTGCAGACCATCCCGCTCATCTTCAACCGTGGACTTAATCTCGATATTAAAAGTGATGCTCTTGCTTTGAACTCGCGCCAGAAGATCGTCAAGGAGCGGCTTGTGTGCCCTCACCTTCTTCTGCTCGGGAAAGCGCGGGTGTGGAATAGTGCCACAGTCGAACTCTGCAATCTGGGCCGCGGTCATACGGTAAAGGTTCTGGGAGCGGCCTTTGGCGCGAGCACCACTCTTATCCGTACAGATTTCCTCGCTCATCCACGGCTCGTGACTCACGACGACCTTCTGGTCCTTCGAAATAACTACGTCAAGTTCGAGCGTCGTTATGGCCTTATACTTCAGGGCCTCTTCCATTCCACCAATGGTATTTTCCGGATAGAGCCCACGGGCCCCTCGGTGCCCCTGCCAGTCAACGGCGAAGGCAGCGAATGAAAAAACCGTTAGTGCAGCGGCGATACCAGTCATAAGAGAATTCCCGTTGTGAAGAGGAGCGCCAGCATCGCTGGTAGCGCCTGAACGAAGAAGATGTTCCTCGATGCCGTTAGGGCACCTACGATCCCGGCGACGGTGACACAAATCAGAAAAAAACTTGCAATGATAATGTTCCCGGCCATGGCCGACCAAAACAACCCGGCCGCGAGGAAGCCGTTGTAGAGGCCCATGTTAAGCGCCAGGACGCGGGTGAGCGCTGCAGTTTCAGGAGACTGCCTGAAGATCTTTAGGCCAATAGGCTTCGTCCAAAGAAAGCTTTCCAGGATCATAAAGCCGATGTGAATAAACCCAACAAGAATAATGAGCCAGATGCAGATGGTGGCCATACTACACCAACCCCAGGAATTCATCATAGCTGCACTCTTCGTCCCTCACGCCCCGTTCTTCAACGGCGATCACACGAGTAGCGACAGTCTGGATGAATTCGTGGTCATGAGACGTAAAGAGGATGGTGCCCTTAAAATCGATCAGACCTTCGTTCACTGCCGTAATCGTTTCCAAATCCAGGTGGTTCGTAGGGTTATCCAGGATCAGAACGTTCGAACCAGAGAGCATCATTTTGGAGAGCATACACCGGACTTTTTCGCCACCGGAGAGAACGTTACACTTCTTCAGTGCCTCTTCACCAGAAAAGAGCATCCGTCCAAGGAAGCCTCGGAGGAAGGTTTCCGTTTGATCTTTTGAATACTGTCTGAGCCAATTGATAAGATCAAGAGAGGCGTCTTTAAAGTAGGAAGAGTTATCGTTCGGAAGGTACGCTCGGGTGGTGGTAATTCCCCACTCCACTTTGCCTGAATCTGGCACCTGCTCGCCTGCAAGAATCCGGAACAGGGCGCTGGTCACGACCTCGGACTTGGCGAGGAAGACCACCTTCTGGCCCTTTTTAATCGTAAAGGAGACGTTATTTAAGATCTTCTCTCCCTCAAATAAGACGGTAAGGTTCTCAACCCGCAGCAGCTGATCACCGGCCTCGCGGTCCGCCTTGAAGCCGACATAAGGGTACTTGCGCGACGAGGGCTGGATGTCCTCAAGGGTGAGCTTATCCAGGAGCTTCTTCCGGGAAGTCGCCTGACTCGACTTCGAGGCGTTGGCCGAGAAGCGTTGGATGAACTCTTTAAGTTCCTTCATCTTGTCTTCAACTTTCTTATTCTGGTCCGAGAGCATCCGCTGCGCCAGCTGGGCCGACTTGTACCAGAAGTCGTAGTTTCCGACGAAGATCTTGATCTTTCCGAAATCGATATCGCAGATGTGAGTGCAGACTTTATTTAAAAAGTGCCGGTCGTGGGAAACCACCAGGACCGTGGTGTCCTGCTGATCCATGATGAAGCTTTCGAGCCACTGGATGGCCTTCAAGTCGAGGTCGTTGGTGGGCTCATCCAAAAGAAGAATCTCCGGCTTGCCAAAAAGCGCTTGGGCGAGGAGAACCTTCACTTTTTCTCCGCCGGTTAATTCCTTCATCTTCTTGTGATGAAGATCATCCTTGATCCCCAGACCCGCGAGAAGTGCCGAAGCGTTGGCCTCGGCCTCCCAGCCGTTAAGCTCAGCGAAGAGGCTTTCGAGCTCGGCCGTGCGCTCCCCGTCTTTCTCGGAAAAGTCCTCTTTGGCATAGAGGGCATCCTTCTCTTTCATGATCTCAACCAACCGCCCGTGTCCCAGGATCACTGTCGTCAGAACCTCTTCCTCCTCAAAGGCGAAATGGTTCTGCTTCAACACCGCCATCCGCTCTCCTGGGGTCACTTCAATCCGGCCTCCGGTGGCCGAGATCTCGCCAGAGAGGATCTTCAGGAATGTCGACTTGCCAGCGCCGTTGGCACCTATAATCCCGTAGCAGTTTCCCGGTATGAACTTTAGGTTCACGTCATCGAAGAGGGTTCGGCCCCCGAACTGGATGCGGATATCGTGACAGGCGAGCATGAGAATTCCTTGGATATTTTCGAACTACCTTAGCACATCCAACACTCTTTCCCTAGAGCCCATCGGGGCTAAAATGCATGAAATCCTTTTGCTTTCCCGCGATCTCACCTCCCCAGCGAAGGCCCCGATCGCGCAGGGCGCGTACCAGGGGCGAGCTAGAGGTGAACGAGCGCGGCCTTCCGGGGGCATACCGGCCGCCTTTAATCAGCTGACAGGAGGGCGACCAGGAGAGGCAGAAATCGTAAAGTCCATTATGGGCCTCATTCACATCCACTGCCGCACCGTAGGCATGGATAGAAAACTCCGTTCGCCGGCCCTGACCGTCAAGTTTGCCCCGGGACTTTGAGGGCCTGTGGCCTGTCACACTTTCGATCACCTCTCCTGCGAGGATGGAGGTCTCAAGACCCGATCGAAACGCCTCCACGAAAGCGCCGCAGACCTTAAAGGTCACTCCGTTTGAAAGACGAACGGGGACCTGATCCTCATCGCAGATGCTACAACCGCGGGGACCGCGCTCGTGGGCCTCAAGCTCCGTGTAAAGTTTGGTCACCCGGTATGGCCCTTCGGAGCGGCGTTCGCGGGCATTCCAGACGCTAAACGAGTAGGAGCAAAACTTGGGCTGCGCTTGCACCAGAGAAGTTGCAAGGAATAGGATGAAGAGAATCATAGCACCCGCACCTCTACCGACGGCGTTCGGGCGCGGTTTCCGTCAGAGAAGTGAACTTCGGCCTCGAAGGAGTGCTGACCCCGCTCCAGGGGCCAGTCCATGCTCGCGGGCCCCTCACCGAGGACGGAACCATTACGCCGCCAGATGACCTTCCGCACCGCCCGGAACCGGTTAAGCTCAAGCTTCAGCCGCTGAAGTGCGCGGGGTAGATTCGGGTCGACAGCGAAGGTGCTACCGGAGAGTGGCCGGGCAATCACCGGCGCGTCGTCTTCCCGCAAATGAAGCTCGTCAAACTGAAGATCGGAAAAGGCGCAGCGCTCGCGGACCTGGCCCTCCACACTCCAATCAGGTCTGGTTCCCACGAACGCCTGATAGGCGTCCGGCAGGAGTGCGACGATAACTCTTTCGTGGGCGGCGGGACCTCGGCAGTCACGCACAAAAAGCTCTCGGTGCCAGCGGCACGTCTCTCGAACCCCAGACTCGGCGGCGAAGAGTTCAAGTTTCCGGTGCGGGCAGTGGGGTCCGGGTCTGTGTCCCGAAAGGGAACAGACTTCTTCCCGAAGAATCCCCGCTGGGGCCTCGGGAGGTCGCATGGGCCAGCGCCCGGCCAGGTAGCGGGCCACGTCGCGCAGAACCGGGCCAGCTCCGGTGATTCCGCTCACTCGCTTCATAGGTTTTTGATCCGTGTTTCCCACCCAGACAAGAATGGTGAAGTCCTTATTGAAGCCGACGGCCCAGTTGTCCCGAAAATCGGTGGAGGTTCCGGTCTTAACGGAGAGGGCAAAGGGAAGATCAAAGGGGTTCCTCTCACCGAACTCCTCCCGCCGGGCAACCTGGTCAGCGAGGACGTCGCTCACTAAGAACGCAGCCTCGGCCGTGAGAGGAGTTTGCCTCTCTTGAGCATCGGCAGCGGAAAAAAACCGGGGAACGACACCCCGGCCCGCCCCAGGAAAGGCGGTGTAGACGGCCGCGAGATCAAAGGGCGTGACTTCCACGTTCCCCAGGGTGAGACCCACACCGTAATGAAGTGCGGGGCGGGGCAGGACCAGGCCTAGGGAGCGGTAGAAGGCATAGACTTCTTCCACCCCGAGTTTTTCCGCCAGCGCCACTGCCGGAAGATTCAAAGAATTGGCGAGGGCCTCGCGCATAAGTCGCGGCCCGGAGAAATCCTGCCCGTAGTTTCGCGGGAGGTACTGACCGAGCCCCGTTTTGTAATATGAGGGAATATCCGGGAGCGGGTCGGCCAAAGAGTGGCCCCGCTGGAGGGCAAGAGCGTAGGTCAGAGGCTTCAGGGCCGACCCCGGTTGCCGCTTGATCCTGAGGGCATCAATTTGTCCCGCAGGAAGGTTCGCAAGGTCCGGAGAGCCCACGTAGGCCAGAACGTCTCCAGTTTGATTATGCAACACCACCAAGGCGCCATGGTGGACATCAAATTTTTTTAGCTCTACGACGTGGGAGCGCAGAATGGCCTGGGCCTCGCGCTGCAGGTACAAATCTAGCGTCGTGCGTATGATCCCCCCGGGGGAGACGTGACGGTGGAGCTCGGAATCCCCTAAGAGTGAGACCACATAGTGATAGTTATCCCAGCCACCACTATCAACCGCTAATTCCACAGGAGCATCAAGATTCAGAGTGAGTTCTGCTGGGGAAAGCCCTTTCGCTACGGCGTACTCCCGAAGGAGGGCATTCCGACGCTTGAGGAGTTCTGCCTTATGGGTCCGAAGATAAGAGGGTGACCGGGGAAGCACAGCAAGGGTTGCAAACTCCGCCAGGTTCAGGAGCGAAAGCTCCTTACCAAAAAAAACCTCTCCGGCACGCTTCACTCCGGCCAGACCCGCACCGAAGGGAACCTGATTCAGATAAGCCTCGAGGATCCGCCGCTTCTCATAGTGACGATCGAGCTTAAGCGCGCCAATCATGGTGGTCAACTTTCCCCGAAGACTCCGCGGAGTCCCGTGACCTAAGCGGTAGACTTGCTGGGTGATGGTGCTCGCCCCCGAAACAATTTCTCCTGCAGAAAGATTTTGCCCAAAGGAGCGCAAGAGTGCTCTGGCATCGAGCCCCGGGTGATGGTAGAAGTTTCGATCCTCCGCCAGCACCACCAGATCTGCTAGCTCACTCGGAACGTCGGAAAGTGGGAGCCAGTCGTAGGTTTCCCCCGGCCGGTAAGCACGGATCGGCAGTCCCGCTCGGTCAACGAAGGTGAGCTTCTGTGTGAGGCGTGGCCGCTCCAGGATGTGGCCGGGAACGGCGATCCAGGCCAGGACTAAAGGGGCCAGGGCCATAAGAGGAATGAGAAAAAGCTTACTCCGTAACGACAATCGTTCTTCCCTTTTCCGTTCCACGAACATCCGGGTAATACATTTCCTCAATCAACGATTCCGGCATGGTGAACGTTCCTGTCGCGATGGTCTGGACGAGGTACTCTACGCGAAAACTCCCCTTGGGAAGTTTCCGGGAGTAGAACTGGGCGGCCGTGAGGCGCAAGTCGAGATACTCGAAACCATTGCCCCGGTAGTATGGACTCTCCCACTGGAAGCGAGTGCTGTCGGTAAGAAGATTACCTAAGGCCAGGGACGTCGTCGCCAACTGCGTATTCACCGGCTCGAAGCATCCGGCGAGAGAATCGTTGAGCATAACGTGGTAGCGATCTCCCGGTGCCGTGACGTCGAGGACGACCTTCAGCACATCGCCGCGTTTAAGTCTGAGCTCAGTTCCAGGCAGCTCATCCCACTTGGTCTTGGCACCACTCCGGTCCAAACGGTAGAAACGTTTTTGAAGACCCAGCCCCTGCTGAACATTCTCTCGCTGCTTAAACGGAGTCTCGTAGCGCAGGAGTGTGGAATAGTAGACTTCACCTTGCGCGTTTTGAAGTGCCAGTTCACGATCACCAGGAGGGAGCTCCGATGAACCAAGGTTGAGGGAGTGAACACCGGTCCCCGTGCTTGCCTTCGACGTGTACTCTTTACCCGCGAGAGATAATGACAGCGACGGCAGCGCTGGTGCCGCTTCAAACTTCTGAGCGTAACGCCGAAGGGCCTCGAAGCAGAAGATATTTTCTTGCGTATTGTACCACCGACCTTCCCGCATTTCTTCCAGGACTCCGCGAACCACGGCCGCGGCGTGGGCCTTGTCATCAGAGTAGCGAGAGAGGTTCAACAGAACAGCGCAGACGCTCCGAGTGTCGGTCGAGTTCCAAAACTTATACAAGGTATCAGCGGCCACAGTTGGTACCCGATAAGTCGCGCGGCCTGCCGCCTCCGTCGACCGCAGTGATTCCAGGCGACCAACGAGAACCTGAGACTCTTTGGTGTAGAGCTTATCCGACGCCATGTACCCCGTGAGGTAGGCCAGTCCGAAGAGGTCCAGCTGATCACGGTCGGCAAAGATTTTCGGGACAAAGGCTTCGAGTTTTTTCTCTCCCAAGTCTGCTAGTGTCGACAAGAGGAAGGCCTTAAGCGAGAGCTTGGCCCCTCGGTAATACCAAGGACTCCAGTTGATATCAGTGGTCAGAAGACCTCTGAGGTAGGCGCGAAGATTCTTCTCGAGCTTCGGATCGATCCGGAACCCCTGGGCCTTCATGAGGGCGAAGGCGTGACCCGTGTAGATCGATAGGTACACGTCCGCTTCCTCGCTTCCACCAGGGTAGTAGCGCATGCCTCCGCTCGGAGTTTGATAATCGGCAGCCAGGTCAAGGAGCTTTTGCACAGAGGCCTTGGGAGTACCTTCAGTCTCCGGGAAGCGATAAGTAAGAAGGTCTTTCAATGCCTCATACTGCACCAGAAAATAGGCCTTCGTCAGCCGCTGCTCCCAGCACCCATAAGGGTAACCTAGGACATAGCGAAAAACCTCATCGAGGCCTTGCAAGGCGGTGGTGCTATACTGAACATTCAAGCTCTGGCCTCGAGCGTCCGCTGGTATGGCCAACGGGATTTTAACTGGCGCCTCACCGACGATCCCTCGCACTGCGAAGACGTTCGACTGAGCACTTGAGAGCACAGAGAGCTTATGGGTC
>JACCDR012153278.1_pt1 | contig 15143 bp, 26 predicted proteins | sample 7446431 | NCBI WGS metagenome assembly JACCDR01 (sample SAMN15323443, study PRJNA562643) | freshwater metagenome | isolation source: river surface water | place: USA:Blue River Watershed | collected 2017-08-17 | reverse complement strand
CCCTGTTTGTGGGTAGTTAAGTCTGGTCTGAAATTCCAGTTCGCCTCGCAATTGCTCACCATTCTCGGAGATGAGCATGTTCCTCAGATTGTAGAAACTTCTAAGGATTGGTTAATCCCCGGTCTGAAGCACTACATTATCGGTTACGATATGTTGGTGCCGAAAGTTAAGAAGAACAAAAAGACCGAAAAGATTAGCACGTCCGGCTTTGATATCGAACAGTTTAAACGTATTGGTATCAAGTGTGTAGTGCTCGATGAGTGTCAGCAGATTAAGAATGTTGATTCTACGCGCACTCAGATTGTTCGTCAGGTAGTTAAGGGACGTAAAGTAATTCCTCTCTCCGGCACGCCTTGGAAGAATCGAGGCTCAGAATTATTCCCCGTTTACAATATGATGGACCCGATGCGCTTTGATTCTGAAAAGGGATTCAAAGATAATTGGGTGCATAAGTATTGGGATGGGAAATACATGCGTGAGGGTGGAATTAAGAATGTCGTTCAGTTCAGGGAGCATGTAAAAGACCTCTGCATTCGGCGTGAGAGAACAGAACCAGAAGTAAAGGATGAATTACCGCTGGTTAACCGCACGAAGCTGTATATCACCATGAACCTTGAGGAAGAAAAGGTTTATGATGAGGCAGTAGAAGAATTCATGAAATGGTATGAGGCCCAAAAGGCTGATATCAGTGCTATGCATATTCTTGCTGCCATGCAGAAAATGCGGCATCTCGTTGCACTCGCAAAAATTCCTGCTACGATGGAATACGTAGATGAGTTTGTTGAGGATACTGACCGTAAGTTAGTTATCTTCGCTCATCACAAGGACGTGCAGTTCATTCTGCATGAGGAATGCAAGAAGATTTACGAGAAGGATGCAAAGGCTGAGGATAGAATTCCCGTCTACAAGATAACGTCTGAAATGAATGGTGAGGAACGTCATCGTGTTCAGACGGCGTTTAATGCAGCTAAGCGTGCAATTCTCGTTGCATCTACATTAGCAGCAGGTGAAGGATTAAATCTTCAGACCTGCGCGGATTGTATCATGCACGAGCGTCAATGGAATCCCGCAAACGAAGAACAAGCAGAAGGTAGATTTATTCGTATCGGGCAGGAAGCAGAAACTGTAAATGCGGTTTACGCTCATTGTGAGGGTTTGACTACAATTGACCCACACTTGGATAGGATTGTTGAGCGTAAGAGATTACAGTTCCATGCAGCTATGAATAATGGTGAAGCGCCAGTCTGGAGCAGCGATATGATTGCTAAGGATTTGGCTGAATCTATTATTCGTGCGTATAAGCATAAGAAAGCTGCATAATGAAGGACCGGCACTGTAAAGTAGTGTTCAAGGGGCAGACGTATTGGTATTCTACCTGTTCTATGGGTGCCAATATTTCGCCTCTTGACCATTATGATGAGGAAGGTAATTTACTGGCTATGCCTTTGATTGATATCTCATACGCAGTTATTCTTTTGGGTTCAGATAAGATAATGCGTTATGGGCAAATCATTGGAACAGTAGACGATTTGGAGTTTCTTTCATAAGGAGTAGGATAATGACTTTACCACACGTTGCGAGCGCACTTGAACGTTGTAGCGAAATTAATAACAATCCTCGACGTTGGGCTAAGATGGAAGTAATTCCTACCCCTGTCGAGCAGATTGTTCGTGTAATTTGGGGTCATGTGAGGTTTGACGGTGTGCGAGAAAAAGAGATTCAAACTCTTTCCTTCCAACTCAGTAAAGATGGAAAGGTCGTACACGTTGTTGAGCATACCCATTCGTAGCTGGTTTACGGTTCGATATGTGAAATTCGGAGATACACTCTATCACGAGTATAGAGTCATACGTATGATTGAGGTGCATAGTGCTAAAGCGAGAGACAATCGATAAAACAATTGGAAAAGGATTTGCCGATAAGTTAGACGAGAGCCTCGTCACATTTTTCGGCACAGAAATTTCCAAAAGAATCTTGGTCGAGGAGATTGGCTGTGCGAATTTCCAAGCGGCTGTTAGATTAGGAAAAGCCCTTAAGAAGTTGGATATTCAAACTCCTGCGCAGTTACATAAGACGAGTCCTTGGGATTTGGCTCGTTTGAGAACTGTTGGGGAAGCAACGATGTATGTTGCTATGTGTATTCTTGAAGCTCACGATTACGATGTAGAGAAGTGGTGGGGATGGAAAGGAACGAACGACATTAAATTCTCCAGCTTCAAGCACAATGCAATGCGAAGGGCCAAGAAAAATGGTCACTCTGTTTAAGAGGGCTTCTTTTGTTGGTAAATATAATATTACTCTCGAATTCAAGGATAATCGTCCAACGAGAACTTGGAAACGAGTAGTAATTAACAACGAACAATTTGATAATCGAATTATCGAATTTGTTACGGAGGAAGGAGAGAAATTCACATTTCCATACTCAGAAATTAGTCGTCGAACAATTGATTCTAAGAATTGTAACTAAGTAAGTCTAGTAAACTACTCGGAAGTAGGATAAGGAGTCTGATATGAATGTCAAGTTGTCTCGTGCTCAAGAACTACATCTTATCGCAATTGGGTTGAATACCCTACTGAACGATACGGGTGTATCAAAGATTATTTCTAAGCCCAAGAGAACGGCTTGGAACAAGGGCTTGAAGGGCAAGAAAAAGAGTGCCTGGACTGCTGAACGTAGAAAAAAGTTTTCCGAGACGATGAGAAAGAAGTGGGCAAATAAATAGATGCCTCTCTTTATACTCGCAATTCCAATATCTACCGAGAAGTTAATGGGATTGAAACGTCTTGGCAATTCTCGGGACTATAACATTGAGATTTATATCAGTGGTATAGGTGATGAGGGACAATTAGTTATTGACAGTCTTAGGGAAGTTATAGTGCAGGCTATCATAGCTTGCGATGAGGATGCTAATGGAAGCAGAAATTAAGCCTCCGATGAGTAAAGAGGAAGCTGCTGAAGTTCTTGAGCAAGTTAAGAAAATGCTCAGAATTTATGCAGATATGTTTCGAGATGTTCTTAGTCTCGTTACAGCAAGTGCTGAAATGGGGCTGGATACAGTAGATTCCAAATTACTGGTCCAGATTCTCTCACGTCATCAAGAGTCAGTGAGGAAACTCTAATGGCATCCAAAAGAGTTCTCTGCGCTGATTGCGGAAAACGTCATCCAGTATCTCACTTGAAGAAGGAAATCTTCGGGCGAAGTGAGATTGGAGAGCCTGCTGAATATTCTCGTGTAATGAAAGGTAAAGCTCTTGAAGCTGCCCCATCACAACGAGTCATATACATGAATGATGTGCCTCATAAATTAGAGGCTGGTCATTATGATTGTGATTTGTGTGGTGGAAAAATTAAACCTGGAGATAATGTTACTTGTCTTACCATTTGGAACGAGAGACAAGCTACTCCGGGTGTTTGGGAAATTCAGTATATGATACCGGAGCGTGAATGATGGTTAAGATGTATATCATCTCTATTATGAGAAAGGGTGCTACCAAACCAACGGTAGCATCTTGTCAAGAGGGAAATTATCTTTCTCTGTGTCAAATTCTCGAATCAACTGATGATGTTGAGAGTTATGAAGTGGCAGAGATGGGAGATTTCTTTCAAATCAGGGATATGTATCTTCCTCCTCGTATGACGGAGCCTCAGATGCTTAATCCTTGGAAGAAATGGCAGCCCATTAAGAAAGTAGATGCTTAATGGACATAATCCCAGCGCCTAAGAAGAATATAGTTCTCGACGCAACAGTTTTATCAGCGATGATGAGCTGTGCGCGATTACTTGACTTCAGGTATAATCTCAGGTTCCTTCCTTTGAAGGGAAAGAGTAATTCTCTTGAGGTAGGAACTCTAGTTCATAAAGTCCTTGAAGTATATTATCGTGAGATAATTAAGGGCTTTAGTAAGCAACAGGCGTTATCAGCAGCATTTGCAGCCGGTCATATGTATATCACTGGCTGTCCTCATTGTGCTGACCCTGCTAATGATAAACCTGCTTGTGGACACCAACCATTAGAATATCCGGGTATGCAGAATACTCCGGAAGAAAATGATGGTCAGAAAAGAATTGGTTGGAAGTGGGCGTTAGCTACCTGTGAACAATACTTTGACCATTACAAGAATGATTCATGGGTATCACTCGCAACCGAAACTGTTCGTGGTGAAGTTCTGTATGAGGATGATGAGATAAGAATCCTTTGGAAAGCTAAATTTGATTGGATTGTGGATACTAATCAGATGATTATATCTGTAGACCACAAGACAATGAAACAAAGGAGAGATAATCTCACCCTGAACAATCAGTTTACTGGACAGTGTTTGGTAATGAAAACACGCGCTGTCTGTATAAACAAGATTGGTTTCCAAACTTCTCTAGAACCTAAAGAAAAGTTCCAGAGAACGATGATTAATTACTCTGCTGATAGACTCCTCGAATGGCAGAGTGAAATCCTTCCCTATTACGCCTACAAGTATCTCCAATACGCAGAATCTGGTTACTGGCCTCCTGACTATACTCATTGTGAGAATAAGTATGGTAAGTGTGCCTTTGCAGATGTTTGTCAGGCAGACCGTTCCGATAGGGAAAGAGTATTAAATGAGGGATTCTTTATTGGTCCTAAGTGGGACCCAACGAATATTGTGGAAGATGAAGTGGAATAAGGAATAACATGGCTAAGAAGATTAAGAAGCAAGTCATGGTAAAGGTTGGTAATCATTTAATTGACCCAACTGATGTAGCGTGTATCAGTAAGCTCAGAAGTAAGAGACTTTACATCGTTCGTTTGAAATCGCAGCCCAATATGGAATTTCCCATTTGGGTAGGAGCACATGAAATCGACGCCTTGCTTGAATACTTCGAGATTAAGGTGAATGATGTTCCTGAAGAAGATACTTAAACGTTTCTGGCGCTGGTTAGTAGGAACGCCTAAACCTGAAAAGGTTAAGGTAACAAGGGAGCATCACATTGCCAAATCTTTCGTCGATTGATTATCGTAGTTTATTTTACTTGTTCAAGGGAGAACCTGGGACACGTAAATCTACCTGTGCACTTTCATTTCCCACACCGCAATATTGGGTAAGTTGGGACCAGAAAATGGAAGCATTAGGTTTACCTGCAAGAAATTGGGGAGTAGACCTGACACAAGTAGATTATGATGACTACGGTGATTGGGACGCAGCACATATGAAGCTGAAAAGTTTCAGAACAAGCTGCAAATACAAGACGATTGTTGTTGATTCGATAACGTCTGGTTCCAATTATATCAATCGCCAAACGATGGCTAAGAAAGCATCAGGACAAGCTGGTGAATCTAAGGGTAAGTATATCGGAGGCATTCAAGTTCCGGGTATTGAGGAATTTAATGCTGAAGGTAGCGCACTTGGTGAGTTAATTTCCCTCCTGCAAGAACTCAAAAAAGCCAGAAGAATTAATGTTGTTTTGATTGCTCATGTTATTCAGAGAGAACGTAAATCTGAAGATGGGCAGACTCATATGTCACGCTCAATTGTGACAGCAGGTAAGGTAATTTCACAGCTTATACCTGCATACGCAGCTGAGATGTATCATTTCAACATTAAAGAAGGAGCTATCGTAGGGAAAGGAGCAAAGTATGGTCTATTAACAACACACACCGGCGATGATTCTGCTCGCACAACACTTCCGTTGCCAGAAGAAATTATGTTTGGTAACGAACCACTCTATACGAAGTGGATTCTACCTGCTGTGGAAGAACGTATGAAAAATCCTCCGCCAGTAATGGAAACCACACCAAAACCAACACCAAACCAAACCTAAAGGAAAACCAAACAATGCCTATCGTTCAGTACAACAAGCGTGACCTCCTGCGGGATAAGATTGTAGCCCCCGCGTGGTATCGTGTGCTCATCGAAACCGTGGGAGAATGGACCGATTCTAAGGATAAGCAGTCCAAGAATATGGTCCTGGAAGGAACTATTCTGTTCAATGCAGATGATGGTTCCAAGGAATTCGCTGATGTTCCCATCGGTGGAATGGGCGCGTGGAACTTCAACACCAAGGCTATGGGATTTTCTCTGGGCCTTGTGAAAGCTACTGCAAAACAGCTCGGAATCAATCCTGACGAAATCGATGAGAAAGCTCGCATCGAATTCAAGCACCTCGAAGGAAAAGTTGTTGATGTGTTTATCATCAACGATACTTACGAGGGCCGCATGAAGAACAAGGTAGACCACAAGTATCGGGAGCCGAATCTCGATATGAACGTAGACTAAACAGTATTTGCAGGATGGTTTCGAATAAGTCTGGAATAGGCCAGACAAATAAGAAACACTGTTGTGCCACAGCAGACGACGTCATCCTGCAAATTTTTCTATGGAAGGTGAGAGGAACATGACGAAAAAAGAAAAAGCCAAGGAAGAAGAAGTCGAAAAGCCTGAAGAACAAATCGATGGTATCGACGATAAGGAAGAAAACGACGACGATACCGAAGAAGCAGGTGAAGATTTCGAGCCTGACGACGAAGTTGAGAAGAAGTAAGAGATTCATTGAGTTAAGCTGAAAAGAGCACTACCTTACTGAATGTTCCGTTCTTCCAAGACGGGAAAACAGGCAGTATAAATGGGCTTTTTCAGGCTCCTCAATGATAGGGGATACATCCAACGTCTGCTATGTGCAGAATTACGGGTGTATCCCCGCTTTTCCTGTGCGAGTAATTAAATGGAAAACGGAAATGGTAAGGTCGTTAAAGGAAAAATCACAAAACTTGACCCATCTGAGGGTTGGGGTTTCCTTGCCAGTGATGAGATTAAATTTACGCGGATTTTCTTCCATTGGTCCGCATTACGGAAGATACATTTTGACAACCTTAAAGTAGGAATGGAAGTTGAATTTAAGGCTGTCGATATTCCAGAGAAAGGATGGCGCGCGTTTAACATACACCCAATAAAGAAAGAAGTCAAATCATGAAGTGTCCGTATTGCTCGACTGAAGATGCAAGTATGTTCGAGTTCCTTAATCCTCTGACTTATGTAAGCCCCATAGTTTATAAGTTCCTATGCAACTGCTGTGGCAAAACATTCGTTACAGAGGAGAAACCGAATGAGCTTTCCGCACTTTGATTTAGTTGAGCAAGCGTATCAAGAGTTAGTAAATGAAGGATGGATTAAAGAACTTCCTCCTGGTAATCAACAAGCGGTAGAGGACCAAAAGGGAGTTCTCACAAGACGCGCTGCTTTGTATACGAATGCCAGAGATGCAGAGTATGGCATTCTAGAGAAGAAAACTGGTAACAATTCAGAAGGTTACTCAACAGATATTATCATCAACAAGGATGGTAATTTCTACGATGTTGCCAGTGATAATGGAACAATCGCATTTCCAATTCAAGGTGGCGACCATTTTGATGAAGGATTAGTTCCAAGATGGCGTCAACCTACACGCGCTTTGGCAAAATTAGATGAAGTTCCTGAGCCTATTCCAGAGCCAGAGCCAAATCCAGAACCTCCCGACGAAGTTAAAAAGTTGCTTATTGAATTGTTCAACATGCAACTTGAAACCAAAGCACAAGTAGATTTACTTGTTGCGAGACAAGATACAACTGATGCGCATTTGAATGATGCACGTAGAATGCTGCGTGAAATTCAGAATAGCGCAAATCCGGATTATCTTACCAATATTCTTGGTAGGACAGTTACATCGTCTGCGAGGAAGTAATGCCTCCAATTTGGCAACCAAGAGATAACGATACTCTTAAGGCATGGATAGATACCATCCTTAACGAAGCAGAAGATAGATTGTCTGACTGGGAACGGAAGTTTATTGCAGATATGGAACCTCGTATCGCAGCTAAACGACCATTAACACAAGGTCAGGAAGAAAAACTAGAACAGATTTACGCTGAATATACTGCATAATGAGCTACGACGTTTACGTGCCCGGAATGGGGCCGCTTGACCCCAAATTAGTGATTGTGGGCGAAGCTCCATCATTTGAGGAAGTTCAAGCCAAACGTCCGTTTGTAGGCACTGATGGGCGGGAACTGACTAAATTATGTAAGGATGCAGGCTTCAATAGAGATGATGCCTGGATTACTAACGTAAGTAAGTATATGGTCCCGCCCAATCAGGGCAAAAAGAAGTTACCATTTAAGACACGCGCTGAGTCTGTTGGTATAGACATAGACCAGCAGATTAAAGAGCTTCAAGTAGAACTAAACGATATCAAACCTAATTGTGTTTTATTACTTGGAGCTACTGCATTATGGGCTGTTACAGGTAGGAGCGGAATAGGCAATTTTCGCGGTTCAATTATGCATGGTATGGGGAGAAAGTGTGTTCCTACATACCATCCGGGTAACTTAAGACATACCGGGGGTTCAGAATTTAAGGGTTACTGGAATAGGTTCGTCATGGTAAATGACATGCGACGAGCCTATGAAGAATCTAAAACTTCAGATTTAATACTCCCCCATCGCACTATTCAAATTTGTAGAAACAGCGGTGAGTTACATGAATTTCGGATGCGATATAAGAACAGCTATAAGATGGCTGTCGATATCGAAGCTGGTGGTTCATGTATTCCTGGCTGTATAGGACTCGCATTTAATAAGCATCACGCAATGGTAGTTCCTCTATGGAATGTAGATGGATGGTCTACAATTCCTGATAGGGATATGGTTAGTATTTGGATAATACTAGCCGATATGTTATGGGAGAAGGGAATTGTCGGCCAAAACTTCAATTACGACCGAGACAAGATTAAAAGGCTTGGCTTTGCAATTCGAAAACTTGTCTCAGACACTATGTACAAGGCATTTGCAATTAATCCTGAACTCCCTAAGGGACTCGCTTTTAATACATCTATCTACACCCGTGAGCCTTTCTATAAAGATGAAGGGATGTACGAAGGCGAATTGCGTGATTTGCTCATTGGCTGTGGACGTGATGCATGTGTTACGTTCGAGATAGACGAAGCAATGGATGCAGACCTAGACGAATTAGGAATGCGTCCATTCTATGAGAATTTCATACTTCAGTTACCAGACTTGTATGCCGAAATTGAGAATAACGGATTCAGGGTTAATGAAACCGTTAGAAGCCAGCTTATTGAGCGTTACGTGGAGTGGGACGAAAGACTCCAGTATGAGATGTTTAAGATTGCGGGTGTTCCAATCAACGTTAACGCACATGAGAAAATGTACGACCTTCTCTTTAACTATTGGAAGTTACCGCGTCGCGATGGAACTGGAGAGGAAGAAATAACATCCCTTCTGAATCTTCAGGATGGAATTAAAGACCCTGACCATAGACGATTCCTAGAACTAATGCTTGAAGATAGGAGAGTGAAGAAAACTATTTCAACTTATCTGTTCGCCATACCGGATTACGACGGGCGCATGAAAACTACTTGTTTTCCATGCTTAGAAACAGGCCGTTCTTCTACCGGCCAACAAGATGTTCCTATCAGACCAAAGATAGACATCATTGGTAAGGGTAGAAAGAATGACATGAAAGCTATGGGAACTGCATTCCAGACTCTAACTAAACATGGAGATATTGGGTCTGACATACGCAAGATGTATGAGCCTGAACCTTGGGAAGTTTTAATTCAGGCTGATAGTTCACAAGCTGAAGCCCGTGTGGTTTTCTTATTGGCAACAGATGAGCAAGCATTAGAGGACATCGATGCACATGATTATCACGCGCTCACTGCCTCCTGGTTTTTTGGTGGAACTGAGGATGACTACTCTAAGAAGAAACTTGGTTACGAAAGCCCAATTAGATTTGCTGGAAAGACACTTAGACATGCAGGCCATTTGGGGGCCAGTAAACGCCGCGCTGCAACAAGCGTCAATACAGACGCAAGAAAATATGGGATTCCAATTAAAATCACGGAGGCCCAAGCGGATACGGCGTTAAGCATCTTCCACATGAAACAGCCGAAAATTAGAGGAGTGTTTCAAAATGGAGTTATTGAAGCCCTCAGAGCTGTTGATGATAAAGGTATTGCAAGATGTCTTACAGCCTCAATACCGTGGGGAGTTGATGCGCCGCATGGTGGTAAGCGTATATTTTACGAACGATGGGGAGATGAACTATTTCGACAGGCTTTTAGTTACATACCTCAACGCTCGGTTACTGATAACACTAAAGCGGCTGGATTACGAATTAAAAAGCAATTCCCTGATTGTAGACTAATGATGGAGTCGCATGACGCGCTCCTATTTGCAGTGAGGTATGAGTATGTCAAAGATTTCACCAAGCTAGTTAGAAAGGAAATGGAAAGACCGATAAACTTCAGTGCGTGTTCATTACCACGCAGACCATTGAAAATTCCCTGCGAAGTTGAAATCGGACAAAACTATAAGGACTTTAAGAAGTTCAAGTTTGAATTGGAGGCAGCATGAGTTTTACACAACATTGCAAGGAAGCTCATAGTTTACCAGATGTTTGCTGCCCCGAAATTGGATTAGAGTTTTCACTATCTGAGGCTCAGGCTTTGTGGAGATTCCTAAGCCATGAGTATATTTCCTATGAAGATACAGAATTATTGGATGCAGTTCGCAAACTCTCTCGTTTCGTGCAAGCAAACGAATGACATGGTTGGAATGCTTCCTGAACCAACACCGGGAATTAGAATCGCCGATGAATTTCTGGTTTTGGGGCGCACTTGCGGCAATTTCGGCTACAGTTAAGGATAATGTATGGTTGCATAAGCAGATTCATAACTGCTACCCGAATATCTACGTAATGTATCACGCAGAGAGCGGATTAAAGAAAGGTCCGCCTATTTCTGCGGCTAAACAAATGGTGCGTGAAGTCGGTGGAACACGCATTATTTCGGGGCGCAGTTCTATTCAAGGCATTTTGAAGGATATGGGAACTGCTCAAACACAGCCGGGCGGTAAAGTCGCCATGAAATCAACTGTGTTTATAGCTAGTTCTGAGTTAACTTCTTCACTTGTCGAGGATAAAGTAGCAACCGATATCCTAACAGACCTATATGACAGGAACTACAATATAGGTGAGTGGCGCAGTCTCCTAAAAATGGAGACTTTTACGTTAAAAGACCCAACAATCACAATGCTCACGGCAACTAATGAAGCTCACTCATCAGAATTCTTCGCTAAGAAAGATATTCATGGTGGGTATTTTGCTAGAACCTTCATTATTTCTGAGCATAAGAAGAACAGGTCTAACTCGCTACTTGTAAAGCTAAAGAATCCTCCAGATTACAAGAAATCAGCAGAATATCTGAAGGAATTAGCAAAGCTGAAAGGAGAGTTTGAGCCATTAGGGATGGATAAAGAGTGTGAACCGTGGGTCCATCCTATGTTAGACAAGGAAAGTGGTGAAACATTATTCTATACACCTGCGGGGTTAGCATATGAAAAATGGTATGCGGATTTCAATCAAGTAATCGAATCAAACGAGATTAAAGATGATACGGGGACGTTGAATCGATTTGGTGATTCCGTCCTTAAAGTAGCAATGTTATTGTCGTTATCGAAACGCACCGATATGGTAATCGATGTGGAATCGATGAATGAGGCAATATATCATTGCGAAAGATTAATTGGCAGCGTCCGTGAAATGACCCACGGGAAAAAGGGAATTTCGCAGGCTAAGCTGTTGAAGGGGATGATTATTAAGGAACTGCTAGATAGACCTACTCATCAGATAAGTAGGAAAGTTCTGATGAAGAAGATGTGGTCACACTATGCAGAGGCAAATGAGTTCGATGAAATTATGCTCTCATTTGACCAAGCCGGAATGATTAGAACCGATTCAGTAGGCAACGAAATTATTTACACGATGCCTGAAATGGAAGCAGAGGAGTTGAAACGACACTTTGAAGGAAAAAATAAATGACCGTCGAGGAACTCCGAAAAAGCCTCCAAGACCAATATGGTCTACATACTAAATGGCCCGATAGATTACACGTAGACGCAGATACCTTCGCGCATGTATGTGAATCTATATTCAATCGTGCAGTAGAAAACACTGACCCCGATTGTGGGGTTAATTGTAACCTAAAGGTAGGAGGGTATTACATTATAGACAATCTTGCATTAGGACCACATCGAGGAATTATGTATAAAGATGTGGAAATCTCGCTTCGTAAATCCGAGAATGGGGGGTGAAATGGCAACACAACAGGAAATTCTCACCGAAATTCAGCGCGCACAAGCATACATGGGTAGCGCATATGAAATGGTGCGAACTACAAACTTCCCTACTGAGGGAATTCCTGTTCACAATGGAGAAAATCTTCTCCAGAAAATTCAAGACAATCCTGAGGATTCTACCTTCATTCTTGACACTGATTTTGTGCAGGATGTAGGAGTATGCACGATTCCTAAGCCCTGCTCAATTAAGGGCCAAGGAAGCGCGCGTTTAGTAAATGCAGCTATTGATGCGCGTCCAAGAGATGTTAAATTCTTTGGTGTAGTAATTGATGGTAAGGACCAAGTAACCATTCTTGTTACTGGACCGGGAACATTTGTAGAGGATAGTATTCTAAATGGACACCCTAACCTTCAGCATCGGGGAATCCTTTGTAATACTGTTGGTTGCCGTGTTCTTAGGAGTAAAATTCTCAACATCCGTAAGTGGCAAGATACACAGGCAATAGGAGGCTTTGCAGGAACAAAAGACCTCATTGTTGATAACTGTGATTTAGAGGCTTCCGGTGAAAACATCATGTTTGGTGGTGACACTACACCGTCAGCCGATGCCATTCCAAGAGACATCTACATTACCAATAGTAGATTGTTTAAGAAACTCGAATGGAGAGCAGACCCACTCGCAGGATGTAAGAATCTGTTTGAATTGAAAGAGTGCGAAAATCTCATAATGGAGAATTGCACCCTTGAATATTCATTCGTAGATGGCCAGATTGGATATGGAATGGTCCTTTCTGTGCGTAATCAGTATGGACGTTCTCCGTGGGCTGTTATCAGAAATATCCTGATTAGGAACAATACGTTCCGTCATACAGCAGGAGGCGTTTCTATCCTTGGACGTGATGATAATTTTCCGTCTGAGGTAATGGATAATGTATCTCTTATCGGTAACAGATTTGAGGACATTAATCAACAGCTATTTGGAGGTAACGGACGCCAAGTTTTCATTAGTGGTGGTCCCCGTAATCTCAGGTTAGAACAGAATTACTTCGATGGAGGTGGTTCTCAGCTTCTAAACACGGCTATGATTTTTGACCGTGCAGGCGACCCCTATTTTGAAACGTCTGAAAATTTGCAGGTAGTTGCAAATCGTTTCGTTGAGGGGAATTACGGAATAGCTGCACAGGGCGGTCCCGGTCTTGGTGAAGTAGCAATTAACTTTGCTGCACCAGGATATACTTGGACTGGTCCTAACACCGTCAAAAAGAGCGGAGTTCGTAACATTAAATGGCCTGCGAATACCGTATTTGAGGCTGCATGAGGTGTCCATACTGTTTGCAAGAAATAGATGATGGACAACATTTTAGGTGTTCTAAGGAGGATAAAATGCCCCCACATACAGGTGATAGGAAACCGGACGATTTCGTTCCTGATGACCATATGAGTCCAGAGCTACGTAAACAGTTAGAGGAAATGGATAAAGAGGAGAAAAAAGATGCCGAAGTACGAGAACGGTCAGAATCAGACAAGGATTGAGCACAATTTCAAGTATCATCCACCGAAGGATGACCAGCCTGCACGATATGAATTAATTCGTGAGAAGGCTAAGGAATTGGCTCACGTAATTAACGACAATACCCCTCAGAGTAGGGAACAAAGTCTTGCATTTACTGCCTTGGAAGAAGTTGTGATGCAGGCTAACGCAGCGATTGCAAGAAATGAATAACGACGATTTTCGGAAGTCAGTAAAGAGAACTGCTAGACGAAACTTCCGAAGGCTCACCAACGAAGAAATGGCAATGGGAAACGCCTCCTCGGGATTATCTGGGGAGGCGGGTGAGCTTCTCGACCACATTAAAAAGTTCCTATATCACGATGTTGCTCTTGACATGGTAAAAGTCAAGAAGGAACTAGGTGATTGTAGGTATTACTTAACGTGGTTAGAAATGATTCTTGGATTCACCGCTGAGGAAATTCAAGAAGCCAATTCCTTGAAACTAAAGGAACGATATCCTGAAGGATTTACTACAGGTGGGGGAAATCGTGCCCCTGATTAAGTTCATTCCGGAGGATATTGAAGTAGTAGAGATTGATGTTCAACAAATAAGTGCAGAGGGCTATGCGCACGTCAAAGATTTTCTTGAAGCTAAGTCATGGAGGTGTGAATGTGGGCAAACCAACCACGGATGGAACAAAAAGTGCGCAAACTTCCGTTGTCAGAAAGCACGGTAGCCCTACATTTTACGCACTTTTGGAGGAAATGAGCGTAATTCATGATAAAAAAAGTCACGATTACGCTTCCAACGACAATCCTTATGGCAATTATCACTTCGCCGGCCAATTATCCAAGCTCTTTAGTAATTCAAAGGATAGTGGATTTATTGGAAGGCTTGGTGAAAAACTCTATAGACTCGCAAACCTCGAAAATAGAAATCTCGTTCCGGATAATGAATCAATCGAAGATACAGAACGAGATATCGTTGTCATTACCGCTCTTTGGATTTCCGATAGGCGAGACAGGAGAAAATCTACTGCCCCGTGAACCAATCGTAAGCTGAGCGCGTAGGAACATTAGTCATCTGATAATCCAGATAATCGGGAACAATCTTATTGCTGGATTCTCCAGCTTCATAAGTTTGTCCTCCCATACCAAGGGCCATAGGAACAACCATTGGTAGGAGTTCAGGATTTTTAGTTGCCAGTTCGTACACGTCTTGAGCGATTAAGGGAATAAACATCTGTGCAAGTCGGTCCCCAAGATTAAAGGGCTTGTATTCAGATGCATCCCACATATCCCATGCGAATTTCAATACCGGATGTAGTTTATTGACTAAAAATCTCTGAGCTACATCCGTTCCTGTTTCTGCCTGAAATCCCTCACCTAGAATATGTTCTTCTCCAGTAGCAGAAGATGTAGTTTGACCACTCATTAATCTGCTAGCTGCAACAAGATACTGCTGATAACCACCAGCAGGGTCCAAGCGCGTATTTCCAACTTTAATCTTTCCAAAATCTGAACTGTTAGAATCTGAAGAAACTTCT
>JACCDR012202609.1_pt1 | contig 15148 bp, 22 predicted proteins | sample 7446431 | NCBI WGS metagenome assembly JACCDR01 (sample SAMN15323443, study PRJNA562643) | freshwater metagenome | isolation source: river surface water | place: USA:Blue River Watershed | collected 2017-08-17 | reverse complement strand
TCGGGTGCACCGCCGCGTCTTGGAGCGGGCGCTGACATGCCGTGGCATGATGAGGTCATACATGGGTCGCCTCCCTGCGGCGATCAAGAACCCGGTACGGAGTCGCCACTCCTGCCGGGTTCGCTACGTCAGGGATCATTATCCCACGGTCGCCGCAATTCCGGATCGACGCTGCTCGTGTCGCCGCGCCCTTTCCCCGTACAGTTTCTTGATCCATTCCGGGGGTGGTGACCATGGCCGGATGGGTGCTCGTCTCCTGCCTGCAATGCCTGCGCGAGGAACTGGATCTTCTCGCCCCACGCCGGGACAAGAAGTCCGACGGGGCTCTCGGAGATAGGGCCCACGCCGCCGCTGGCACCAGTGATCACCTGCCGGACGAAGAGGCAGTCGCGTTGCGGGCCAAGGACTCCGACAACCTGAACGAAGTGCACGCCATCGACGTCGATCAAGACGGTCCGTGGCCTGCCGGATGGTCCATGGAACGCATCGTGCAGACGATCGTCCTCAACCACCGGGCCGGACGCGACAACCGGCTACAGAACGTGATCTATCGATCCCGCATCTGGTCGGCGTCATGGGGATGGACCGCCCGGAAATACACCGGCGCTAACGATCATTCACATCATGCGCATTTCTCAGCCCGCTACACCACCGCCCAAGAACGCGACACCCGCCCCTGGGGAATCGCCACACCCGCCAAACCCGCCCAGGAGGAATACGTCATGGCCAGCAAAGACGACGTCAAAACCGCCCTCCGGGAAGTCCTCACCGAACAACAGCCCTACCAAGCCAACCCCGGCAAACGCCTCGCCACCGCCGGATGGGGCAACGTCAGCATCCGCACCATCCTCGAATACCTGCTCGAAGACGCCACCGTCCGGGAAGCCACCGGCGCCCAGCTCGACGCGTTCCGGGCCGAAGTCGTCACCGCACTCGCCGCCATCAGCGCAGACCCCGGCAACGACATCCAACTCACCGACCGCCAAGTCGGCGTCATCGGGGAACGACTCGCGGCAGGCATCAACGTGCAGGCCATCGCCACCGCCGTCAACGACGACACCTCACGACGGATGCAGCAGTAACCTTCGGCCGGCAACACCACGGGGGACGACATGCACCACGGGGGACGACATGCACCACGCCCACGCAGACACCATCCTGTTCGCAGTCGCCAACCTCGTCATCGTCGCCGGATACCTCGCCGTTCCCTTCCTCGTCCTTCCCTACCTGCCGCTACCCCGCCACGTCGTCATCCTTGGCGCCGGCTTCTTCCTGGGATGCGCGGGGACGCACGTGTGGATGGCGTGTGAGAGCCACGGCGGCTGGTTCTGGACTGTGTGGCATCTCGCCCAGGCCGCCTGCACGTGGGGTTTCATCCTGACGTTCCGCAGGCGTCTACAGCGGGCGGCGGGGCGGCGCACCCGCGGTGGTGGGGGTGCAAGGTGACCGCCGAGGGCGACGCCATCTCGGCGCTCGCCTCAACCCTGGACGCCCTCGACGAGCACTTGAAGCACTCCGACGCCGCCGTCATCCGGTCGGAACGGAATCGCCTGAGCATGTTGCATGTCCATGCCCTCTTCGGGATGGCCATCGGCGCCCTGTTCTCCCTCGTCGGGCAGGACGGGATGCGCGGCGCGACGTGGACGGTGGCCCGGATGATTCCCGGCGCCCCGGTGTCACTCGGAATGCTGTTGTTTTCCGGTGGGTTGATCCTGGCCGTTGCGACGATGCGTAGAGCGGTGCGATGGGAAATGGTCGGCTTGTGGATTCTGCTGTTTTGGTACACGACGGTCGCGGTGTCATTCGGGTCGGCTCTGTTCCTGTGGCTGGGGGCGGGCATGCCGGGCGGGGCGGCGAAGCCGTCGATGTACGGGCCCCTGCTGTATTGCCATTTTTCGATCATCATGTCGGTGCACTTGAAAACCCTTCGGAAAATCCGGCGGTTCCAGCTCCGAGGTGCCACATGATCGCCTGGTGGGCCGGGGAAGCACCCGCAGCCGCACCCGTCTGGCAGACGCTGCGACCCGCCATCAGCGCCGCCGTCATTGCCGCAGTCGGCGCGGTCGGCGGCACCGTGTGGGTGAAGCGAATGAACAAACGCCTCGACGACGCGACCACCACGAAGACGGTCGCCGAGTCCCGCAAGGCTGAGGCGGAAACCACCTCCATCGAGGTAACCACCGCACGCGGACTCCTCGGCGAGTTGAAGGCGATGCTGGCCGAGCAGAAGGCCGACTTCATCGAACGCGAGACGGCCCAGCGGCAGGAGTGGATGGCCCGGGACGTCGAGAAAGCCGAGCAGATCAAGGAGCTGCAGGCGCAGTCGGCGGAGAACCGGGAACAGCTGCGGGCGGTCCGCACGGCGTTCGCGAGTCACAGCACCTGGGACAACGACGCCGTGGCCGCCCTTCGCCAGCACCTGCCTGGCTTTCCGGATCCGCCCGCGGTGACGTTCGAGGCATAGCACCACCAATCCATGAACACGAAGGAGAGCACCATGCAGAAGCCCAGTCTCGGCCGCGTCGTCCTGGCGGTCGGCGGGAAGGCCGTCGCCAACGGCACCGACACCGCCGCGGCGACGATCACCCGCGTGTGGTCGGAGAAGGACGGCGTCTGGCTGGTCAACGCGACCGTGCAGCCGGACTGCGCGGAGCAGCGCTTCGCGTCCTCGGCCTACCTGTACGCGGACGAGGAGGCGGCGCGGGCCACGCTGTCGCACCCGGAGATGACGGCGCTCTACTGGCCGCCGCGCGTCTGATGCGTGAAGGCCCGCCCTCGCCAGCTGGAGCGGTTTACACGTCGCTCAGCGACGCCACGGCCATCCCGGCGAGGACGGGGCCTGGCTCGACCGTAACACCCGGGTCTGACGGATTCGACACCGTAGTTGTCAGTCGGCCGGCGGGTAGACGATCCGCAGGCCGGGCACTTCGAGGGACAGGGCCACCGCTGTGTGAGCCTGTGTGAGACCACCACAGCCGCACGCCATCCCACACACCGTCAGGCGGGCATCCATTCCTGGCCGCGCAACACCCACGACCCGCCATCAGACGGCTGCTGATCGGGGCCGAAACACGCCGGGGTAGGCCGCCACACCTCCGTCGCCAGCCACCGCTCGAGCAGCGCCTCAGCCTCCGCTTCGTCGTCGAACGCCACCGCGTTCCCCCGGCCCGTGTGGTGCACAAACCTGCGCCCGTCCGCCAGCCGGCCAGCGGTGAGGAAGCGTTCGTCGTGGCCGTTGACCCGGCCGCACCGCCAACGGCGCTCCCGGACCACACCCGTCTGCCACACCAGGTCGATGCGTTCGTGCCCCATGACGGCACCGTACGCGGCACCTACGACGTTTCCGCCAACAACCCAGCTCAGGAGGCCCGCCGTGGACTCGATCATCTTCCCGCAACTGCCGACCTTCGTCGGTGAACCCACCCTCGCCGGGCTCCTGTCCCTCGCCGTCACCATCCTGCTCCCGGTGCTCGCCGCCCTGTTCATGCGGTCGTCCTGGACAGCGTTCCGCAAAGGCCTCGTCCTGCTCGCCTTCGCCGCCGTCAAGGCCATCATCGAGGCGTGGCTCGGTGCCGAAACGTCCGGGGAAACGTTCAACTGGGTCGCCACCCTGTACTCGGTGACCGTCCAGTTCGGCCTCGCGGTGGTGGCCTACCTAGGCCTGTTGAAATCGACTGCCGTCCAGCAGGCCGCCCTGCACGGCGGACCGGTCAATGACCGCTGACCGTCCGGCTTGATCGTCCGTGAACCGGCCGCCACCAGCGCGGTCGGCCGATACCGTCGGTGCTCCATCCACGAAGGAGCCCGATGATCCGGAAATTGCTGGCCGTCACCACCGGCGCTGTCGTCGCCCTCGCCGGGATCGCGATCGCCGCACCCGCCCAGGCCGCCGCCAAGACGTACGCCAACTGCACCGCCCTGAACAAGTCCTACAAGCACGGCGTCGGGAAGAAGGGCGCCAAGGACAAGGTCTCGGGCAAGACGAAGCCAGTGACGAACTTCAAGGTCGACACCGCGTTGTACAACGCCAACAAGAAGCACGACCGCGACAAGGACAGCGTCGCCTGCGAGAAGCGCTGACCAGTCAGCACTGAACGACGAGACCCGCCCTGGCTGAAGCCGGGGCGGGTCTTTCGTATGTCTGGCAAGCCATCCGGCCGACCCGGATCGGGCGACTTCCCCGGCTCATCCCGATGCGGAACAGTTGACCGGTTCCGACATCCCAACATCCGAACGAAGGACCATCTGTGAGCACCCACTACGCCAAGGCGTTCGACGCCCCCGCCAAGCTGAAGCGCCGCCGCCGCAACATCATCGTCAGCGTCATGTCCGCCGTCCTCGCCGTCGGAGGCGGGGCGTTCGCCGCGATCGCCCTGTCGTCGAACGAAACCGAGGCGGCCCTCGCGAAGGGCTCCGCCGAGGCGCTGGTGCTCGACCAGGCCCAGTTCACCAAGCCGCTGTTCCCCGGCACCTCCACGGGCCTGAAGTTCAGGGTCATCAACTCCAACGGGTTCCCGGCCACCATCAACAAGATCGTGCTGAACGGGACGTCGTCGACCACCTGCAACGTGGCCGACCTCACCGGGCCCGCCGCCACCGTCGGCACCGTCTCCGGGCTCACCCTCACTCTGGCCGACCCGGTGGTGGTGCCGGCCAACAACAACGTGATCTTCGAATACCCGAAGGTCGTAACGTTGAAGCCGTCCGCCACCGACTCGTGCGCCATCACGGCCAAGTTCAAGGTCACCGGCGTGGGCTCGGGAAACGACTGACCGGGGAACTCCCCCGGACCGGCCCTGACCCCGGAATCCTTCTGCTCTTCGGGTCCGGGCTGCTCATCGCCGGAGGACTCCTCGCCCGCGGGTACCGTTGAACCCGCAGCCACCAAGTTGCACCGGTTTCCCCGGAACAGAGAGCGCCGTCCAGCCTTCGGGCCGGGCGGCGCTCCTCTTTGCGTTCCAGGGCTACTCGCGGGTCGGGATGTCCCCCAAGATCTGCAGGACGCCGTACGCGAACTCCCGCATCTCGTCATGCGACAGGTCCACCTGAATGCCGATCATGTACGCCGCGGTCACCGCGATCCGGCCGTCCCGGACAGACGCCGCGAGGGTGCCACCGTTGCGGCGCCTCCCCACCTGAACACGGGTACGGCGAGGAGGATCGCCCTTCGGGCGGGTCACCGCAGCTTCCGTTTCAACCAGCGCCACGTCTTCGACCCCAGCGCCATCCCGTACAAGCACAACAATGTCGGGGCAACCAGCGACCAGATCACCGCTGACCTCGTCGTCCCCGCGTGAGCGAACGCGACCCTGCCCGCCATGGCCGCCAACATCAGCCACGCGCACACCCAGGCCGCCACCAGCCAGCCGCCCGTGAACCCGGGACGCCGACGCTTGGCCGTCCCGCGGGGGGCTGGACGCGGGTTCGAGACCGCACCTGCCCGATCGTTCGGATGCACCCACCGGACCGCACCCTGCCGGGCGTCCCGGGACCGGCGCTGCTTGATCGCCACCGGTGGGGTGATCCGGTCGGCGTTGAACTCGTTTCCCCGGACGTTGTACAGCGGACGCTCGGCGCGGATCGCCGCAGCCTCCGCAGCCAGAACCGCGTCCTTCCCGGCGAACACACGCGGATCCAACTCCCAGCCGACAATCGTGTCCGACCACGGCTGATCGGTGATGTGCTCCATCAACCTCACCAGTGGCTGCCGCAGAGTCTCCCCGACATAGCCGAGAACAATCCGGCGCTGCTCCGCGGGCAAGCCCATGTCGTCGGGGTGGTAGACGCGGATCCGGTACAAGCGGCAATCCCGCACCGTCGAGTGCGGCGGCAAAGTCGCAGTCATGAGCCGACCCGGCTCAACCCCGGCTTGGCTAAACCCGGGAGATCAGTCACCATGGGCACATGGGAGACGAACCAGTCCCGAACTACCTGCTCCGGCAAGTCGTCGACGACGCCGTCAGCTGGTTCTCCGAAGCCGACAAACGGGAACGCAGCGCCGACGAACGCGCCAAGCGCATCGCCGACGCCCACCGCGAAGGCTGGGACAAAGTCGCCCGAGCCGTCAACGACGGCTTCCGAGCCGTCGCCGACGCCATCCGCACCCGGTAACACACTCACGGCTGCTCCTGCTCGACCAGGCGGTCCACCTGCTCCTGCGCCTCACGCAGCTTCGCGTCCCGCTCCGCCTTCGCCTTCGGTGACAGCTCATGCCGGCCATCCCTGGTGACGATCTGGCCCGACCCGCGGAACATCTCCAGCACCTGCCGGACCGCCAACACCGATGCGTCAACCTCCGCCACCCGTAACGCCCCGTCGAGGGCGTTCATATCGAGCGGCTCCTGGGCCTGTTCCAACGCCCACCACACCATCGTGTGCAGGAACTCGTCCGGCCGTTCCGCCTTCACCGGCTGCGCATCGGCCGCATCCGGCGTCCACAAACCGTCGTCGTCGTGCTCCGACGCCATGAAGTCCAGCCAGTCCGCGTACTCCTGCCCGAACGCGGACAGGGTTTCCGCCGGCACGACACCCGGGTAGCCGATGGGCCGGTTCCCGGCGTCACGGACATAGTCGTAAAGATCCGGCTCGCCCTTCTCGTTGAACGGCCCGCACATCGTCCGGCCCAGCATCGGCTTCTTCTCCCGCGCCGACAGGATGTACGCGGCGCCAGGAACCTCCGGGATGGTCTTCGGGTCGGCAGGCAGGCGGCCGTTGAACGCCGTCGGACCCGACAGCGAGTTCGCGGTCCGGCCGCACCACACGAAACCGCCTGTCAGCATGTCCCGCAACGCCATCGACCCGCCCAGGTCGGACAGCAGCGGCGTATGCGTGGCGATGCGCATCTTCATCCCGCACTTACGGAACATCCGCCCACCGGCCGTGATCAGGGCCGCGAACTCGCGGATGGCGAGAAACTCGTGCGCCTCGTCGATGTTGAGGAACAACATGACGCCGTCCTCGAGCGGGTTCCACCACTTCGCGCCACGCCGCGGGCGGCCCTTGCCGTCCTGCCACTGCTTGCGGGACAAGAACTTGTTCCGCCGCAGCATCTCCCGGCGGAACGCCCGCGCCATCATCATCGCCTCGTCGGCGGTCGACGCGACCGGGGCGGCCAGGTCGTCCATGAACGCGCCGAACGACTGGCCCTGCTGCGGGTCGATGAGAAAGTCCGCCACGATGCCCTGCCCATTGTGGTGCGCCCACCGGTCGATCGCGAACACCAGTTCCATCGCCGACGACTTCGCGGCCCCGGTCGTGCCGATGAACAACTCGTGCGGGCAGCCCCAGCCAGGCCGGTAAATCTCATACATGCCGAGGGTGCCGTCGACGTACTTCACCAGGGGGGCCATGCCGGTCTGGGCGTTGACCGACTGCGGGCCGGTCCACAGCACCGTTTCCCCGATCACGGACGCTTTCTGCACGTAGAGGCCGCACCGGTTCTCATCCTCGCCGTCAGGGACGAGGGAAACCATCGCCTTGGTCACCGCGAACGTGGAGGCGATCTTCCCTCGGGCGGCGAGGAAGTTGTCCGACTCGTACACCCCTTGCGGGCCGACGATGGTGGCTTTCCAGCCGCCGCGGATCTTCTCCCAGCCGACCAGTTTCGCCCCAGCCAGGCGGCCGTTAGTTGTCGCCTTGATGGGGGTGGCGCCGTCGGAGGCAACCCCGATGACATCGCCTGCGTGGCAGGCCAGGCGGGTGTTCCACAGCCGCATGATCCGGGCCAGGTCGGCGTCGACCTGCGGCGTCTGCTCCTCGACCTGGGCTTGCGGCTTCGGCAGGCGGTCGACGCGGAGACGGTGCAGCCACGTCGCAGCCACCGGAGCCCACGGCACAAGTGCGAGCGCCCACGCGACCTTCCCCGCAGTGGTGGAGGGGTCCAGCCCGAGCGCTGCGACAGCGGCCAGCCAACCCGCCCCGCCCGCGGCCACGTACCCAGTCTTGCGGGCGGCAGCGTCGACGGCCTTGCGGAGATCCTTGCCGTACTGGTCGTCGCCGGCCTCGAGCTTCCCGCGGCGAGTGGCTCGCTTCACCGCCCGCACCGCGGACACCTTCGCCGCCGCCACCCCTGCCACCGGTGCCATTCCCGCACACACCAGGGCCGGGATGTTCGACGCGTCCACCGCCAGGCCTGCAGCGGCCATGCCGGGCAGAGCCCACACCGGCCGCAGCGGCTTCTCCGCCACATCCCGCAGCTCGCGCCACGGCAGCAGGGCCGGGTGGCGCAACTTCAACGGCACCATGTGCCGGTCGTGCACCGGGCACACCGGCGCCGACTTCAACCCGATCGACTTCCAGTACGGCTCCGAACACTTCCGGCACTCCCAGCCCGACTGGGCCAGCTGGCCGTACTCGTTCACCGGCACCGGGATCCGGGAACGGTGCCGCACGTTGCGCTCGTCGAAGTAGGTGTGGGACCGCCGCATTCCGGCGGAACCCTGTCCCGCGAGAGGCGCGGCGGTCGTCGTGGACATCAGTTCTCCTTGATCGGGTCGGGGTCTGGCGGTCACAGCCCGGGCCAGTGCAGGGTCTGGCCCGGGCGGAAACGGTCAGCGCGTCCCGTGGCCGTCGCGCGGACCGGACGGCACATGCACCGTCTCCGTCAACACCGCGGCAGGCCGGTCGTCGGCGGCGTCGCTGGCCATGGCCTCGTCGATGCCGGCGAAGAAACCTTCCGTCTGGCGCGCTGCCCCAGGCGGGCCACTCGTGTTGCCGCCCAGGAATTCGGCGTTACCACCGAGTTCCTGCTGCACCGTGTTGTGGGCGTCGCCGTACTTCGCCACGATCGTCTGCAGGGCGGCCTCCGCCGAACCCAACGCGACCTCCGCGTTGGCCTGCTGCGCTTTCGCGTCGTGCAGCATCCCGTCGAGCTGGTCGTACATGACATCCACCCGGTTCGGCGGCAGCGCGTCCGCGACCTGGCCGGTGAAGCCGATCGTCTGCGGGTCCAGGCCCTTCGCCGACAGGTGTTCGTGGATGCTGGCCGCCGACTGCGACGCCGGTGTGTACGACACCTGCACGTCGGAGATGGCCGCCTTCGACGCTTCCAGGGTGCCCACCGCCGCGGCGGCGGAGTCGACGTGCTGCTGGTGGATTTTGATCTGCGCTTCCAGTTCGTTGACGGTGGTCTCGTAGTTGACGGCCTCACCGGTCGGCTGGCTCATGGGCGCTCCTTCGGTCGATGCGGTTTCGGTGTTCCGGTCGCCGCCACTGGACGGCTGCGTGTTCGTGTACGTGGTCGGGTAAGGCCTGCGTTCGGACCAGCCGCAGTCGGGGCAGTGCAGCTGAACCCGCCGCCCCAGGTCGCCGCCGGCGAACTCACGGGCCGCATCGCAGGGACCGCCGCACGTCGGGCAGGCCGCCGCCCGGGCACCCTCGGCCAGGGTTTTATGCCGGTAGGTGCCACGGCGGTGGGTGTGGAAACAGTCGTCGCAGCCGGGACGGTGGCAGTCGCCACCCATGTCGTGGGCAATGTGGACGGCCGCTTCGGCGATGGCGGCCCGTTCGGACTCCCAGTCGATGCCGTCGCCCTCAAGCGCCTGCGGGCTGTCGGGGCGGGCTGCCCGCCGCACGGGCTTCGCCTTCGTGGCACGTCCAGGCTGGTCCTCGGGCCGCGGCTCAATGTCGGGGCAGCGGTCACCGGTCGCATCATGGGTGAACGCGCGCCCGGTGAGGCGCTCCTCCACCCGGCCGGGAAGACCACACGCGAGGCAGTTGTCCGGGCCCAGCTCGTACAAGCGCCGGCGGCGGGCGGGAGCAGGTTTCGGCCGGCACCCCTGGCAGCGCGGGTCGGCCGGTTTCCCCTCCGCCCACAAGGTGATGCCGCAGCCGGGGCACTGCCACGAATCGTCGACCGGTCCTGAGTCCGGGGGCAGCGGCGGCTCCGGATCGGAGACCGCCTCCGGGTCGGTGGTGTCGTCCTGCTTCGGCTCCCCGACCGGGTTGATGAGCAGGTCGGCGACCCGCTTGCGCAGCGGCACCGGCTTGGCCACCGGCTCTCCCGCGGCCCGCTTCTCCCGCGCCTCGGCTTTCTCCGCCCGGCGCCGGTTGTGCAGGTCGATCGCGTCGGCCATGGCATCACCACAGAACGCCGCGGCGACATCACGTACACGCGGTTTACCTTCGGCGTACGGAGACCGTTGTTTCGCGGGCCTCGGCGCTGCGGCGGCCTTCTGTTCTGCTCTCAGCCGAGCCTTCTCCAGGTGTGGCGGGGTGGTCCCCTTCGCCGCATGGATGAGGTTCGTCGCGACCCGGCCACCGGTCAGGATCGACGCCAGCAGCATGCAGATGATGAACTCCACCCGCTCAGCCGATCTTCTGCATGTTGCTGGTGGTCTGCTGCACGCCCTGACGCAGGTCGGCGGTCAGGGCCGGTAGCGCCGCGAGACCCGACACCAGGAAAATCGGCACCAGGAAGAACGAGAACAGTGCGGGCTTGTCGGCACCCTTCTTCTTGCCTTTCACGTCGGCGACGATCACGCAGATGCCCACGGCGACGGCGACGAGGGCGATGATGCCGAGCTGGGCGGCGTACCGGTTCGCCCAGTCCCCGATCACCCCGGTGGCCGTGATCAGGCCGCCGACAAGCGCCATGACGCATGCGGTGCGGGTCAGCCGGACCTTCTGGTGCACGTAGTAGGCGCCGCCGAACACGATGAGGCCTGAGACGGCCGCCAGGATGCCGGACAGTAGGTCGATCATTGCTGGTCTCCTTTCGGGAGGCTCGAATCAGGCCAGCCAGAGCGCGGCCATCGGGACCGCGATCGGCAGTAGGTATAGGACTCGGGCGGGGTGGCACAGCACCCAGCACGCGAACAACGCGGGGATGATCACGGCGAGGGCCAGGTGGTTCCAGGCGATCCACGCCGCCCATAGGGCCCGGCTCTCCGCGGGCACCCGCTCTACCGCGGGCAGACGCGACGAGACCAGCTCACGCACCGACGGGCCGTGTGCATCCCACACCCACGCACCCTGGAAGTCGGCGGCCACCGCATGCCCGAAGTCGGTGGCACGCTCAGCAAGCGTGACCTTCAGCCTGGTCTCCGACGCCGGAGCGGCGGTCGTCTCCACAGGGGCCGGCTCGGCCTCTCGGCTGGAAGGCTTCTCCGGCGCGGGAGCCCGTGGCAGCACATCCTCAAACGCATCAGCGATCGTCACGGCTGGCCGCCTCCTCTATCTCCCTCATCAGCCACTCGGCCACGGTCGGTCCGCGATCGAGCTCAAGCTCGCTTGCCGGAAACTGAGAGCGAACCTCGGCGTGAAGACGCCGCATCGCCTCCTCGGCGATCCACCAAGCCGCAGCCCCCTGCCGTGGGTTCCGGATTCGCCGGATCGTCGCCCGCGTCTGGCCCCACTCCCAGCAGGCCGCAGCCCAGTTGATATCCACTTCGGAGCCAAATAAGATCGCGCGCCCGCAGGCGTACGGGCCCGCAGGCCCGCCTACGCCCTTCAAACCGGCCTGCTGCTGCACCTGTGCCCAGGCTGCGCGGTTCCGGCGCTTCCGCATCGCCCGGCCGCCGCTCGAGAACCACCTCACAGCCGGTTCCTCCGATCGGCTATTTCTGCGACCTCCCGGGCCATCTCGATCCGGCCTTGTTCGTCCAGGTCGTCACCGACGGCTTTCGCGAACTGGCAAGCCTGCTGTAGGCGCTGCCTGCCCGTCTTGGCCTCTTTGATGGCATCGATGAAGTGGGTGAGCCGACGCTGGGAGGTGCGCACCTTCCTTGCGGCGGCACGCTCTTCCGCGGTGGCACCCTTCACGGCTTTCAACGAACTCTCCTTCGGTGTTTCCGCAGGTCAGATGAGGTTGAAGTAGGCGATGGCGAATCCGGCGGCGAACAGCGCCACCACTGCGATGAGGAGCTTCACCGGTCCCCCGCCTCCGCCCGCTGCTGGAACCGGGCCAGGCTGCGCACCCAGATCAGCAGGGCCAGGAACAGGGCGGCCACGACCCGGCCCCGGTCCTCATCGGTGCCGCCGACCTGCACGAACGCCACGGCGGCGGTTCCCGCGAGGATCAGGCTGGACGCGTACACCGAGAGCCGGTGCGGGTTGGCCGGCACCTCACGGATGGTGGCGGTGCCGTCGATGACGGGCGGGCTGGTCTCGGGGTGGGCGGCGAGGGTGGTCATGCGTAGTCCCTCCGCGCGTCCCGGCCGGCCTTCAGCAGCCAGCGGCCCGCCTCGCTGTCCAATCCGCTCAGCAGGCCCTGCGCTACGTCGTAGACGTCACCACCAGTGGTGGCGTCCGCCTCGAACGTTTTGGTCTCGCCACCGATGTTGATAGCGACGGTGATCCAGATCGGGGTCTTATCGGTCACGACTGCTCCTTGGTGAGGTTCGGTGGAGGTGCTCTGCTCGTGGGCTCCGGTGGGGGTGGTCACTGCCCCACCGCCTGGTCTCCGGCGGCCCTCTGCCGCTGCGCCTCCGTGACTGCCTCCAGTAGCCGCGGGGCCCTCCCCCAACCGACGCGGAGGTAGTCGACGATCGCCGACTGGGACCACTCCCGCAGATCACCGGAGGGCAGCTTCTTACCCGGGTCGGCCGGTGCGTCGAGCAGCATCTGAACTGCGGTTTCGTCGGAGGGGCCAGCCTTGGCGGCGGTCTTGGAGGGGCGGCTCTTGCCGACGCCGGAGGTGTTGTTGCGGCGAGCGGCGAGGCTGGGCAAGGCGGCCTCCGCGCGGGCCTGCCGGATCTCCTGCCGGAGGTTCTTCTCCTTCACGTCGAAGTCGGCCCGGAGGGTGCCGATCTCCGCTTCCTTGGAGGCGATCTGCTGCCGGAGGTCGGCGATGTCGGAGGCGTACGCGTCAGCGTTGGAGGTCATCTCGGAGGTCCTCGCCTCGAGTTGCCGGAGGGCAGCGTCGCGGGCGGAGGTCATCTCGGCGAGATCTGCGCGGAGGGTCTCGAGGGACGCCTCCGCAGAGGCGAGGTCGGCGCGCAGGGAGGTCACCTCCGACACGGCACCGTCGAGGCGTCCGGTCACGTCGGTGACCGCGGCCTCCACCTCCGCCATGTCGGCGCGCACCACCTTGTGGGCTTCCGTCAGCTGCCGCACCCGGGCGAACGGGTTGATCCGCAGCCACCAGCCGGGCTGGTCCACGTTCACCACCCACTGCGCCCGGAGTTCGGCGTTGTAGCCCTCCCACGCCTGCCGGGGGTCGGTGACGTAGTGGTCGATGGACCAGCGGCGGGCCAGGTAGGCGCGCAGCGGGAAGGACCGGATCCGTTCGCCGGAGAACGTTGCGCCGGCGGCGTCGACGACGCCTTCTTTGCGGAGCTGGACGTGTTGCATGCGGCGGGTGTGCAGCCCCCACAGCCATGGGGAGAGCAGGGACAGCAGTCCGAAGGCGATGGCGGCGGCGTTCACGCCGAGGGGGTTGCCGTCTTCGATTTTGGCGAAGTGGGCGTAGTTGATCCCGGCGACGATCAGGGCGATGACGTAGGACGCGCGCCGTAGCCGTGCGGCGGTGGAGCCTGCTTTGTTGAGCAGGGCGTCGTGGGCGTGCCAGCCGACGTAGACGGCGATGGACTCGATGGCGAGGGCGATGACCACGCCGAGGGCGAGTTTGCCGGGGAACGGCCAGCCGTTGGGGGCGACGGTGTCGTAGAAGAACGCGACCTGGCCGTAGACGGCGGCGGCGTTCACGAGGAGCAGCGGCGCGTACATGAGGTGTTTCGACAGGTCCCGCTTCGGTGCGGGCCGGCGCATGAGCAGGTAGACGGCGAGGGCGCCGATGAGTGCGGAGGCGATGGCGGTGCTGACGGTGGCCGCGCCGGTGCTGGTGATCGCTGCCCATGTGTTGCTGGCCCAGGACGGTGCCTCGGGGGCGGTGTCGGGGGCGTCAGCCAGTGCGGTGATCACGATGGGCATGGCACGACACTAGCACACGCAGTCGTGAAGCACTTCGTGACTACTTCGATTCTCTTGCTACGATCTCGCCCATGACCACCACACTCGAACCCGCCAGCTCTCCGACCCTGGCCGACAAAATCCGAGACCAGCGCAACCTTGAGGCGCAGCTCGGCAGCCCGGCCGAACGCAAGAAAATCCGGGAGTCCGCCGGCGCCAGCATCAGCGACATCGCCGCCGCCGTAGGAGTCACCTACGCCGCCGTGTGGCAGTGGGAGAACCGGCCGCCGAAGCGGATCCGCCGCGACCACGCTCTTGCCTACCTGCGCGAACTCCGCGGCCTCGCGGCTCTTACCCAAACCCAGAAATGACGACGGCCGAGGTTGTGGGACCTCGGCCGTCCGTCGTGCCCACGTCCACGAACGGGAGCGCAACACCGTGAAACTAACCCAGGATTCTGGCGACCGCCAGACGACCGGCAGAGAGGAGCCAGCCATCACCGCAGGCGTCACTCTCAAGGCAGTCGAAGCCCTCGACGAGCAGGGGGCGTTCACCCGGGCGCAGGTCGCCTACCTGATCGCCCTCGCCTACGAGTCAGGGCTCGTCCAAGGCCACCGTGACCTCGCCGAACACCTCGACGCCGCACGCGGCATGGCCGAGATCGCCGACTGCTGGGCCGAGCACGCCCAGCCGCGGGCCTCGCGGGAGCAGCGGGTCGCCCGGCGGCACCGGGAGATGGCCGAAGGGGTGCGGCGAGAACAGAAACGCCCCCCTGCCAAGCTGCCCCCGCTCGAGGCCGGATACCGCACCGGCTTGGACGACCACGGGCGGGAAGTCCGCGTCGGCGGACCCGTCAACCCCCACGCCGAATGGCCCGAAGTTGCGACACCCGGCGCCACCCACCTGCGGGCGGTCGCGTGAAGGCCGCGAGCAACATGCCGGCGATCGACTGGACCGACGTGCCCCAGGCAATCGAACCGCTGGAGTCGGACACCTCAGAGGACGAGCGCGAGCTGCGCCAGCGCCGCATCGCCGCCCACCTTGCGCGGGAAACCGAATGGGAGTACCTCAAGCAGAAGGCCCGCGAGCAGGCGACCGAACGCCTCCGCGCTGAACGCCTGGCCCAGCAGCGCGCCGATTCCAGCAACCAAGATCGGGTGCACACCGGTGGCGGCTGGCTCCTGGACGTCCCCGACATCGCGCCCACGATCTGGGGCAAGGGCTCGGATGTGCTTTGGGCGCGCGGAGAATCGCTGATGATCGCCGGGCCGCAGGGCGTCGGGAAGACCACCATCGCCGG
>JACCDR010010289.1_pt1 | contig 15148 bp, 22 predicted proteins | sample 7446431 | NCBI WGS metagenome assembly JACCDR01 (sample SAMN15323443, study PRJNA562643) | freshwater metagenome | isolation source: river surface water | place: USA:Blue River Watershed | collected 2017-08-17 | reverse complement strand
GTGCGCAAGACGGTCGCCGCCCCCGCGAAGACCGAGCCGGTCGCCGCGAAGCCGAGCCGCGCGGCCGCTCCCGCCGCCCCGGCCGGCGGGCAGGCGAAGCCGACGCCGCCGCTGACCGCTGACGTCGACCGGTGGCGGCCGTACGGGATGACCCCGCCGGTCAACCTGTCCGGCGAGCGGGTGTTTGTGCTCCCGGCCGGAACCCGTATCCGGGCGCTGCGGTCGGCCGTCGTCGATGGGCTGCGCGCCGCGAAGCTGGAGGGCGCGATCGCTGAGCTGCCGAGCGTGGTCGCCGACAAGAGCGCCCGGCCGTTCCGGCTGATCGTGCGGTTCGCCGAGCCGGGCGCGCTCACGGCCGCGACCGAACTGGTCAACTCGCTGGTCGAGGCCGCGCTGCCCGAGGTGCTGCCCGCCCGCGTCAGCGCCTGACCGATCCCCTGAGCCCGTGGCGCGGCACGTTGCGTGCCGCGCCACGGAGCTCCCCTCATTCGAGCCACGCGAAGGGAGACGTCATGTCCGACGACAACACGGTGCGCGTCCACATCTGCGAGCGCACCGGCACGAAGAACCGCACTTGGAAGATCACCGTCAACGGCACGCAGATCGCGGACCTGAAGCAGCCGCTCGACCACCCGGCCAGCGAGGACGGCCTCGTGACGCGTCACCTGGCCGAGCGGTTCGGTGTTCCCGAGTCCGCGATCGAGTACGTGCCGGGCGGCCGGTCCCGGGCGGCGCGACGGCGGCTGGTCCCGGCGTGGGCGGTCATCACCCTGCCGCCTGCGAAGCCCGAGCCGGTCACCTGCGGGCACCAGCCCGGCGAGCTGGCGTGCGAGCTGCCCGGGTGCCACGGCACCCCGCCGATCGACGAGCCGATGGACCGCGACCGCACCCCGGTCGCCCGGGACGCCGAGCCGGGCCGGACCGAGACGGGCGAGGTGACCAGTGCGCGGGAGATCCTGCGGGCGGTCGCGACGTCGACCGGGCTGCACGTCAGCGACGGGGTGGTGGCGAACAACGGGTGGGCTGACACGCGGCCCGGTCGCAGGGCCGTGAACGGGCTGGCGTTCACCGTCGACCGAAGCATCGACGTGCGGGTGCTGTCGTACGAGGGGCAGCCGGGCGGCTGGTTCGCGGCCGTGTACGTCGGCGGCAGCCTGGTGCAGGCGACCGTGGACCTGGAACGGCCCGGCCCCGAGTGGCAGCACACGATCGCTCAGGCGATCGCCCGTGAGTCCGAGCGGCTGCACGACAAGCGGCTGCTGGCTGTGGACATCGACGACGCGTGCCTGCTGCTGAAAGACCCGCCAGTCGGGTTCGTGGTGGATGTGCCCGACCTCGGGTTTGTGCACGTGGCTGAGGCGTCGACGAACGACGGCATGACGTTGCGGGTGACCGGCCCGGACGGGCAGTTCCGGTTCATCGACCGCCGGTCGGCGGGCGTGTGGCTGGCCCACCGACCGAAGCGGGACTGCTCGTACACCGGCTGCGCGGGCAAGCACTGCTGGTGCGGTGCCGCGCTTACCGGGCCTTCGGCGGCGCTCGGTCTCGCGGGTGGCGTGTGCCGGCGGGACCCGCAGCACCAGCAGGACCGTCCGCCGGTCGGGTTCACGGCCGGGCGGTACGACCACGACGACCACAGCGGCGCGCTGACCCACGTCGTCGCGACGTCGCCGACCACGGTCGAGCTGGGCGGCGGGCGTGAGGGCCTGGTCAACCCGACCTGGTGCGGGCTGGTGCGGCTGCCCGACGGCGACCGGGGCTGGCACCCGATCGGGCTGGACGCGGCCACGATCACCTGCCCGGTCTGCCACCACCTGCTCACCTGCCCGGACGCGGCGCAGGTCGGCGATGGTGAGCCGTCGTGCCCGGTGTGCAAGCATCTCGACGGCTGCGACGACACGTCGTGCGTGCTGGCGCATCACCCGGGCCTCGTACCCGCCCCCGGCCAGACCGCTGAGGTCGTGGCCGATCCCGATGACGCGGGCGCGCTGTGGGGCGACCTGATCGCCAGCATGGGCACGCAGCCGTGACCGCAGGAACGGTGTTGTTCATCGAGAACGCCAGCGTGATCACCGCGCCCGCTTGGCTGTGGCCCGTGTTCGTGGCGGGCCTGCTCGCTGTGGGCGCGTTGCTCACCGGCTGGTATCGCAGCGGGCGCTGACACGGCGCGCTGAGGCGTGTGCACGCAGCGTTCGCAACGCAAGGGACACCCCACCTGACCTGGGGTTTTTGACAAACCGGGGACCAAACCGGCATTGTTGTCCGGTCCATCCGGACAGCCTACGGGTTGTTCGGCACACCCGCAACACCCACATCCGCAAACCGCGAGAGGAACCACCATGACGAACACGTCCGCACCGCAGGTCACCGCCGACATCGAGGTCACCCAGCTCGGCACCGCGTACCTGCGGGTCAGCGTCGACGGCGATCAGCTCGCCTTCGAGATCAACCCGCACACGCTGAAGCTGCGCATGATCAGCGTCACCGACGAGGCCGAGCGGCTGCTCCAGCGGCACGCCGGATACCGGCCCGCCACCGCCTGGGCCACCGACGAGCACGGCCACCTCACCGCCAGCGTCGCCGAGATCACCGGCCGCTGCACCACCTGCGTGCACGGCTGCGGCTGCGGCATCGACGGCCCCGGCTGCGGCCACTACGGGTGCCCGGCCGCCAGTGCCGAACTCGCCAACACCTGCGACGGGGCGGCCCTGGCCGTCGCCGCCAAGCGCACCTACCCCCGCCGTCGCGGCACCAAGCCGGTCGCCTGCACCCGCTGACCCACCCCAAGCCTCCCGGCCGCGCCCCGCACAGGGCGCGGCCGGTGCCGTTCCCGAGGAAGGACACCAGCGATGCAGACCGGGCCCGCCACGAACAACCTCACCCCCGAGCAGATCACCCTCGCCGTCGACTGGCTGAACCGCGAGGTCATCCTCATCCCCGACCCGGTCGCCAAGCGCATGGAACTGGAGCGCAAACGCGGCTGGGAAGAGTGCCGCGGCTTCGCCTACGGCCAGTCCCGCCCGTTCCCTGCCGGCACGTGGATGCACCAGGTCATCACCACCCTGGCCGCGGTGTACGCCGACTCCCCGATCCCGGTCACTCTGACCGGCCGCGACCGCGAGCACGGCGCAGCCGACCGGCGTTTCGCGGCCCGGTGGGGCGAGCTGCGCGCCACCGTCGTCGGCGCCAGCGACTTCGACCCCGACACCCGGCGCTGGCGCAACTTCCCGGCCAGCGCCGACCTGCACGTCTTCGGCTGGGCCAGCAAGGACCCGAACGAGGCCGACGCCTACCGGCTCGCCGGATAACCCACCCACGCGAAGGAGCAGCATCATGTCCGGAAGCATCACCTTCGTCCGAGGCCCGTTCCGTGGCTGGCACGTCGACGTGTTCCCCGCCTGGCACGAGGGGCAGCTGGCCCGCGTCACCGTCAGCATCGAAACCCCCGATCGCGACTACAGCGGGCTGCTGGCGTTCGGGCCCGGCATCGACGGCTTCGAGCAGGCCGCGGCCGCCGAGAGCGGCGGCCCGCGCGAGAAGGCCGACCTCCTCGAATGGATCATCGAGGCCACCCGCACGGCGCTGGCCGAACGCGCCGACATCACCCCCGACCACGCCGCCCACTGGACAGCGATCATCGAGATCGCCGACCGGACCCGCGCCGAGTTCTTCACCCGCTACCCCGACGGCAAGGTGCCGCCGTTCGAGGTCGTCGCGGAGCTGCTGGTCCAGGCATGACCGGCGACGGTCTGCTGCTGCTCGCGAGCTGGGCGGTCGGCGCGCTGCGGCCCGCACTGCTCTGGACCGCCGCCGCCGCGCTGGTCGCCAGCCCGTTCGCCGCGATGCTGCTCGCCCCGATCTGCGGGCTCACCTCACGCCACAACCCCACCCGAGAAAGGCAACACCATGGACGTCCGTAACGCCCGAACCCCCGCCGTCCGGATCATCCAGTCCGCCACCTGGGCAGGCGAACCGGTCGGATCCGACGAGCACGGCATCCAGATCCCGGGCGGGGTCACCGAACTCGTCGGCCTGCCCGAAGACCTGGCTGCGTTCGGCGAGGCAGTCGCCATGCGCTGGCAGTCGCCGGTCATGGCTGCGCTGGCGCAGCTCGCCGACGCCCTCGACGAGTTGCTCGATGTCGGGCCGGTCTCGTTCGGCCGGGACCTGACCTGCGACGCCGTGGACGCTCTCGCCGAGGTCCTCGCCCGGTCCGGCCACCACGACACGGCCGTGCAGGTCCTCGGCTCCCACAGCGCTGCCGACGACGAGCCGGACTTCGACCGGCACGCCGACCTGCGGGCGCTGGGGATCGCCGACGAGCGCGACACCCCGGACGGGCAGTCCGTCGTCTACCGGCTGCGCGACGCCGCAGCCGCCGACTACCTGCGCGCCCTGACCGCCTGAACCAGGACTGCCAGGTGCTCACCGGGCCGCGTTCGCGGCCCGGCCGGGCGCCTCGTGGTGCTGGCATTCCCGCCAAGCAGCAACCGAGGAAACGGAGCAAGACATGATCGTTCACGTGGACGTCGAGCGGGCCGGCGTGCAGTTGTGGTCGCCGGACGACATCCGGGAAGACCTGGGCCACACCGGGCCGGTCGGCGAGGACCAGCGCGGTATCCTGCTGGCCACCGGCGAAGGCCGCGACGGCGTGCTGCTGGTCGGCACCGAGGACCAGCTGATCGACCGGCTGGAACGCACGATCGCGTTGATCCGCCGCGAACGGCGCATCATCGAGCACGGCGGCGGGTTGCCGTACCTGCGGCTCGGCGACCAGCTCACCGACGGGCAGTGCGAGATGCTGCGCGACCGGTTCGCCGCCGCCGCCGCGGGGGACGCCGACTGGACCGGCGGTGCCACCTACCTGCACAACGTCGACCGGCCGCGCGAGGTCGACGGCGTCGTCATCCTGCCCGGCACCTACCTACGCACCGTCGAAGGCGGCCAGCGGTGACCGGCATCGTGCTGGCCTGCGCCGACGCCGACCGGCAGGCACAGGCGCTCGCCGAGTCCGGCGACCTGGACGCTGCCGTCACGCTGCTCACCGAGCACGCAGCGGTCGACGGCGACCCGGCCGCCACCCACCACGACATCCACGCCAGGGCACGGCTGGACACGTTCTCGACCAGCCTGCTCGAACTGCCCGCCGACAACCTGTTCGCCCGCCGCGCCGCCACCGCCCACCTGACCGCCCTGCTCGCCACCGCCCACGACCTGGAGGTTTCCCGATGAACCGCAAGATCACGTTCCCGTTCCTGCCCGGGTCGAAGACGATCCGCCGCCACACCGAGACCGGCATCGAGATCCACAACGGCGGCGCGGACGGCTGGTCCGTGGTCGTCCCGCAGCACCCGGGCGTGGTCGGCCACCTCGCCCCGCTGCACGCCGACACGTACGCCGCCGCTCGCGACGAGGCGTTCGCCCAGGTCTACTCGATGCGGCAGACGATGGCGTACGACGAGATCGCCGCGTACGGCGTCGCCGCCCGGATGGAAGTCGCCGAGGCGCTCGGCCAGGGCACCCCGGTGGTCGAGCACGAAGGCCTGCGCGTGGTGTTCCGGTCGACGTGCTCGGCCGCGCTGCGCGGCGTCGTCTTCGAGATCGAAAAGATCTCGCGGTCCACTGCCGTGTCCGACGACGACGACGCCGGGGGCGGCGACTACCGGTTCGCCGGGCTGCGCCGACACAGCGGCGGCCGATGGGGCTACCGGACGGCGCTGCTCACCGACCTGCGCACCGCCGACGGTGGGCGGCTGGTGGCCCCGGCAGGCGACAGCGCCGTCGACCCGCTGCCCGCCGATGCGGCCGCGCCTGCCGGCCGCCGGCCCGGCCGGCGGCTGATGGTGCCGGTCGTCGACGACCCGAGGGTGCTGATCGTCGGCGACCCGGTCGGCGGGTTCGCGTACTACGGGCCGTCGCCGCACGACAGCGACTCCCGGGAGGCGCGTACCCGGCTGATCGAGGAGAACAACGGCGGCGACTGGTGGCTGGCCCCGCTGCGCCCGGTCAGCGACCTCGCCCCCGTCGACGGTGAGGAGCACGACGAGCCCGACCCGATCGAGGTCAAGCGTGAGCAGTTCCTGCGGTTGGCTGCCGAGGCGCGGGCGCACCTGGCCGACGGTGGGGACCCTGCGGCCCGAGGTCAGGGCTACGAGCTGATGGAGCGGGCGCTTGCGCTGGCCGAGGAGTTGCTGGCGTGAACCTGCCCGGCAGTGACGCGGGAGATCGTCCATCTGACCTGGGGCTTTGACCGGGGGAGCAAACCACGCTACTATCGTCCGGACAGTCCGGACATCACCGAGTGAGGAGCACCGCCGTGCCCGTACCCCAGCCGATCACCGAGCCCGGCGCCCGCGACAACCACGGCTTCGCCGTCGGCGAGCGCATCACCGGCCGCGACGTGTCCAGCGGTCGCACCTACACCGGCACCATCGCGAAGATCCAGCCCGAGGCCGCCTGGACGGGCGGCCACAACGGCGGGTACCGCTACCACCTGACCGACACCGGCGCGTTCTACGCCGGTGGCAAGCCCATCGAGCCCATCGTCGAATGCCCCGCCCACGCCTGACAGGAGAACGCCATGACCCGCGACCGTCGCCGCCTCACGTACGTCGACTTCCCGCTGCCCCCGGGTGGCCTGTCCGACACCGCCGCGAAGGCGTGGATGGACGACTACGCCCACTTCGTCGAGACCGACGGCGACGCCCCCCGGACGGTGATCGCCCCCAACCACACCGAGACGGCCGACACCCGCACCGTCGACCGGTGGGCCAGCGGGCGCGGCTACCGGATCGTCGGCCGGGCGTGGCCGCTGCCCACGCGGCCGGCCGGCCCGGACCCGGACCGCGCCGCCATCGGCTACCTCAACGCCACCGTCCCCGTGCACCCCTGCCTGCCCGAGCCCACCTACCGCATGCTCCGTCCCAAGACGCCCCCCGCCAAGCCGATGACGTGGGCCGACGTCATCTGGGCGTGGCCGCAGATCGACACCCGCAGCCCCGAGTACCAGGCGGCGATGCGGCGGTTGCCGAAGTCCACCGTCGGGCGCATGCGGGCGGGCATCCGCCGGTTCGAGGAGACCGCCGTCCAGCCGATCGCTGCCGACTGCGAATCGTGCGGCGCCTGCGGAGACTGCATCCGTGACTGCGCCGACGCCCGGCGGGACGACACGTGATCGTCGGCCGGACCTACCTGGAGGGCGGCAAACCGGTCGTCATCCTCGTGCAGTGGGCGACCGGTTGTGGCCCGACCGGCCCGCGCAACGTGATGATCCGACGTTCGGACGGCACCGTCGTGGTGCGCCCGTTCCGTGGCCTGCGGCGGGACAACCGCCCGACCTGACCCCGACACACGAGTGCGGCCGGACCATATGGGGAGGCACCCCCGGGCCCGGCCGCGATCCCAGATCGGTTCCCGACCAATCGTGGAGTGCTCATCATGCACCAGCTCGACGGGCGCGCAATAGTCGCCCTGGACAAGGCAGAGACCACCGACACTCAGGTACGCATCACCGAGCAACTCCCGGCCGACGTGTGGAAGTCGGTCGCGAAGGTGCTCAACATGCTCGGCGGCACGTTCCAGCCGGGCCGCAGCGCGTTCACGTTCACCGAGGACCCCCGGCCCGCCCTGCGCAAGGTGATCCAGACGGGGGTGTGCCGCACCCGGGCGGTCGCCGAGGGGTACGTCCCGACCCCCGCCGACCTGGCCGAGGAGTTGACCACCTACCCGTACAGCGACCTGGCACGCATGCCGAAAGGCAGCCGGGTGCTGGAGCCGTCCGCTGGGGACGGCGCGATCGTGCGGGCCATCCTGGACGCCAACGACGAAATCGAGGTCGTCGCGATCGAGCCGAACGAGCAGCGGTTCCCGCACCTGCCGGACGGCGGCCGGGTCACGGCGGTCTGTTCCACGTTCGAGGGGTACGCGGCCGGCCACGCCGGCGAGCTCTTCGACGCCGTGGTGATGAACCCGCCGTTCGCCGTGCCCGGCAGGCCCAGCCTGTGGATCGACCACGTGCTGACCGCGTGGGGCATGCTCGAGCCCGGCGGACGCCTCGTCTCCGTCGTGCCGGACGGCTTCCGATCCCGCAGCGACCAGCAGCACAAGGACATGCGGGCCCTGGTCGACGAGTTCGGCGGCTTCAACCGGCTGCCGGACGACACGTTCGGCGGACCCAAGACGTGCGTGATCTGGCTGGCCAAGCCGATCCCCCGGTACGAGGGGCGGCCGCCGTACGTGTTCCGCTACTACGCGGACGCGGTCGAGCCGGTCCGGGTCGCCTACCCGTGGCTGACCACCCGCGCCGTGACCGAGGCGCCCGTGCAGGTGTGGTCCGACCCCGCCTGGGGCCGCCGGGACCGGGTGCTGCGGTACCGGGCGCAGTGCTGGTCGTGCGGCTGGCTGCTGTGGGAGTTCGACGGCAACAACGACATGGCGCTGGGCAACCATGCCGCGCACAGCTACCTCGACCCGGCCGAGCACGACAAGATGGGCCCGTCTATCGGCCTGTGCTTCAACTGCATGAACACCGCCGACTCGTACAACGCGGCCATGAAGGTTGCCGAGCAGATCTGGGATCAGCCGCCGACGAAGGCAGCGCCGGTCGCGGTGTGGAGCCTGCTACTCACCCGCGGCGGGATGATCCCCGTCAGCGACCTGGAACGCGAGCGGTACGCCCGGGTCCAGGCGGTCATGCGGGTCGTGTTCGGGGTGCCCGAGCACGCCGAGGAAGAGGAGCTGATCGAGGCCCGCGAGGAGAACCCGTTCAAGGGCGGACCCGACCGGCTCGCCAGCATCTACCTGCGCCACTACGCCGACCGGCTCGACCCCGACGCCGACCTCGACGACCTCGACCGGGCCGCGCTGCTGTGGCGCGCGGACCCGGACACCCCGCCCGTCGCCCTCGCCGACGAGCCGGACCCGTGGGGGCCCGTGATCGCCGAACAGCTCACCCTCCTCTGACCTGCTCCCTGGTGCGGGGAAGCGCGCTGCGGGTGCCCGTGCCGCACGGGCACCGGGCGCGTCCCGCAGGGAAAGCCCAGCTGACCTGGGGAAGTTGACCGGGGGATCTTCCTGGCTTAGCTTTGTCCGGTCAGTCCGGACATTCAGTCCGAATGCGACATAGGCACCCGGCCGCGTCGCCCATCGACCCTCACCTTTTTGTCACCCCACCTGTAGACAATCGTCCGGATATATCCGGACTTGCGTTGACGGAGGTACCCCATGCCCGCAACCACCGCCGCCAAGAGCAAGACCGCCGCCCAGCGGGAGGCCCGCAACACCGTGAGCCCCGCCGCCGCTACCGCCGCCGTCCGGGAAGCCGAGGCGATCGCCCGCCGCGAGTCGCAGCGGATCCAGTACGTCCAGTCCGGCGGCCGCCTGTGGACGCCGCGCCGCTCCAACGGCCTGCGGTTCGTCGACATCTTCTGCGGCGCGGGCGGCTCGTCGATCGGCCTGGCCGCCGCCGGGTACGAGCTGCTGCTCGCCGCGAACCACTGGCGCACCGCCATCGACACCCACGCGGCGAACTTCCGCAACGCCGAGCACCTGTGCGCCGACGTCAACAACTACGACTTCCGATACCTGCCGTCCGGCGCGGACGTGCTGTGGGCGTCACCGATCTGCACCGAACTGTCCCCGGCCGGCGGCACCAGCGGACCCAAGCGCGGCGAGAACGGCAGCTTCGACATGGTCGAAGAGCTGGGCCACGTCTCGGAGAAGGGCCGCCAGCGCACCAGGGCCACGTTCATGGACGTCATCCGGGCCTGCGAGGTGTGGCGGTTCAAGGCCGTCATCATCGAGAACGTCCCCGACGTCGCCGACCGGTGGGAGCTTTTCGACTGGTGGCTCGCCGGGATGCAGCGCCTCGGCTACAACTACCAGCTCGTCTCCGTCAACTCCGCCCACGTCGGCGGCAACGGCATCCCGTACGCCCCGCAGTGGCGTGACCGGCTCTACATCGTGTTCATCCGCAAGGACATCGGCCGCACCCCCGACGTCGAGCCCCGCCCGGTCTCCCGGTGCTTCAACTGCGAGCGCGACGTCAACGGCGTGCAGACCTGGCTGCCGAAGATGCGCGACCGCAAGTTCAAGGTCGGCCGGTACCGCCGCAACCCGAACTCCTCCTACGGCCAGTACTGGTACACCTGCCCGAACACCGGCTGCGGGCAGCGCGTCGAGCCGTACGTCGCCCCGGCTGCCGCCGTCATCGACTGGTCCGACCTGGGCACCCGCATCGGTGACCTGCCGAAGACCGCGCAGAAGCCCGACGGCCTCGCCCCGAAGACGATCACCCGCATCAAGGCGGGCATGGAGAAGTTCGGCGGCCGCCGGATGGTCGCCGCCACCGCCGGGAACACCCACGAGCGGCCCGGCGCCCTGCGTGCCTGGCCGGCCGACCAAGCGCCGATGCCGACCGCCCAGGCCACGGCCACGCTCGGCACCGTCGTCCCGGAGAACGCGTTCTACGTCAAGAACTTCACCGACGACCGGAACCCGGGCAGCATGTGCCACAGCGTCCACGACGAGGGCTTCGGTGTCATCACCACCAAGGACCACCACGGCCTGGTCACCCCGGACGGGTCGCGGCCGTTCCGGGTCAACCTCAACCACGACGGCCACGGCCGGGAACGGGCCCTCGACGACGAGCCGCTGGGCGCCCGCACCATCAAGACCGGCGAGGCCGTGGTGTTCCCGCCGATGTCCGTGCCGGTCGGCGGGCAGTGGGCCGAGGACCCGATCAACGTCATGGACTCCCCGGCCCGCACGGTGATGGCCAACGAGAAAGGCTGCGAGGCCCTCGTCGTCCCGCACCCGCAGGCGTTCATCGACGTGCAGCGCAACCACATGGGCCCGCAAGGGCTCGAGGAAGCCCTGCCGACGATGACGACGGCCCGGCACTCCGCCCTGGTCGTCCCCTACTACGGCACCCGGGCCAACGCGACCACCACCGGCACCCCGCTGCCGACCGTGCCCACCCACGACCACTTCGCGCTGGTCACCCCCGAGCGGCTGGCGAAGATCACCGACGAGGAGGTCCGCAACGCGTTCTACCGGATGCTCAAGCCCCGCGAGAGCCTCCGGGCCCAGACCTTCCCCGACGACTACCTGGTCCTCGGCGGCAGCGGCGAGCAGACCATGCAGGCCGGTAACGCCGTGAGCTGCAACGTCGCCTGGTGGATCGGCGAGCGTGTCGCCGACGCTCTCCTGCCGCACCCCATGTTCTGACCTGCCCGACCCCGGTGCCTCGACGGTGCCCGACCCGCCCCGGTGAGGGCGGGCCGGGTGCCGGGTGGAACCGGTACACGGCCACCCCGTCTGGATGAAGGAGTTCGCTCACCATGTCCAAGCCCGCCATCGGATCCAGGGTCATCATCAAGCCGGAGTGCGACGCCGAGCTGGAGTACACCGGGGTCGTCTTCGAGGTCGTCGACCACCAGCGCGTCAACATCGACATCAAGGCTCTGGGTGAGGGTGCGAAGCGGCTCGGCCGTAAGGCCAAGCTGCGCCTGAACCCAGACCTGGTCACCGCGGCGCCGGACGGCTACGACGACCACACCACGGCCACCGCCACCCTCGTGCCGTACTACGAGCCGATCCCGCTCGGCGCGGTGTTCACCGTCAAAGCCGGCGCGCTGCGCGGCGTCAGCGAGTCGACACTGCTGGTCGTTCTCGACGTCAACAGGCAGGTGTACAAGGCCGCGCGGCTCGGCGGTGACGACAACCGGTACTTCCCGAAGGTGGCGCGGGCCGCGATGACGGTCGTGCCGTTCGACCAGATCGCCGCGCACCTGGCGGCGGCCGGCAAGTAAGGCAAGAGCAGCCGGGCCCGTTGACCGGACGGGCCCGGCTGACCCTTCCCGTAACCGTCGTAACGAAAGGGAGGTGCCCCGTGGAGGCAGGCAAGCTGGTGAGGCGGCTCTGGACGCCATGGGGGCCGAGCTGCACCGAGCTGCACCTGGGTCCGGGTCTGATCGAGGTGACCACGGCCAGCCACGGCGGCATCAGCGTCGACCCGCTGCTCAACGTGCACATCCACGACGCATGGCGGGACCGGTCCGGATGGTACGAGCGGGACGCCGACTGGGTGTCCGTGGCGCTGACCTTCCCGAACCGGTTTCCCGCCGAGCGGGTCATCGAGGCGCACCAGGTCGCGAAGGACTGGCACCCCGACCAGTACGAGCAGGTGTTCCGGGTGACCGTGCTGCCCGGCGAGTCCCGCATCCGCCGGCTGGAGAACCGCCGGCGGGCCACCGTGCCCGCCTGAAGATTCGGCTACCTCGACCACTTAAAAACTCCAGCCACCGTGTATAGGATTTACCTGTACCCGGGGAAACATACGAGGGGAGGAAACGATGGAGACCATGCCGGTCGGCGCCGTAGGCGTGGATCTGCTCGGGGACGCACCCGAATGGCAAGAGAAAGCGCTGTGCAGCCAGACCGACCCGGAGGCGTTCTTCCCGGAGAAAGGCGGCACCACCTGGGAGGCCAAGCGCATCTGCGGCCTCTGCGAGGTCAAGGCCGAGTGCCTCGACTACGCGCTCGGCAACAACGAGCGGTTCGGCGTCTGGGGCGGCCTCACCGAACGCGAGCGCCGCAAGCTCAAGCGCAGGGTCGCCTGATGACCGCGCCCACCACGGTCGGCGAGCTCACCGGCGAGCAGGACCTGCTCGCCGCCCGCATCGAACGGGCACTCGAAGACAACCACGGCCGGGGCATGTCCCCGGCCACCGCCGCCCGCCACGCCCGCTGCTCCACCGCCGACGCCACCGTCGTGCTCGCCTGGCTCGACGCCCACCAGTACGCCCACCACGGCGGCCGCGGCCGCCGCGCCCACTTCTTCCCCGGACGACCCCGCTGACCCGAGAGGAACACCATGACGCCCACGACCACCCCGCCCACGCTGACCATCGAAGGCGCGTCCGCCCTGCTGCACCAGCCCGACAGCCTCCGCGAGACGCTGCGCCTGCACGCCGAGCAGGTCGCCAACCAGCACGCCACGTACTGCGCCGCCGAAGCCGCCGGCACGCTGCGCCTGCTGTTCGGCGAGGCCGCGCACCGCGCGGTGTTCGAGCGCACCACCGACTCTGTGGACGGTGTCGACGCGAACCTGCTGCTCGTGTACGACGCCGACGACAACGTGATCTGGTACAGCCGCGAGTTCCTCTCCGGCTGTGAGATCGTCGCCGCCCGCGACGGCGCCGCCGAGCCGATGCCGGACCTGGACCCCGACACCCTGACCTACATCGAGGGCCTGGTCGAGTGGGCGGAGGAGGCCCACCACGAGGGCTACCTGCCCCACGAGAACCTGGTCACCGATCCCAGCGGTGGCCTGTCAGCCGGCACGTACGAGGGCCACACGATCCACCTGTTCATCGACGCCGAGATGGGCGGCCACGTCCGGTCCGCCGGCGAACCCGCGAACGACGGGGCAACCTGGCCGCAGCGGTCGGTGCTGTCCCCGAACGCCCGCGAGGTCGCCGTGCTCGCGTTGCAGCGGGTCCTGGACAACCAGGGCCAGATGTTCCGGCTGCCGCTCGAGCACACCGAGCAGCAACTCATCAGCGACGTGATCGCCGCACTGGACCCCCGCCCCCGGCTGGCGGACTGACCGGTCCCTCGACTTCTGACGGAAGGAACCAATCCACCATGACCGCGCCGCACACCATCAGCAAGAAGCTCGGCGACCGTCAGTTGGCGACCCTGCTGCTGGCCGCGCAGGGCCTGTCCTACCAGCAGATCGGCGAACGGCTCTACGTTTCCGAGAGCACCGTCAAGAGCACGATGGGGGTCGTGACCCGCAAGCTCGGGGCACGTAACCGCTTCCACTGCATCCACCTCGCCCACCAACTGCGCCTCGCTGCGTTCGTGAACGACCAGGACACCCCGCCGGGATGGGACAAGGTGGTCGCCGACAACGCCGAGCACCGCCTGCCCGACCCGGCCGACAAGTAACCCCCGGCCATGCGCTGGCGGGTTCCGCTGCCACCGGAGACCGGGGACGAGGCCGCCGATCTCGCTGCTTTCCTCGCCTGGGAACAGGCGAGGGAGCGGCACTACCGTCCGGACCTGTTCGGCCCGGACGGTGAGCGGCTTCCGGTCCCGCGTGAGTTCACCTACTACCTGGGTGTGCCCGAGCCGTCCTGGCTGGGCCATTCCGATCGCGTTCCCAAGTTCGTGTCGGCGGCCCGCTTCGACCGGTACGTCACCGACGGGGACCGCTGGCCGGTCCGGTCGGCCAGCGCGTACGCCATCGACTCCGGGGCGTACATCGCGCTGACCGGCACCAACAGGAACGTGCCGTGGTTCGACATGCCCGACGTGTACGGCGGGAAGATCCTGCGTTTCATCGCCAACACCGGCTACCCGCCGGAGTTCGCCGCCATCCAGGACATCCCGTGCGAGCCGCCCGTGCAGCGGGTCACCGGCCTGACCGTCCGCGACCACCAGGACCTGACCACCGACTCGTACGCGTTCCTGACCCGCGAGTTCCCGATGGTGCCGTGGATCCCCGTGCTTCAGGGCGAGCACCCCGGCGACCACGTCGACCACTACCACATGTACCTGGACCGGGGGTTCGACCTGGCCTCCTGCCACCGGGTGGGCGTGGGCTCGATCTGCCGGCTCACCGAACTGGACGGGCTGGTCGAGCGGGTCGCGCAGCTCGAGGACCTGGCCGCCGCCGGGCTGAAGCTGCACGGCTTCGGCATCAACACCGACGCGCTGCCGCTGATCCAGCACGTGCTCACCTCCGCCGACTCGATGGCCTGGTCAGCGCACGTGCGGCACAACGGCCGCCGCAACCCGATCCGGCTGCCCGATTGCACGCACGTCGGGGACTGCCGCAACTGCTACCGGTACGCCGTGCACTGGCGCGAGCGGGTCCTCGCCGGGCTCGCGGACCCGGCGCATGCCGACCAGGACCTGTTCGGCGGCCGCCCGCGTCCCGCGCGGCGGCCCGTGCGCCGGCCGCGCAGTGTGCCCGTGGCGCATGACCCGGACCCGTGGGGGACCGTGCTCGCCGAGCAGTTGCAGCTCTTCTGAGCTGCTCGTTTGGTATTCCTTCCACTGTCAACTAACCTACTAATCGTCCGGTCAGTCCGGACATTCCGTTACCTGTGGCCCGCGTTCCGGAGGCACCCGAACATGG
>JACCDR010150999.1_pt1 | contig 15158 bp, 25 predicted proteins | sample 7446431 | NCBI WGS metagenome assembly JACCDR01 (sample SAMN15323443, study PRJNA562643) | freshwater metagenome | isolation source: river surface water | place: USA:Blue River Watershed | collected 2017-08-17 | reverse complement strand
GCCGTAGCGGCCTGCTGGGGGCCGTCCTGGGCGCGTGCGGGGGTGGCGTGACGGTGCTTGCGGATGAGCGGCGGCGGAGCGGCGGCGGGGACGTCGGTACGCATCAGAGGCGGCCGACCCAGTCCCGCTGGGAGTGTTCCCGGAAGTACTCATCGACGGCGCGGAACTTCGGGCTGAGCACCATGCGGCACCAGTCGAGGAAGTCTTCGGGTCCTTCGAGGCCGAGCTTGCGCCGTTCGATGGTGTCGGCGCGGTCGTAGGTCTCGATGAGGCTGATCAGCTCGTGCATGAGCGTCAACGCGGTCATCAGTTCCTTTTCGCGTTTGACGCCTTGTTCCTTGGCTCGGGTTCGGAGTTCGACCAGGTAGGCGCCGACGGATTCGGCTTCGGCTTGCTGGCGGGCGGTGCGGGTGAGGCCGAGGTCGGTCTTGACGTCGCGGATCAGGTCGGCGATCACCTTGGTCTGCCGGCGCAGGTCGATCAGGGACGCCTGGGTGAGGTCGTGTCCGTCGTAGTCGCGCATGGAGGACAGGAACTTCGTGGTGCGGAACATCTGCAGTTCGAGCATCAGCATCCGGTCGAGGTCCGTGAGGTCGCTGATGGCGGTGAAGGTGTTCTCCTCAAGGTACTTCGACTTCTGCGACGCGTAGAAGTCGGCTTCCTCCTGGGTAGCGACTTCCATCCAGTGGCCATTGAGCTGCTGCACCCGGTACGCGTTGTCGGCGACCGTCATCCGGACTCCCTAAGCGGCGGTGATCTCCAGCCAGAGCCTGTTCCTGTTCTTCCTCAACGGACCTTTGTCCGTAATGACCGGCATCACGCTGGTATGGAACTTCCCAGAATCATCAGGGATAACGCCGGCGTCAACGAGCCCATCCTCACAGGGCTTCAAGCCTGCCACAAGGTTGAGGGGATCGCGTCGACGGTTGTCAGGCGGCGTGTACATCAGCTGGACGGTGATCCGCTCGCACGGCGGGATACCGGCGGCCTTCGCCAGCCAGTACGTCGCCTCGCGCCATTGCCGGATGTCCTGGCGCTTGATGGACCAGTGTTGCCGGCGGTGGGAGTTCAGGTTGAGCGGCTGGACGAACGGCAGTTCAAGGACCCAGGTGCGCACGCATGCGCATCGATCAACCTGGCAGCGGAGCGGACAACTCCTTCAACCTGGCCAGAGCCAGCGTCGCCTCCGCCACGAACTGCTCCATCCGCCGCACCGCAACAACCGGGTCATCGTGCTGGACGATCGTCCACTCCTGGCACTGGTGCGGAAGCTGAACACGGTAGCCACGGGCCCACTCTGAAGCGTCCAGGTCGCCCCCGGGCGGCACTTCCGCGATCTCGACCTCGAAGCCGAACGTCATCGCGGCCAACTTTCGCTCGCTGGGAAAGGATGCGGCGTCAACGCGCGTTGAAAATTCGCTTGGGGGGGCGCCCCCCCTGGGGGGGGCAGGGGGGGGTGTTTTGACTTTGCCCTTGACCTTGAGCGGCCCCGGATCCAGCTCGCTGCGCTCGCTTCCGGTCGCTTCGCTTCCCGGCCCCCCTGACCCCCCACGCTGCACCAGCTGCGACGTGATGTCAAATCCGGCCTTGATTCAGGTGCTCGTGTTGATGTCAACGTGTGTTGGTTCCAGCAAGTGCACGACACTCTTGACGTGGGACGCAAACGTGAGCATGGTGAAGAACTCGACCTCGATGGGTGGGAGTGTGCCGATCAGATGGTGCTGCCCCTCGCGGAGGTCGAAGTTCCCGACCCGCCAGAAACGCCGCAGCGCGCCGGATGACCCTTGAGGATCCCGGCGCGCTGCGGCTTCCAGTTGATGGCCACGCAGGTGGTGACTACTCCTTGGGCGGCAGGACCCGGCTCGGCCCAGAGACGTCCATGTTGGCGTCGTCGAACGCCTTCTTGTCATCCTTGGTGCCGGGCCACTCCGCGCCGGCCTTCTCCGCCTCGGTGTGCAGCACCTCGGGCTTGAGGTTCTTCGGGTAGAACGCGGGGTTGATCACCGAGGACGGCAGGCCGTCGCCGCGGGCGGCGATCGGCAGCAGCTCGCGCAGGTCGCGGGGGTCGTCGGCCTGGGCCGTCTTCTCCAGCGACTTGTCGTCCTTCTTCTCGGTCTGCTTGTTGTCGGTCACTTCTCGACCTCCGTGCCGGTCTCGCGGGCGGGGGCGGCCAGCTCGGCGCTCTCGCGCACGATCTGCTCGGCCTCTTCCTCAGGGACGTGGGTGGCGTGTGCGCGCTGTCGGGCGGCTTCCTCGTACGCCTTGGTGCGGACGTCGTCGGACACCTTGGCGTCGGTGAACGTGATCGACCCGTCCTTCTCGATCACGTAACTGGTCTTGGACATTGGTATTCCTTTCCCTGCGCAGGGTGTTGTCGGGTGATCGACGGGAATGCGCGGGGAAATGCAAGGCCGGGCAGCTGTACTCCGCTTGGAGCATTTTCATCAACCAGCGCGGCGGTCGGTGCATGATGGCTGGTGTGGCGATCCTGACAAGCGAGCAGCACGAGTCCGACCGGGCCCTGGCCACCGAGCTGATCCAGCGCGGCCGGGTCAACTCCTGGCAGCAGCTCGGCACCGCGTTCGGGATCTCCGGCCAAGCCGCGCACGCCCGGTTCGGGCCGAAGGGCTACGGGCTGGAGATGCCCAAGCGGACCCGGCAGCCGCGGCGCATGGTCTCGGTGTCACTGGACTCCAAGGGCGACGAGGACCTCGAAGTCATCCGCCGCCGCTGGACCGGGGAGCCGGTCCCGACCAGGGCGCGGATCGCGCGGCTGATCCTGGACCGCGAGCTGCCCCGCTACGCCGCCAACCCTGAGCAGCTGGTCTGATGACCGCGCCCGGACCCGGGGTCCGGGCGCGGGTGGGTGGCCGCGGCAAGCAGGACCCGCCGTACCACCTGCTGGTCGGGCAGTACATCCGCGCGGTGATGGACGGCCGGCCGCCGGCAGCGGTGTGCCGGTACAAGTTCGGGCTGACCCAGTCGCAGTGGGAGGACCGGCGGCGGGTGCTGTCCCGCGACGGGTGGCTGCCGGCCGGTGACCCGGTGCAGGACGGTTTGGCGAAAGGCGCCTACAGCCAGGAGTGGCTGGATCTGGCGTTGGAGATGTACGGGGAGCAGCTGGAGCGGGTCGAGGCGGCCCGGGTGGGGGCGTTGCTGGTTGAGCGGTTGGGGGCGTCGCGGCGTGCGGCTCGGGAAGAGGCGGCCGCGGTGCGGGTGGAGCAGCGTGATCAGCAGCGGCGGGCGCGGCAACGGGCGTTGGCGCTGGCGGCGGTGGCGGAGCAGGCGAACCTGGTGTTCGACATCATCGGGTGACCAGCTGCTGTCCCGGGTCGTGGGCGGAGGATGGGGGATTCGAACCCCCGGCGGCGGGTTGGGTACCGCCGCTGCGGTGTTCAAGACCGCTGCTTTCGGCCGCTCAGCCAATCCTCCGGGTGGGCCAGCAACGGTAGTTGATTGACGGTCTGCACGCGACGAGTTCGAGCACATGTCCGTCTCCCCCCTCTACGCCACCGCCGGCGTCAAGTCCCGCCCGTCGGTGATCGTCACCAGGAACCAGTCGGTCTACCAGGAAGCGGCCCGCACGATGGCCGCGATCGGGTCCGGGCGGGTGATGCACATGTCCCCCCAGCAGCTGCTGGACACCACCGGCGACGTGTTCTGGGTGATCGACGGGCGGGTGCCGGGCGCAGAAGACCTGATCCGGGAGTTGCTGACGACGCGCCGCACGGAAGGGATCGTGCTGTCGTCGCCGTCGATGGTCGGGTTCAACAAGTTCTGCGTGAAGGTCGGGGTGCCGGCGCTGCTGCTGCACGCCCAGGTGGAGGTGCCGGTGCCGCACGGGAAGCCGGTGCTGCTGTCGGCGCGCGAGACGGAGATCATCCGGCTGATCTCGTTCGGGCGGTCCAACGACGAGATCGGTGCGGGGCTGGGGATCTCGGGGTTGACGGTGAAGTCGCACGTGGGGCGGATGCTGCGCAAGACGGGGGCCAACGACCGGTCGCACCTGGTGCTGCTGGCGCTGCGGGCCGGCCTGATCGACTAGCTGGCCGCTGGGGCGGCGGGCAGTGGGGAACTGTCGTTCGGAACTGTCGTTGCGGGCGACAGTTCCGGTGTTTGCAGGACAGGTCACGCTGCGTGTCGCTACGCTGCTTGACAGTAGTGAGGGCACTTCGCTAAACCTGTGCCCTGTCAGGCGGTCCTCCGCTCGCTGTCCGCATCAGGGGTATTCCAATGCATACGTCGCTTGTGGACACTGCTGTGGAAACCGAAGAACCAACGTCCTGGTTGTCCCCCCGGTGAGGTGAGGCCATGTCGTCCTTGGCGTTCGCGTACCAGCCCCCAACGATCGTTGAGGTCGAACCAGACACGGTCACGCGGGTCTGCGACCCGTGCGTCAAGTTCGACGAACAGACCGAGGCCACCGCCACGATCAGGTTCGTGATCAATGGCGAATGGCACACGATGGACGTCTGCCCCGGCCACGAACAGATGTGGCTGCAGCAGTTCGACGACTGGGCCGAGGTCGCCACCAAGCTGGCCCGCCAGCCCAGCACCTTGACCCATGAACTGGCCGCGACGGATCGCGACCTGTACCGGTCCCTGGGCGACAAGGAAGTCCGCCACCGGCTCCTGCCGGAGCAGCCGGACCCCAGGCGGGTGCGTGTGGTTCTGCCGGAGCCCGTCATCAAGACCGACGTCGTGATCAACCGCGACGAGCCCGACTACAGCGTGCCGGCAGCCGGAGAAATCCCCCTGAAGATCATCCGTGAGTGGGGCATCACCGAGCACGCCCGGCAGCGCATGGAGGAGCGCTTCATCACCATCCAGGAGGTGTGGCGCACCCTGCAGCACCGCGGTATCGCGCACAACAAGCCGGGCAGCGAACCCGGCACCGTCGTCATCACCTTGGGCGACGTCGTGGTGGTCGTCGACGACCAGGCGAAAGTCGTGGTCACCGTCTACCGCCCATACGATTCGGAAGCCGCTGCGGCCACCGCAGCGCTCGGAGGAAGGTTCTAACCATGGCCCTCGCCGCGCTCAACCCCTCGGGCGACGACCGCAATCGCAATCCCCAGACCGAACAGTTCCTCCGGTCCCGGCACGTGAAGTTCGACCTGATCACGAAGGTGTCGATCGCGAACATCGACGTCGAAGGCAGCCTGCGCAACCAGGCCCGGTTGGGGACGCCGCTCAACGACGAGAACGTCCGCAAGATCCGGGAGGCGCTGCGGACCGGGGTGAGGACGCCGCCGATCCTGGTGAAGAAGAAGGCGGACGGCAAGTACCTGGTGCTGGACGGCAACCACCGCGTCGCCGCCCACCAGGAAGAGGAACTGCCGATCGATGTGTACGAGTGCGAGGCTCGCGACGAGATCCTCACGCTGATCATGTACGAAGCGAACACGCTGCACGGCCTGCCGACGAACGAGGAGGACCGTACGGCCGCCGCGATGTTCCTGGTCGACCAGGGCTTCGGGATCAAGGACGCAGCGGAGAAGATGCTGGTTTCTGTCGCGGCGGTGCGACGGGAGGTCGCGAAGGTTGACGCGGACCGGCGCGCAGCGAAGGCGCAGATCGACCCGCGGCTGTGGGAGAAGCTGCCGGATGCGACGCGGCAGAAGCTGATCCAGCTGCGCACCGATGAGGCGTTCGAGGCGATGGCCCGTCTCGTGGTGGACGCCAATATGAAGGCTGACGCGGTCGTGAAGTTCGTGACGGAACTGAACCGCGAGACGTCCATCAACATGCAGCTGGAAATGATCGCGGCCAAGCGTGACGACCTGGTCGACGACATCGAAGTGGCGGTGGGTACTGGCGGCGGCAACGGTCGCAAGGGGAAGCGGTCCCCGAAGTCCCGGATCAACATGGCGGCGGGTCAGCTGCTGTCCCTGGGGGATCCCATCCTGATTGCGTCGTCGATTCCGATGACGGAGCGGGACTCTATGCTCCAGAAGGTGCGGGAGTCGCAGACGTTCCTGTCGAGGCTGCAGGAGGCGCTCAGTGCCTAGGGTCGTTTCCCCTGAGGTTGTGAAAGGGGAAGCCGTTCTGGCGAGGGAGGATGTCCTCGCCAACGACGGTTGGATCTCCGGACCCGAACTGTTGTACGAAATGATGTCGGTGATCCCGCCCGGGGAAGCGCAACGCGCCGCCATGGAACGGGTGAAAGACCCCGAGAAGTGGTCGACCCAGGACCTCATCAACTCCGGGCGCCGCTCCCGCGCCGTGCGGAAGATCACCCAGATGTTCGAACGCGGCGTGTGGGTGTCCGACCCGCCGAAGATGACCCGCGACCACTGGGCCGGGCACATGCGCTGGAAGGCGAAGGCCCTGTTCCCCGGCGCGATCGGGATGCCGGACGCCGCCGACGAGATCGGCGTCTCGCTGTACATGCTCGACGACTGGATCTCCAAGGGGCTGGCCCCGGACGGGTTCCGGGCGCCGGGGGCGCCGATCAAGACGATGCGGTTGGTGACGCCGCAGCTGCTGGAGACGTACCGGCGGATCGCGGAGCTGCGGCCGGTCCCTGGCCGGCGGGAGTGGAAGTCGGACCCGCGGGCGGTGTGGCAGAAGCCGACCGCCCAGGCCGCGGCCGGCGTGGGCAACGAGATCGAGTGCCCGCACTGCTCCGGCCTGATCGTGGTGGAGACCGTCGTGAGGGCCGCGCCGGCAGATGGTTCGGCAGGTGGTTCGGCAGCAGGTGGTTCGGCAGCGGGTGGTTCGGCGGTGGGCTGGACCCCGGATGGGGTGATCCCGCAGCCCACCGCGCGGGTCCCGGCCGAGGCTGTCGTCGGCAACGCCCAACTCGACAACACCCCGCAGGACGCGCAGGACGATCCGCAGGACGTCCCGGACCAGCCCGGTGCGGGCTCGGACTCGGTCGTGATCGACGGGCAGGAACGGTTCGCGTTGCGGTCCGGGCGGGCCCTGGACGAGACGCTGGTCAAGCGGATGGAGGACGCGGTCCGGGCGGCGTCACGGGCGCGGGCGAGCATGGTCGACGGCGGCGCCGCGTCCCATGGCTAGCCCCCGGCTAGGAGATGTTCTTGCCGATCTCGACCTGCAAGTAGGCGTGGCCGGGGAACGTCTGCGGCGTGTTGTTGGGCCAGGTCACCCTGACCTCAGCGTCGTAGGTGCCGACGGTGTCGGTGTCCCCCGCCACCCACGAGTAGCGGACCACGCCCTTGTTCGCCGGCTGCGTCTGGTCACGGATGACCATGGGCGCGTCGACCTTGATGCCGGCGCGGTTGCGCATGATGAACCGGACGCCCACGGCCTGCGTCAGGTCAACGGGCGTTGAGCCTTCCAGCAGTTCGACCTCGAAGATCGGCGCGAGGTCGCCTTGCTTCATCCTGACCTTCGTCGCCATGGATCAGGCGTCGGGTGTGCTCAGACGTATTCGAAGTCGACGCGAACGGCTTCGACGGTCTGGGACAGGATGATCAACTGGGACGCGGAGCTGACGGCCGCCGCGTTGCTGCTGGGAGTCAGGACTCGCAGGTCGCCACTTTGACAGCTTCGCACGGTGGAGAGGGTCGAGGCCCCCGTGCGGAGGGCGACCTGCGGGTCCTGCACGTCAGGCCAGTTGCCGTAGAACCCACCGCCACCGGACAGCACCCAGTTGCCCGAGGCGGTCCGGGTGGCGAGGACAAGACCGATGCCGCCACCCGTCAGCTCCAGGTGCCAGCCCGTGGCCTTGCGGCCGGCGCTCTGGAGCGCCCCACCGTCGGCGGCCACCACCGTGGCCCGGCTCTCACGGTTCGTGGTCGTGGTGAGTGCGCCGCCGGCGGTGGCGGTGATGGTGGTGGACCGGCCGGTGCGGGTGCTCGCGGTGACGGCGCCGCCGGTGGTGTCGGCGAACGCGCCGGAGTCGACCTTGCGGGCGCTGATGTGGCCGTCGCCGCCGTCGTGGGCGGCCAGGGCGACGTTGCCGGCGTGGAACGCACTGCTGAAGGTGTTGCCGCCGCCGGCGAGGGTGAAGGTGGCGGTGGCGTGCCGGCCGCGGACGGCCACGGTGATGGTGCCGCCGCCGGTGATGGTGAGGTTGACGCGGGCGACCTTGCCGGAGGTGAGGGTGATGCCGGCACCGGCGGTCATCGACCAGCCGCGGCGGGCGTGCTTGGCTGCGGTGGCGTCGGTCTCGCCGCCGCCGGCCAGGTCGATGAGGGCCCCGGTCGTCTTGACCCCGGTGCCGGCGCTGGTGTCAGCCCCGGACAGGGTGAAAGTGCCGGCGCCGGCCTTCCACCCCGAACCCGACAGCGACCCGGCCCCCGACAGCCGCACCGCGTCGGTGCCGTAGTGGTTGCCGGCCGCAGCGACCGCACCGCCGCCGGCAGCGGCGAACGTGCCGGACGCGGACTTCGCACCGGCACACGTGGCGCCGCCTCCGCCGGTCAGGGCGACGGAGGCGGCGCCGCCGTGGGTACCGGCGACCACAGGGGAGCCGCCGGTACCCACGGCGATCGTGGTGGCCCGGCCCGAAGACGTCGTGGCCTCCGGTGCGCCGCCACCGGTCACGGTGATGGTGGCGGACCGGTCGGTCGAGGCCAGGACGTGCCCGTTGCCGTCGCCGGACTCGGTGAGCGAACCAGTTGAGTTCCGCGACGGCTCCGCGTTCAAGGGGCCGGACCCCGACAGCGCGAACGTCGCCTTCGACGCCCGGTACCCCGCCGCCGTGGTCGTCCCGCCACCGCTGGCCGACCACGCACCCCGACCGTTCTTCCGGGATACGACTGTGACGGCCCCGCCACCGGAACTGGTGAACACCCCCCGCGCGACCTTGCGGCCGACGCAGGCGAGGGATCCACCGCCCGTCGAGGTGGCGGTTGCGGTGCGGGACGTCTTCGCCGACGCGGCTGCGGCGCCGCCGCCGGACAAGGTGCAGCTGGTCTTCCTGACCACGGCCCCCGCTGCGGCCTGGGCGCCGCCACCGGACACCGCAACGGTCGTTGCCGCCCGCCGCGCCCCGGTTGAGGCCGCGGCGCCGCCACCGGTCAAGACGGCGGTGACCTTCCGCGGCCCCACGTACGGGTTGACCGTGCCCGACAGGTTCCCGCCGCCACTGACCGCGTCGAGGGCTTTGGCGGATCGTTTGGCGGCAGTGACAGTGAGCTGGCCCCCGCCGGACCCGGTGAACGACCCGCGCGCCGCCTTCCGGCCGGCCGCACTGGACAGGCCGCCGCCGGACAGCATGACCGCCGCGTAGATCGCGGCCTTCCCCGTCGCCGCTCCCGCGCCGCCACCGGAGACCACAACCGCGGCCCCGGCCCGTTTCCGGGACACCGCCGACGCTGAGCCGCCGCCCGACAAGCCGGCACTTCCGGTACCAGCATGCCGGGCGGCGGCCGACATGGCCCCGCCGCCAGACAACGCGCCAGTTGCCCGGGCGGACCGCCATGCCGTGACCGTGAGCGCTCCACCAGCGCTCACGGAGAACGAGCCCCTGCCGGCGTGCTGCCCGGTGGACACGAGCTGCCCGCCGGCAGGGAGTACGACCCCGGCGCGGCCACCCTTGCGGCCGGCTGAAGTAGGGCTACCTCCGGACGTCAGGGTCAGCGCACCCCGGCCGCCGCGCGAACCCGTCAACGACTGCGCGCCGCCGCCGGCCACAACGACGCTACCGCGGCGCCCCGACGAACCCACGGAGGTGACCGCGCCGCCACCGGTCAGGCCCGTGAACGAACCCGTGTTCGTCTTGCGCCCAACGGCCGTTGCCGCGCCGCCGTCGCTGCCGGTCAGCGTCCCGGTCGCGACCTTGACGGGGTTGCGCAGCAGGAGGAGCAGCGGCACTGCCTACCTCCTAGAACTCGTAGCCGATGACCTCGACGAAGCCGTAGCCGACAGCGGTCGCCGCCAACGCCGAATACCCCTGCAGCGTGACCCCGATCCCGGCGCCGGCGGGGATGTCGATCCCGTCCGGGGGCTGGGACTGGACCTGCCCCGCGCTGTTGCCGGTGGTCGTCGACGCGACCGCGCCGAACGCGACCGCCCGGTGCACCGGCGAGGCCAACGCCACCGCCCCGGCGGTGTTGACCCGCAGCCGGGCCACGCCGTACCCGCCGGTCGTGGTCGAGATGTACGTGCAGTTCAGCGCGGTGATCCGCAACGTCTTGCCGGTCGAGACCACCGCCGGTGTCGTCGTCGCAGCCACCGTCGCCCCGCCCCGCAAGCTGGTCAACGACAGCAGCGTCTCCGTCGCGGTGCACTGCACGGCCGCAGCGGTGTAGAAGGTGCACAGGCTGCGGGTCACCGACTGCATGCCCACGATCGGGTTGAACGGCATCCCGCCGGCCACGTACGCGATGGCGACCGAGTTCGCTGTCGGGCCCGTCACCGACACCGCCCGGACGAAGTTGACGCCCGGCAGGGCCACGTTCAACACCACCGACGTCGAGATCGCCATCGGCTGGAACGTGTGGACCGCCGCGACCAGGCCGGTGTCCATCCGCTGCACCATCAGCGGCGCCCAGTCCGAGCCGTTGTCGGACTGCTCGAACCGGATGACCACGGCGCCGGTGAACGCCGACGCGGTCGCGTTCTTCACGTAGATGGTGAGGTTGCCGGCCTCGTTGGCCTGCAGCGCGCCCGTCGGGCCCGTCGCCCCCGTCGCGATCGTGACCCCGGACCCGGTCGGGATGGTCGCGCCTCGGACCGCCAGGCCCCCGGAGGGCCCGACTTCCGCGACGAAGTTGTTCGTCCCGTCGCCCAGGACGACGACCTCACGGTGATCGCCGGAACCCACGGTCCGGGTGTCGATGTTGACACCCGTCCCCGGGGTGATCGAGACGCTGGAGTCAGCCATCAGCTGGTTACGCCGAAGCGGTCGCGTTCAGGTCGAGCGAGCCGGACGTGATCTGGTAGGTGCCCTGCGCGGCGTACACCTCAGAGGTGACCGCGATGTACCCGTAGTACGTCCCGCCTGAGGCCGCCGACCACAGCCCGACGAACGCGACGGTGGTGGAGGCCGGCACGTCGAATGTCGGCGTGTTCGACATCGTCTTGGACCCGCCGGAGGCGGCGTTCCACGTCAGCGACTTCCGCGCGTACGCCGGGGAGCCACCGGTGACCTCGCTGGTGCCGGTCGACCCCGGGTTGGCCGTGTGCAGCGACGCGTACAGCGCGTTGGTGCCGAGCTGGTCGAGCATGTAGTTCTTCGCGGCGACGGCGTACGGCATAAGAACTCCCTCGAAGTCGGTCGGGGGAGTGCTCGGCAATGCACCTGATCAAAGCCACAGCAACGCGCGTTGGTACCGACAAGAAACGGGCCGGCCCCAGCGTCCGAGGGCCGACCCGTTTCGTCTTCGGGGATCAGTACGACTGATCCACATCCGCCGGCGGCGTCTGCCCGGTCGCCGACCCGTCCAGGGTGGGCTGCCCCTCAGGGGTACCCACGGTGTCCCCGGTGCCGGTCGCCGGCACATCACCCGGCACGACCTCGCCGCCGGCCTGGTCGCCGCCGGCCTGGTCGCCGCCGACCTGGTCGATGGGGGTGGCCTCGGCCGGGGAGTCGGGGTTAGCAACCTCCGAGGGCAGGGCCAGCCCGGACACGAGGTCAGCGGTGGCCTGCACCCGCTGCGCGGCGTCCATCAGCGCCTGGTGCTCGCCCTCGGCGCCGGCGAGCTGGTCCAGCGCGGTCTGCAGCTCCGCGGCGTCGGCCGACAGCCGCGACTGCAGGCTCTGGAGCTGCTGGTCGAGGCCGTCGAGAGCCTGGTCGAGGTACTCGCTTGCCTGGGTCACGATGTGCTCCAATCGGTCTTGCGCACGCGCTATCCGTTGGAGCAGTTGTCGGTCGGACAGCTGGTTCAGGTCATCGGTGCTGTCCAGCAGCTCGGTGAGCAGGTCGTCGTGGTGGGCCATGCCAGGCGGTATCGGCGTCTGGTGTCGGCGAAGCCCTCGGGATAGACGAAGCCCCCGATCACTAGGCGACTTCCTCAGGTCGCGTCAGTGATCAGGGGCTGGTGGCGGGATGCCGGGCGGTGACGGTGCTCATTGCTGTTCAGTTGCGTGTTCCGTTGCGGCGGAGCGGCTTTCGTGGAACCGAAGCTTCCTTGCTTGCACTACCTGTATCGGTGGGTTGGGCGCGGACCTTGAGCCCCAATTCCATGATCTTTTAGTCTTCGGGGGGCCACACCCCACCCGCCCGCAGGTAGTCCGGCGACGGGATCACCAGCACGTCATCCGCCGGGCACACCAACCCGGCCGCGGTCTCAACCCAACGGTCGTTGTGATGCTCCGCATGCTGCAGGATCAACCCGATCGTCGACCACGCGAAATGCTCCGAGTCGAACCCGGGCTCATTGAACTGCGGCTCAGCCATCATCCCGGCGCATCAACCCGGCGGCCTCGACGACCACGAATCGACGGTCGCTGCCTGCCCCGCCGCCTCCGCCAGCTGCCCCAGCCGCCGCACATCCTCCGTGGTCCACTCCCGGGCCTGATCGTCGAACACGCACAACGCGCCGACCACCTCACCCCGCATCCGGATCGGATGCCCCAGGTACGAGGCGATCTCCCCGGTCTGCGCCTCCTCGGTGTCGCGGACCATCGCGTGCCGGCTGCCGTCCTCGATCGCCAGCACATCGCCGGTGCCGACCACGTGCTGGCACCACGACCCTTCCCGGGGCCGGACCGAGTTCGGTGCATCCACGGCAACGTCCGTTGACGCGATCGTCACCTGATCCGTCTTCGTGATCACGTTGATCTGCGCGTGGTCGGCGTTCAACCGCTCAATCGCCAAGATCGCGATCCGCTGCGCCTCCTTGCGCGCGGTCTGCGCGAGGTAGTTCTGCGCCATGGTGAGCCGCTCGTTGCGCTCAATGACCTGGTCAAGCCGCAGCTGGTAATGCTGCAGCTGCTCCTCATCAAGGTTGGCGTAGTCCGCCTGCCGGCCCAGGAGATGCTTCCGCAGGTTCCTCCATGGCTTCATGACCTACTCGATCGTCAACGACCCGGGAGCAGCAGACTCCCCGCCGGTCGAGCCCCCGGCCGGCGGGGAGTCTGCCGGCCACTTCGGCATCAGCTGGAACCGCGCCACCAGGTCCCCGCTCATCGCGTCCCGGACCTCGATGTGCACCTGCTCGCCCGGGTGCACCGCGTGCCAGACCCGGGCCCGGAGCATGTCTCCGACCCCGACGCCGTCGCGGTACGTGAAGCTCGGACGGTCGGCCAGGACCTCTCCTGTCGACGTCACGACCTGCACGTCGTACAGCATCACTGTTCGACAGCCATGTACGACCGGTTCTGCTGGTCCAGGCGGTGCTGGTCCAGGTTCTGCTGGTCCAGGTCGTGGTCATGGGACCGGTCCTGCGGCGCGAACGCGATTGCGGTGCGGCCCAGGACGCGGTCGAGCTGGAAGAGCGCCCGCCCCATCAGCAGGTCCTCCAGCTGCGGCGTCGGCAGGTCGATCTGCCAGATCCGGACCCCGTTCTGGATGCCGGCGTCGTGCATCGAGTACGTCAGGTCGTGGCTGTAGCTGCCGAGCACGATGCGCGGGTTCATCGGCCGGGTGAGGACTGTCGGGGCCAGGCTGCCGGTGGCGTCGACGAACAGCAGGTCCCGGTCCAGCTCTTCCAGGATCCGAGACCACGTCGCGAGGAAACCGTCTGTGGAGCCGGCCGTCAGGTTCGACAGCGCCCCGGCGCTGACGCCGACGCGGCGGGCCAGTTCGTTCTTGGTCAGGCCCTGGTCGCGCAGGCGGGACTGGAGGACCTGCCGCAGCAGCGCGGCGAGGTCGGTGGCGCCTTCCTCGATCTTGAGCTTGGGTGCACGGCTCATCGCAACCATCCTCGTCGTTGACGGAGAGTGCAAGAACGGTTACAAATCTAGTACGCATGTGTACCTGCACCGCGTCACCACACCAACGACCGTTACGACGGCTCGTCGCCCCCGGAGTCGCTGTCCTCGGTGTCGTCGGTGTCGTCGACGACTTCCTCAAGGATGCTGGTCTCCACCCGGTACACCCGGCCGCAACGACCACACGTCAGGAACTCCTTGACCGCGTCCTGCCGCGACCACCGATCACACGGCTCGCAGTAGAAGTTCCCCCGGTCCTCATCCTTCAGCGTCCGCCGCCACACCCCCTTCGGGCCCTCCACGACCCGCCCCACCAGCAGCGTCCGCAACCCCTCATTGTCCTGCGGGTTCCGCGCCGGCCGGCTGATCGCCCGCGACAACGACCAGTCCTCGTTCCTCATCCTGCCCGTGCCAACCGTCACGTCTCATCCCTCAACACCATGACCCGGCCGTCCGGCAAGACAGCGCACAGGTACACCTCCACTTCCAGGCCGTGAAGGTACCCCAGCAACGTGGACAACTGCGGCCGAGCCAACCGGCCCTGCTCCAGCTGCGACAGCCGCCCATTGTGAGCCCCCATCCGCCGCTGCAGCTGCGCCTGCGTGATCCCGGCCTCTTCCCGCAGCTGCCGCAACGACATCATCCGCATCACGCCACCGCAGGCGGATCGGTGAGCATCACAACTTCTCCACGGAACAGCACGCACAGCACCAAGTCCGTCTGCAGTGCATCCATGCGCCGGCGCAACGTGTTCAGCGACGTCGCCGCCAACGGCCTGTGCTCGTACAAGCTGACCATCTTCTGCGACACACCCATCGCCGCGGCCAACTGGTACTGGTTCACCCCCCGCTCCAGCCGCAGGTCCCGCAGCGTCCCGATTGCGTACCGCTCCCACTCATCCATCAGCCCTCCATCACTCGCCCGTCACTCGCCCGTCAATCGTCCTCAGCGGCAAGGGGATCCGGGTCCGTCAACGGCAGCGCACACCCGTCCGGGGTGACAGCGCACAGGACCAGGTCGCCGCCGATCGCCTCCACGTACTCCTGCAACGCGGCGACTCGCATGTGGAACAGCGACCGGGACTCGACCCGCTTGACCCGGTCCAGAGACAACCCGTACTTGGCGGCGAACTCCCTCTGCGACAGGCCCTTCGCCAGCCGCAGATGCGTCAACGTCATCACCCTCACGCCGTCACCGCCTTCGGGTCCACCAGCAGCACAACCTCGCCGTCGATCAACGCGCACACCACCAGCTCACAGCCCAACCCGACCTCGACGTACCGCTGCACCACCGACATCTGCGAGTCCGTCAGGCGGCGGCGCTCGAACCCCAACACGTTGGTCTTGGCCAGCCCCAGCCGCTTCGCG
>JACCDR010990861.1_pt1 | contig 15160 bp, 5 predicted proteins | sample 7446431 | NCBI WGS metagenome assembly JACCDR01 (sample SAMN15323443, study PRJNA562643) | freshwater metagenome | isolation source: river surface water | place: USA:Blue River Watershed | collected 2017-08-17 | reverse complement strand
GCTTGGCACAGTTCGCAACTGTAACAGCCGCTTGCTTTGTGAGCTTTGCCGAATTTTTGGAGGATGTGGAATTTACCGCTGACGCGAGACTGGGTAAAGATAGTTGTAAATACTCGGCGCTCAGCGCCATTGTCATTACCAGGGGCGCTTAGGCGTCCCTTTCGTTTGTAGGGGCGCATTTGCGCTACAGGAACAAAGGAGGGTGAGTGATGTACCAAGCTGCTTTAGTCGCGCCCGCACCATACGTGACGATCCCACTGGCCGCTGCCATTACCGGCTTGACCGAGAAAGCCATTCGTCGCAAGATCGAGGAAGGCAAGTGGGTCGAGGGCCGAGAATATCGACGGTCGCCCGACGGCGGCGTATTTATCAGCGTTAAAGGTTATCAACAATGGGTAGAAGCGGCTCGGGCGTAGAGGTTCGTGATAGTAGTATCCGTATTAAATTTGTGCTTGACGGTAAAACAATCACAGAGCGCATCACGTTAAACGGCAAGTCTCTCCCGCCAACACCCGCAAATATCAAATATGCCACCCGTCTTTCAGCCGACGTGCGGCGCAGTATTGCCCAAGGGCTTTTCAGTTTTGCTGAGTTCTTCCCCGACTCACCCCGCGCAAAAACCAACGAAAGGGTGCACGAAACATTCGAGCACTTGGCCGACCTCTGGCTAGAGGCCCAAGGTCGTTTAGCCGCTGCCACGCGAGACCAGTACGCCACAGCGGTACGCTTCTGGAAGAAGATGCTAGGCAACATGCTAGTCAAAGATATTAGCCACAAGCACCTAGCGGCAAAGATTGGTGGCTACCCGTGGCCATCGGCCAAGACACACAATAACTACCTGATTGCCCTGCGCGGCATCTTCGACCTTGAGTACCGTGGGCAGTACGCGCTTAACAACCCTCTAAGCGGCATCGAGAATATGCCGGTCATCAAGAAGCTACCCGATCCCATGACCATCGATGAGCGCGACCTGATACTCGCTGATATGGCTGAGCGCTACGACGAGCGCGTGTACGCCTATTTTATGTGGATGTTCTACACAGGCATGAGGCCAGAGGAATCTATCGCGCTAAGGTGGTCTGACATCGACTGGAATAGGCATGTTGTACGCATACAGCGTGTGCGGACATTCAAAGGAACGGAACGCGACGGCTCTAAAACTAACACAGAGCGCGACGTTGATCTAATGCCTCAGGCGCTAGAAGCACTCAGGATCATGAAGGTTCACACATTCATGTTGCGCACCGAACGAGAAGGCGGAGACGCTGCCGCAGACGTGTTTCAAAACCCGGTCACAGGTCGATCCTGGCACGACGAGCGCAGTCAGCGTGATTACTACTGGCGTCCGTCGTTAAAACGCTTAGGGATTCGCTGGCGCAAGGCGTACAACACTCGGCATACATACGCCACGGTAGCCCTTATGGCAGGCGTCCCAGCGGCTTATATCGCAGCCCAGTTAGGGCATAGCGTTAAGATGCTATTGGACAAATACGCACGCTGGATACCTGGCAACGACAACGGCAATGCCCGTGCCTTATTGGTTGCCGCAATGTCTGATTCGTCCCAAATTCGTCCCGAAAATACCAAGGCCAAAAACAAGAAAGCCGTAAGCGGTTGATTGCCTACGGCTTTTTGCAATTATAGTTGGTAGGCACGATTGGACTCGAACCAAAGAGGCTCGGGAACAAAGGGGCTTGGCGGGGCATTCTATCAAAGACTTATGCCCCTGCGTAACCCCTAATTACCCTAATTCTTCCCAAAATTCATCCCAAAACGAACACGCTACTTTAATAAGACCGCTTCAGCCGTGCGCCGATCTATATAATTGTTGACGCGCCAGCAGAAAACTGGGGTAAATAAATGCAATTGCTTACACCAAAAAAAGTCTTTCAGATAAGGTCTGCATAACGAGAGCTTCTTCAAAAACCCTATTCAAAAACCACCCTCTAAGACTCTACCATAGAGCGGATGTCTGACACGCGCCATACGGTTGTGTTGGGGCCAAGCTTCAAAGGTTTTGGGTACTTGCCGGATTTCACCCCCGCCCACCATGAGGTCTTGCTGATGGGGATTATTGCGGGAGTAGGGGGATCAGCTTTAGGGTCGCCGATAATTTGCTTTAGGCGCAGATAGCCTGTTTCTGGAAGTTGATGAGCCATGTTGTTCTCCGTTGTCCTTGAGTGGGCTTGATAAACATGGCGCATCGTAACAACTAATGGAAAGGCTTACGAAGACAAAAAAGGTACAGCTAATCCTTCCCTTTTTGTTCTCTAGTCTGGATTGTTTTTTTTTGGCTAAACGAACAAGAAAATCGTCCGACTAAAAGGTTATCAAGCTCAATAGCGCCACAACCTGAGCACCCATAAAGAAAACAGCTCCGGCGATGGCCGCAACGGCCACCACCGAACCAATTAAGCTGCCAACTCTGCCGCTGTTTCTGCTCTCATTTCTTTTGGCGTAGCCTTTATCAAGCGCTGCTTTGCATCGAGCCGCTTGGCGCGAACGCGATTCAAAATCTGTGGCCCGGTTATTTGAATGCGATACCGAGGGTAGTTTCGATTCCACTCCACGAGCTGTTCGCGTGCGTCCTGAACCTTCCGCTTGTCCCCCTCCGCTACACCTTCTGCCCATAAATTCGCAATCTCCTGCTCACGGTTCTTTTGAATGGCAGTATCGGCACGCACCTCGTTTTGACGACGGTAGCCTTGCGCAACGGATGATGGTTGAAAACCAATCATCTTACCAACTGCGCCAACCGTGTCTACGTTCGCAATTTTGCGCCCCTTGGAATCCATCATCGAGCCGGTGCGGTAGGCTTGAATGCCTTTCAAGCCATTTTTGATTGCCGATGGTAATGCGGCAGATGGTTCTCCCTTCGTTACGGCATCCACTAAGCCGCTCGCAACAGCACCGGCAGGGCCGACCATTTCCAATGCTTGTCTGGATTGATCGTCTCGCGTTGGATTCAGCAAGCCAGTTCCTGGTAACAGATTGCCCATAGATAGGCGACCCTGTAAGTCGATGGGCAGACTTGTCGATATGCCGCTTAATGCCAAACTTCCAGCAGTTTCTCCGAGCATTTTGCTTACAACTTCGCGCTTCCATTTCTTCGAGTTAGTTGGATAACCTAACAAGTTACCAAGCGCATCAATCAGATCGTCTAGGTCGTCTTGGAAGGGCAATCCCTGCAACCCAGAAGCCAATACCAACAGACCGAGAGCCATCATTTGCTGTTTGCGTGGCAGCCGTTTTAGGAACTCCATGTAGCTGATAGAGAATTGCTTAAATGTGAATACGGTTGCGCCAACAGCGCCACGCGCCCAGTTAGGACGATTGCCCTTGTTGTACAAACCTTGGGTCTCTATAACAGCCTGCTTGGCGAATCCGAATGCGTCTTCATGCCCACTTTCCTTGGCAACATTCCACGCTGCGGTAAACGTCACGTATCGGTTGAATGCTTCCGACGTTGCAAAGAAGTGACCCCATACACGCATGAATTGTTGGACGGCTTTACTCTTAAAGCCGGAGCCTTGGGCCTCTGCCATCAACTGGTGAATCTCGTGCGGAGCCAATATGCCCTCTGATATTGCCAGGTCAAAATCTTCCTTCATTTCGGCTGGCACTTTCGGTTTGCCACCACCGGCGAATACAGCCGCATCCTTCAACGCGCTGGCCAGATGTTTGCCAGCCGACGCGGCACCACCGAATTGAGATAGGTACGGCAGCGTCATCATGAAAGGCTGCGTCATATTGACCATGCCAGAGGCTAACGAGCCACCCAAGAAGTGGGCAAATAGCAGGCCGCGTAACCTGCTCGCCTCTTCGCGTGGGTTTGACACATAGTCAACCAAGCGGCCTGCCTCGTCCTTCACATCGCCCATTTCCTTCGGGATTTCCTGCGCGGCACGCTGCGCATCACCAAGGTGGATATTGCTGGAAGATAAACGAGCATTGCTGACAAGGAATTGCGCCAGCGAGCGTGTAACATCATCACTGAAACCCGGCACCAGTTTTCTGTGTATCAATCGCTTCATCGCTGATCGGCTGTTTACTACATTTTTCAAATACTCCTGATAGGCTTTGTCCTTGTCCAAGCCGCTGGCCTCAGCGAAGAGCGCCATAGTTTCCGGGCTGACGCCGTTGAACAGTTTGTAATCTTCCTTGCTCATGACTCCGGTAACGACGTTGGCATCCGGGTATTCCTCGCGCATGGCTTTCGCCATTTCATTGGCTTGGCGTTGTGTCTCGAACATGCCGAAGTACAGGCGATCACCGTTCTTTTCTTTTACATCAACAGTGTACTCACCGAAGCGCATTAAAGGCACGTAGCCACTTTCCTTTAACCTTTGAATCCGAACGGCGATTTCATCCATAGATTTTGCTAGGGGAGAGTCGTCGCCCAATCCACGCATCACCACATCTGCCGCACGGTCAGCGGACATATCTTGGCCAGCCAGGTATTCAGCTAGAGCGGCTGCCGCAGGATTGTCCTTGGCGTTTAGTTTTAACTGACGAACCATCTCAGAACGGGCCAAAGAATCCAGTGAAGCGCCAATTGCATTCAGATACTGGTTGTGCAACATCACCATTCGGTCGTCGAAACCGAACTTGTCGCGCAGCTCTTGCTCAGTCCATCGTTTACCAAACCCACCATCACCATCCGATTCAAATTGAGCACCAAACAGTGCCTTGCCCAATTTTGCAGATTCAGCGGCTGGCAAACTGTCGCCTCGGTTACTCACCAAGTCTTTTATGGCTCGTGGTAAATCCGACAGAGTATTCAGCTTGGCCAGCACATCCGGTGCCTGTGATTCGGCCTGTAGTGCGATACGGCTGGTATCGGTCAGGAAAGATTGGACGGAATTAAACACGCGACCAAACTCTGGGCTCACTTTTGCTTTGTGGTATTGCGTACCCACTGTGCCATGCCACCAGCGATTTAATGTACGGTCTGATTTGAATGAGTCAGCGATACGCTCACCCATCCCTTGAATCAAAGGATGATCGGGCAATGCGTTACGTAGGGAATCTGTTAATTGCTGAGGCTTGCTGGGACGGCTGTAAAGGATGTTTTGTAGAGCGGCGTCTAGTCTGCCGGTAGCCAACTGCCCACTAATTGCAACCAGTACCCCTCGCCACGCTGCTGGGCTCGTTCCGCGTGAAAGGGCACTGATGACAACTGCTCTTTTAAGCGTTTGGCTTCCGAAAGGCGAGCGATAGTCCGGTTCTCCAGTTTTTTCTGATCCTCTTCTGGCAAGGACAGGATGGGATTCGGCAATCCGTTCAGCGGCATCTTGCGCAATTCGTTCAAATACTGCATTGCTTACCTCCTTTCCTTCTTTGTCCTCGAAGCGTTTGGCCTCGAAGTTATAGGTTATATCTTTGACTTCTGGCACAAATGCTACAGTGTTAGCATAGCTTGTTCGTATCAGCTCCAGCAAGTTCCCTTCGTCATCTCGGGCATCCCAGTTGAGCGGTCGAAGCATGCTGGAAATTGTGCTACGCCTATCTGCCATTGGGTTTGATTGGTACTTGTGCGGAAAGATATGCTTTGTTGTCCCATGACGAATGGCTAGTGACAGCATATGTTCTGTTCGGCGCAGCTTAGCTGGGTCAGATAGACCCATCGGATCACCAATGAATGTCCTCTTGTTTCTGTGCGCGTACTCACCAGCTATCACGTACACAGAACTACCACCTGATGTGCCTTGTTTTAGCCCCGGAACACTGACCCAAACATTTTTGCCATCATCCAACAATTCACCTTGGCTGCCATCAGGCACCACGATGCTCCATCGTCCACCATTCTGCTTGGGTGCAATCTCTCCATCAACTTCGATTCCGCCGCCATGCACGCTGTTATCTTCAATCTTTATTCCAGGGTCAACAGCGGCAGCGATTTCGTCTAGCGATTTCCACAAAATTGGATTTTTGTAGCGGTATGCGTCACTCAATTGACCAAGCAGCTTTAAACCATCAGCCGCATATTCCGCTGCATCTGCCTTAGAAAACGCTGGCAAGGTTGATTCTGGACGATGGAAAACAGGTTCTCTTGCCCCAGCCTGAACGAACTCATCGGCCTTGCGTAGCATCCGTAGCACATCAGGAACGGTCAATGTATCAAGCCATTCGTTTTTGAATCCAAGGCGTCGTAGGTAGTCACGGATTGCTGACAATACTTTTTGCCATACGGATGATTTAGTGTGTTCACCACGCTCAGCCATCATGGCCACAATCTCTTTTGCGCGATTAACATTATCCAGCCCCGGCTGGCTGTTATCGACTGCGTCCGCCAACTCAAGCACAAGCTTGTTTTTGGTCGCTTCCATCATCCGAATGTGCGTGGTGAGTTGACGCATTAAATCAGGGCCAAGCATCTTTTCCATGCCTGCATGACCAACAATCTCATGCGCAAGCACCTCCCTCGCACGATCAACGCTCGGAAGGTTGCCAGCAACAAGGTAAACGCGGCCATTGATGTGCATACCTTCAATATCGGTAGCGCCAGAAGAGTACGCGGCGTCACGCATATTCGCAGGCAGATCGTTGACGGTTTTTACAATCTCAACCGGTACAGCTTTCCAACGCGCCAGCAACGGGCGAATTCCCGCCGTAATATCTTCTACGCTAGTGCCGAATAAGCCTTGCCCGGAACGGGAATGTAAAATACTAGGATCGGCAGGATCAAACGCACCGGTGTTGCCGGTGGCGGATTTGATTTGCCGCGAGTCGAACACGACATAGGTGTCTGTCGTGCGCGTCGCGCTTCCATTCGCCGCCGTGCTATTCATGTAATCGTCGCGCACGTCGCGAATGACGACGCCATCATGCCCGCCGTCACGCGCCTGCTCGATAACGTTCCGTGTTTTACCAAGTTGTTGCCCATCGCGCCACAGCTTTCCGCCGCCATCCACGATCAGTGGGTTTTGCAGACTAAGGTAAGCTGCAACAATTCCAGGCTCCGCTGACTGGTAATCGAACGCTCGCCTATCGTCAGCATAGGTTGCGCCGGTGCGTCGGTCTTTCGCGAACCAAAACGCCGACGATCCGCCGGACATGCCCGCCTGCTGGTGCCGATTCTTGAAAATGCCGTCGTCACTGGCGAACCTCGCATCGGGAGTGCCGTGATACACCACCAGCGGCCTACCTTCAGAATCCACAACTTTACTATCCCCAAACCAGCGCCAGAAGTTGCGCACACCTTCTACGGTCGGGTGGATGGGTTTGCCGTTGCTGTTTGTAGTGTGCCGCTGCACGCCATCAACGTCGATGGTTTCGGGCAGGTTGGCTCGCTTGCTATACATCACCGTGCCGCCAGTGGTGTCATCCGTGCGGGTTTTGATCTCGCCCGTTAGCGCATCAAACGCTTGGTTAAACAACTTCCGCTCGGCTCCTGCCGGGTAGGGGTATTCTGGATTGGTTATACCACGGTCATTTTTGTTGGGGCGCACCAGGTAATCATTGCGACCGTCACGCGCAGCCAGCTTGTCCATCACCCAGCTCTCGAAAGCTCGGGCGAACATCTCATGATCGGTGGCCCAGTAGCTTTTATTACTGTCACCGTCCAGTTCTTGACTGGCCTTGTAATAGTTGGTATGAATCGTGCGCTGGATTACATGGCTTTTCAGCAAGTCCTTGGCTGTGGACACATCCGTCAGTGGACGCCCCCAACTGTAATAACTCAGATGCTCAGCCGGGTCTTCGCCAACCGCTTTTAGCAAGGCAATCAGGTTGGATGACAGTGCGCCAGGCGACTTGCGCTTGCCCTTGGCTGGCGGAATAGACTCATACTCGCCAGCATCACCTTCGGCCAACAAGGATAGCAGTCGCTTGGCCTCTTCGTTGCCATCCACTTTTTGCCGGATGCTGTATCTTTCCACATGCTTGGCAAATTTATCACGGGCTTTGTGCACATTGTTTTGCAGGCGAGCCAGTGCTTCTTCCTTAGTCTCTTCGGTTTCGCGCATGGCGTGCAAAATCGCTTTGAACTGCGCAGCCATCTCTGGGCGAATGCTGGCCCCAGATGGCAATCGACCGATCATATGCGAGGCGTAGGGCGCTTTATTGCGGGCCATGCCGCCCTGTACGCCGAACCAGTGATCCAGCGCATGCCCCCACTCGTGGGCCAGTGCGCCAGCACCCTCCATGCGTGTTAGGTTGATTTCGTTCACGCCAGGCACAAAGTGCGCAGCAACGCCACCCTTGCCACCCGTTCCCTGTGCGCCAAAGGCAATGCCAAGCATGCCGTTCAAGCTCATGGCATTGGCCGGTAAACCCATCACCTCGGCCAGATCATGGAAAGCATCGTATGCGTTATTTAAATGCCCCTGCCGCTCGTTCTGCGGCACCCACTTGCCAAAGTTCACCCCGCGAAAACCAAAAGCATCTTTCAGCTCATCGGCAGTGATATTGCGGCCCGCCTCACGCCGATCCGGCAAGCCTTTGCGCTCCGTGCTTTGGTAATCATTCAGGTCGGTGTGATTCTCGGCAATCTCTTTTCTGCGTGGTGCGGCCTTTTTCTTGGCTTCTACAATAGCTGCTTCCTGAGTGGAAAATGCGCCAATCATCCGCTTGCGACCATCAAACAACAGCCACTTACCAGCCAATTCCTTCTTGGTGTTCTCGACAAACGCCCGCGCATCCCTCACATTATCGAAGTACTCAAACTTGATGGGTCGGTAGTTAATGCCCACCGTAGCCAAGAATGAAGATCGATTGCCATCTCTAATCCTCGAGTGCTCATCCAGCAGCTCTTGCGTGGCCTGCGCTACGCTAAAGCCTTGCACCTGCCATGCTTCTTTCTTGGTTGGCCAACCATCTTTCACCGCGTTCATGGCTCTGCTTGCTTCGGTACTAGACCATTGCAGTGCTGTCAGTGCTTTATTGCCAATCGCACGCGCCAGCTCGCTTTCGCGTGGCGCATCGCGCCATCTCGTCCCCTGCGACACCATAGGGAATAGCCCATCATAGAACGGGCGCGGCATTTTTCCTCGCCCAATTGCCGCTCTGGTTGCCTCGATTTTCTGCCAAATGTCGCTCTGCTCTTCCTTGTTGTTCAATATCCGTTCGGCCAGTTCACGCGCATCACTAAGCGCAGAGATATAGTCTTTAATGCCTTGATCCGTTTCGACTTGTGGCTGTTTTGGGAATGCGTCATAAACCTGTTTCACCATATGAGCCAACACAGCAAAACCATTGCGCTCTACCCCTTCAGGCACGGCAGCTACCATGTTCTCCCAGTCGGGACGCGCCCACACCTTTTCCTTGGTGGCCATCTTGAGTTTCAGCGTGTCATTTTCGTTGGCAATCTGATCCCACGTTAGTCCGCCCTTCTTGAACATGCCTTTTCGGTTCCAAGTGAGCGCGTCACCAACATCCTCGATTCGGGACGCTGGATTGACATTGGCGTCAGTGGTTGGGATTGGTCGTGCTTCGGCTTGCTCGGGCTGTTGCTCGACTGGCTTGTCCCAGCCATTGTCCTCAGCAATGGCGTCACGGTCGCGTAATGTCACACCTTTAAATTCAGGTCGGCGCTTGATGATTGCGTCAGCAATCTGATTCAATTCATCTTTAGTCTTTGCTTGCTCAAGCACACGGCCAACATCCGCAGCGCGTAGCTTCTCAACGCTATCTGCGGCGGTCTTTACAAGCCAATCGAGGTCAATGTTGTTTTGCTTGTCATGGCCAGACTTGGCTTCGGTTTCTTGATTGGCGCGGGTGGTTTTAGTGCCGTTATCTATTTTTTTTGGCGACTCAATCGGCTTAGCCTTCTCCATTGAGGGCAACATGGCCTTGATTTCTTCCGGGCTGAACGGGCCTACAATGCTGCCGAATACCTTCTTGCCAAACCCATCCGCGAATGAATCCATGTAGGCTTTTCGAGCCTGAGCCTCGTTACTAAAGCCCATTAGCAGTTTGTGTTCGTCGAATCTCCCATCAGGATGGTTCTGGTTCACCGCCCAAATCTTGTCGCTTTGTTCGTTGACCCCAACGAACACGTCTACGTGGTCGCCATCCGCGCCAGTGGTGCGTTTGATATAGCCGTAGTGAGCGGGCATCTTGACTGACCAAGGCTTCCCATCAGCGCCAGTACCAGTACGGTCAGCTCCTTTGCCGCTCTCGATGGTTATGTCAAACCCATTCGATTTAACGTGAGCCTTGCGGTAATTTCCAGCTTCTTTTTGCGCTTCGGTAGGTGCTGCGATATGTGCATTGGATACTGCTTGGTCGATGGCAGTCACGCCTTTTTCTGGCGCGGCACGCTCGGACTTGTCTTTTTGCGCTCCACTGGAAACAGGCTCTGCGGCCTCATTGCTGGTACGCGGCAGAGTATCAAACAATCCTCTCTGCCCGCGTGCGGCCAATTCATCGGCCATGCGGTTGCTACCGGTCATAACGAAATTGTCAGGCGAAGGCGCATCCTCGCGTTGGCGCAGGGCCTCTGCCTCGGCATGCCTTGTGGAATCTCTATTACTTAATTCTTGTTCCGTGTATTGCGATAATAAATTACTTGATTCGTCTTCAATGTCGTCAAGTAAATCATTGGTTTGAATTAGTTCTGGTTGAACTTCGCTCGCGTCTTCGCCGCCGCCATCAAGAATGCGGCTACCTGTTCTGGGGTCGGCTTTTTCGATGTAGGGCTTTTCTGTCCCGCTGTGCTCGAACCGTCCTTTGATGTGCTTATAGAGTCCGAATTGGTATGCTTTTGCATTTGGGTGGTCATTTGGGCCTCCTTGTTCAGTTTCATATTCTACGGTAACAGCATCCAGCCAACCTTGATCGGATGCTGCGCGAATTATTTGGGCAACCTTTTGCTGATCCTCCGGCGACAATAGATAGAATCCAGCAGCCTCAAGATCAGATTCTTCTAAAAGCGGCTCGCCATGTTCAGTGCCAGAAACAACTGTTTCTTGATTAAATGAATCAGCAATCTGCCCCGCAGCTTCGTCAGCATATCGGCTATTAAGCTGCTCTTCCGTTGGTTCGATAATCGGGTCATTGTAGATCGAATTAAAATCGCCATCATAAAACTTGTTTACCATGCCAGTGGCGTCATGCTCCGGCATGTATCCGCTTTGCCATAGGAGTTGTGCTGCGTCATCGACTGACATGCCAGACCCGGCGCGTGCGAATAGATTTTTAATGCCTACTACGCGCTGATTCTTCCCAGGATCAATGCCAAGTGATGCTCGCATATCGTTTGATAGCGGATCACTTGGGTCAATGCCACCGTGCATGGCGATGTATTGCAATGCGCTGTGGAATGACGGGTCTGGTTTGCTTGGCGCTTTTGTTGTTACCGGCACGGGTTTATCCGCCAAAATAGCATTCACTGCTTCAATGTTTTTTGGTGCAATGGTCAGCGATCCGTCTTTTCTCGGTATGCTCTTGATGCCGTTGCTCTCTAGCTTCGCTCGTAAATCTTCTAGGTCTTCTGGCGCACCTGTCACACTGGCAACATTGCCTTTCCGCTCCACCTTCGTCCCATTAAGATGGAAAGGATCAATGCCAGAATCGTCTGCGGTGTATCCTGGGTGATTCCAAGCAGAGAATGGATTGACATATCCGAATTTTTTAGCATCATCAGCCCGAAGCAATCGCTTCGCCTCTTCGTTTCTGTCGGCGGTATCACGAAGCACTTTCATTTCCGCTGCACGCGCAGCGTTACCCGATTTATCCACTACAATTGGCTGGGTATATGGATTAGGCAATGCAGGTGTGGCGCTTTGCTGTACGGCCTTTCTCGCTATGCCAATCATGGCTTCACCATATGGCCGTACATTTTCCGGCATTGTCTCCGGCAAAATGCCTTGATTCAACAATATGCGTGCCACCTGTTTGCTTGCGATTTCGCGTGTAGCCGGTGGAATTGTAGGATCAGTGCGAGTAGCGAGATTCCAAGCGGGCATGAATTCTTGGCGTTGCGCCTCATCCATAGACGCGACGATAGGCTTGTAGTCAAACGCTGTTTCGGTAGCGGATTGCGGAGTCGTCTGTACACCACCAGCTTGCAGTGCGCGACCAATCGGGCCAGACGGTGGCTCTATCGCGGTTGGAGTTGCCTCTTCTGGTTGTTGCGAGACAGCATCAGGCGATAACGAACCATGCAATGCGTGAGATGCAGCAGAAAATGGAGCGCCAGCAACGCCGCCAGACACAAAGGCATTAAGAATTCGGCTACCTGCTTCCGCTCCTAGCGGATCATAGTTCGGGTCAAAGCTGGATCGATGGGCTACACCAATCGCTTCTTGAGCGCCTTCCGTGCCAGCCTCGGTCAGAACATCCTTGCCAACCTCCTTAACGAACTGTCCAATCGTTCTCTTGCCAGATTCGTTAATGCCAGCTTTCGCAACCCGGCCAGTCAGTCGGCCAGCGATTTTTGCGGGGAGAACAGTGTCCAATGCAGCCATCGGCACAGAATAGGCAAGAGCCTTGCCTGGGTCATCTACACCCTGCTCACGTTGCTCACTATATGCGCTGCCAAAATTTTGCGCCAAACTAGCTGTGCCACCGCCTACAGCAGCACCAACAGAACCGGCCTTTGCTACATTCGGCGCTATTTTTCGCCCTAATTTTTCACCCGATTTTGCACCCAGAATTGTCAGCGCCATGTTCGGTGCATTTTGTGCAATCTGCCCCTGCGCAAAATCGATCGCATCGCCAATTGATCCAATATCCTCAACACGGCCAACCCGCAAAGGATATTGCTGCGCCTTCTTGCTCAGGCTATCTGCCGCCTTTGCGGCAACAGATTTGAGCGCTGGCTTGTTGAATGCAGTCGCCAAACCTTCCACCGCCCTGGCCGCAGCACTTCCGGTTTGCAATGCGCCGCCCTTTAACCCCTGTAAAGAGTCAGACTGGTCGGCTTCATTTAAAACCTTAAACTTCGCCGCATCGAGTGATGACAGAGGTACGCCTCCATCCTGATCTTGTAATGGTTTTAATTTGCTTTGGTCTAACTCAGACAGCGGGATTCCAGCGTTATTTGACATTGAGACCTCTATTAGTATGGGTATGCGTGGCCATCGCGGACAATCATCCGTTGACCTGTCTCTTCGTTCTGAAGCACCGTTCCATTCGGATAGTTGGGCGACTGCTTTTGCGTTGCGCCAGATGGGTCTTCGTATCGCACCTGACCAGTGCTCTTATTGACTACGGCCAAACGCTTTGGCAACGGAGTAATGCCATCTTCTGATACGCCACCACCGACTTCTTTGGCTTCATAGCTATTGCCCGCTGACCCGCCAGATAGGCCGCTCAGTTTTCTCGTGATCTCTGCTCGCTGCAAACCACCGGGATCGTTTTGATCGTTAAGCGCCAAGAACTGATTCCTTAGCCCAGATATTTGCTGGCTTGACTCTAGTTGCTGAATCTTGCTTTGATCGTCGATACTGTTGGACTTTGCCCGCTGAGCTAACTCTTCTTGTTGCAAGCCAAGCTGATCTCTTCGTGCATTTTCTTCGCGGGAGATGTTCTGATTTTTACTGATTGCGTTGTTTACGTTAGTTTGACGTAGGGCTGCTGCCGCATCACCTTGGAACTCTTGCAGGGCAGAGAAAATGCCTTGGCCACCTTTTAACTGAGGCAACACAATGGGCTTTTGTTTGCTTTCTTCTGGTTGCGACACACTAGGCTGTGTCCGTCTGGATATGGTCTGCAAAACCGGCGAGCCGCCTTCATAAGCAGGCCGCCCACCATCCACATTCAAACCACCAAAGGTTTGCACGCCATTCGGCCCAGAAATAAACCCCTGCCCGCTATTGATTGGTTGCGAACTGCCAGCAAGGTATTGCCCTACAGTCGGTGCCCGTGTTTGCGTTGTGGCAGGCTGTCCGGTAGCGGATTGTTTAACTGCCGGTTGCACTGGTTGTTGAACTTGCTGCTGCTCTTGTGGCAAGCGATAAACTCCATCACTACCTTGAACATACCCGCGTGCACGCATTGAGGCTTCACGTTGCGGTAATGTTTTTTTGGTGCCTAGTTTCGGGCCAAACGCCTCAGCCGCACCCGCTATAAGATTGGGCAATTGATACCCGACATTCAGGGCTCGCCCTTGTGGCGTTAATGCAGATGCTGCTATGACAGATTCAATCGCTGCGGTTCCTGTTCGTCCATTTTGGTAATGATCTAACGCGTCACCAGCCGTAGCGAGGCCAGCCAGGCCACCAGCGACGTTGCCGGTTGTTTTAAGTGCACGGGCACCGCTTGATTTAATGGCGCTGACACCGCTTTGCACAAGGTTTTGTGTCGGTGCAATTGGGGCTCTGGGCGGAGGGGTCTGAACCTGCGCAGCAGGTTGCGCTGTCGCAGTTGGAGTCTGCGCACGAGCTTGCGCGGCACGGCGCAGAACTTCGTCATCAGGGATAATTGTCATGCTGCTACTCCTGCAAAGATGCGATTGCGTTGACGGTGTTTTGAGCGCCGGATATGGCGCTAATTAGAATGTTTGCGCCTTGCTCGCTGGCGCGTAACTTGGTATCAGCTTCGGACTCTTGAACCTTTAAGCTGAAATTCGCCTTATCAATCGACGCCTGGCTCAAAATTTGAAAGCGCTTAAGGTCGGTTTCCGTGAACGCAAGCTGCAACTTGCTATAGTCGGTCAGCACCGATTGCTGCGTTTGGTAAGCGGACAACTTAGCCCGGAACACATCTGTGTTTGCGCGAGATAATTCAGATAACGATTGAAGTTTCGCTTGAGCTAGAGAAACGTCAGCATTGAACTTGTCGAGCAGTTGGCGATTGTGCTCACTGGTGGCCCGCATCACATCAAGTTGCGCTTGGCCACGAACGCGAGCAGCTTCTACGACCTGCCCATACGCGGATGCCTGACCCTTGAACAAATCAACCTTTGTTGACTCGCCCTGTAATTGAGATTGGTACAGGCGTTGTCGTGCTTCGTTTGCATTGACGTTCGCTACATAGCCATCAACTGAGGCTTTGTAGGCATCAATCCGCGTCCGCTCTGCCTGCAACCTGTTGGCGTATCCAGACATGCGGGCCTCATAAACCTGCACGACGATCCGATTAGCCTCAAGCAGAGCCTCGTATTGCTTGATTTTCTCTGTTTCAAACTCTTGAGAAAGCTTTGCTGCCTCAAGTTTTGCGCGATATTGATTGAGTGCTTCACCAGCCGCTGCAACCACAGTTCGGTAAACGTCGG